>Ga0207674_10006809_pt1 | contig 13410 bp, 12 predicted proteins | sample KBSCornC72_FD_184303 | JGI IMG/M metagenome (GOLD analysis project Ga0207674, IMG submission 184303) | Corn rhizosphere microbial communities from Kellogg Biological Station, Michigan, USA - KBS Corn C7-2 (SPAdes) (version 2) | ecosystem: Host-associated > Plants > Roots > Rhizosphere > Soil ... | reverse complement strand
TGTCTTCACGCGCACGATCAAGGACACCCCCGACCCGGCGCGCGTCGAAGTAACCCTGCGACTGGATGCGCCGGTGGCGTGGAAGCACTTCGCATTGCCGGCATCGAAGGGCAAGCCCGCGCGCATCGTCGTGGATGTGGAACCGGCGCCAGGCATGACACCGCCTGCGTCGCTCTCCAACCGCGATTCAGAAGCTCCCGACAGTGACGCCGCGGCCATTTTCTCGCCGCCGGCGACGCCTTCCCGCGGCGAGCCCGGTCCCGGACGCACGTTCGTGGTGGTGGTCGACGCCGGACACGGCGGTCACGACACCGGGACCGTCGGTCTGTATGGGTTGACGGAGAAGCGGCTGAATCTCGACATCGCGCAGCGCGTGGCCAGAGACCTCAACCGTCGCAGCGGCATCCGCGCCGTATACACGCGCGACGACGATACCTTCCTCACGCTTCCGGAGCGCAACGAAGTGGCGGAGAAGAAAAACGGCGACATTTTTGTGAGCATTCACATCAATTCGGCGCCGAGCAAGTCCGCGCGGGGCGCGGAGATTTATTTCGTGGCACCGGCGGGCGCCGAGAGCGCGGCATCCAAAGAGATGACGAGCGGTGATGCGGCGCATGAATTCGGGCTGGATGGACGCGGCGACGCCGACATCGTGCACATGCTTCTCGACGTGAACCAGCAGTCGGTGCTCGCGCGCAGTGAGGCGCTGGCGGCGAATATTCTCGAAGAAGTGCGCGACCGCAATCTCCTGCCCACGCGCAACGTGAAACAGAAATCCTTCTCGGTGCTGCGCACCATCTCCATGCCATCCGTGCTGGTGGAATGCGGATTCATTTCCAATCGCGAAGACGCCAAACTCCTGCGCAGCGAAGACGGGCGCGAACGCATTGCGCACGCCGTCGCCGAGGGCGTCTCCGATTTCCTGCGCGCCAATCCGCCGCAGCGCGACAGCACCGCGGCGTCGCGCGCCATCGTGCACCGCGTGCAGAACGGCGACACCCTGGCGTCGATCTCGAAACGTTACAACGTCACCGTGAACCGCATCTGCCAGTTGAACGGATTCCGCACGTCGCAAGAGCTCCGCGTCGGGCAGGAGATCGTGGTGCAGCGCTGAGCCCGTCATGAAAAGCGCGCGGGCAATCACGCACAACCTGGGCGCCAAGCTGCTGGCGCTGGTGGTGGCGGCGCTGGTGTGGTTCAACGCCAGCGGCCAGGAGCAGGTGATGCGAACCCGCACCGTGCCTCTCGTCTTCGAAGGACTTCCGGATTCACTCGCCGTGGCGACACCGCTTCCCGAAAACGCGGAAGTGCGCGTGACCGCGTCGCGACGCCAGCTCGTGACCGTCGGCTTCCGGCGGCTCTCCGTTGTCACCGATTTGAGCGGTTTCGGTCCCGGCCGTCATCGCGTCTCCTTCGGTTCGGACGCCATCCGCGGCCTGGGCAGCCTCGACCCGGGTGTGGCGCAGGTCATCTCTCCCGACCATGTCGATCTCGAGGTCGAGCCGATGGCAATCCGGCGCGTGCAGGTTTCGCTCGCCACCACCGGAGAGCTTCCGCACACCGTGGTGCCCGTCGAAGGCGGCACCGAGATCGAGCCGGCCTGGGTGACGATTCGCGGCCCGGCATCCATGCTGGAACGTGTGCAGCATGTGTCGACGCGCCCGCTCGACCTGACCAAGGTGCGCGACAACGTACAGCGTGAAGTGGCGCTCGACGTGGACCGCCGCATCTTCACCTGCGACCCGATGCGGGTGAGCCTCACCATGCGGGTGAGCGCGCGCGGCGAGCGCGTGCTCGCCAACGTGCCGCCCACCGTGCTTCTGGATTCCGATGCGATGGAAGTGGAGATCGAACCGCGCGCGGTGTCGCTCACGCTGGAGGGGCCGGCGGCCGTGCTCGACACGCTCTCGTCCGGCGACGTGTCGGTGCTCCTCAGTCTGGCCGGGCGTCCGCCCGCCACCTACCGCATGTCGCCCGAGGTGATCCTGCCCCCCGGAGTGCGCCTGACCGCGACCAGCGCCGACACGCTCCAGGTCCGCGTGTTCCGGACCGGCCGTTGATGGTAGCCCGCCAGGGCGGGCGATTGGCTTGACATGCGCACGTTCGCAATCCTAATGTTGCCGCGCTCGCTTGCAGCACGCGCCGCTTCCCGTTTTCGCCTGCATCCACTATGCGACTGACCGAACTGATCCAGCCGGAGGCCGTCGTGACCGGTGTGGCGTCGACGTCACGCGACGACCTCCTGGCCGCGATCGTCGAAGACCTCGACGCCAAGGGCTTCATTGCGGATCGCGACATGACCGCGCGCGATCTGCTTGCGCGCGAGCAGGTGATGAGCACCGGCGTGGGCAACGGCGTGGCGATACCGCACGCGTACACGCACGGGGTGAAAAAACTGATCGCGGGTCTTTATCGTACGCGCGAGCCGATCGCGTTCGGCGCTCCCGATGACGCGGGCGTGGATCTGTTTTTTGTGGTGCTGGGTCCGAAGGACAGCCGTCGTGATCACATCCGGATCCTGGCGAAAGTGTCGCGGCTTATCGGCCACGTCGATTTTCGCGAGGACTTGAGGCGCGCGCAGGATGCCCAGGCCGTCACCGCCGTGCTGCGCCGCTTCGGCGAACGATGATGGCGTGAGCGCTCCGCTTCGTATCCGGTTGCCGTGGCTCCTCGTCAGCACGATGTACATCGGGCTGATTTTCTTCGGCTCATCGCGGCCGTACCTGCGGCCGCCCGGTCCTGACTTCGCGCTCAAGGACAAGCTCGCGCACTGCACCGAATATGGCGTGCTCGGTCTTCTGGTATCGCGCGCCATTCGTCCCGGACGCGACGTGCCGCGCGGAGTGGAAATTCTCTGGTTCGTGGCGCTGGGCGCGGGCATCGCGGGTCTGGACGAATTGTTCCAGGGCACCATCGCCGGACGCGTGACCGATATCCGTGACTGGACCGCGGACGTCACCGGGCTCACCATCGGCGCCACCATTTCGGTTCTTGTTGCGCGCAGGAAACGCGCCGCTCCATGAAGTATTCGCGCCCGCGCGGCACCCACGACGTTACTCCCGCCGAGATCGAGCGCTGGCGGCGCGTCGAGTCGGCGTTCGAGCACGCGTTCGATCGCTACGGCTACCGCGGCATTCGCACGCCGATTTTCGAGCACACCGAGTTGTTCGTGCGCGCGGTGGGCGAACAGTCCGACATCGTCAGCAAGGAGATGTACACGTTCAAGGACCGCGGCGATCGTGATCTCACGCTGCGCCCCGAGAACACCGCGTCGGTGATTCGCGCGTACCTCGAGAACGGGATGCACCGCTGGGGCGGCATTCAGCGCCTGTGGTACACCGGTCCCATGTTCCGCTACGACCGGCCGCAGGCCGGCCGCTATCGCCAGTTCCACCAGGTGGGAGCCGAAGTGCTGGGAAGCGCCAGTGCGGCCGTCGACGCCGAGGTCATCGAGCTCGTGGTGGAGTCGCTGGCGGCGCTGGGTTTCGAAGGCCTCGATGTACGTCTCAATTCGGTGGGCACGGAAAAGTCGCGCGCACCATACCGGACCGTTCTTCTCGATGCCATTCGCTCGCATGCCACGGAGCTCTCGAGCGAGGCACTCGAGCGCTACAGCAAGAATCCGCTGCGTATCTTCGATTCCAAGGAGTACGGCGACAAGCTGAAGCGCTCGCTTCCGGTAATCTCGGACCACCTGGTCGAGGAAGATGCCGCACACTTCGCGCACGTGCGTGAAGTGCTGGATGCTCTCGGTGTGAAGTACACCGAGGACAAGCATCTCGTGCGCGGTCTCGATTACTACACGCGCACCGTGTTCGAGGTGTACCACGGCGCCACGGGAGCGCAGAGTGCCTTGTGCGGCGGCGGGCGTTACGACGACCTCGTGCGCGAATGCGGCGGGCCCGACACGCCGGCGGTGGGATTCAGCGCCGGGCTCGAGCGTATCGTCGAAGCGATGAACGCCGCCGCCGATCCGAACGGCTTCATCCATTACTATGTCGTATGCGTTGGCCAGGCCGCCGAAGCTCGCGCACTCGGGGCGGCGCGCGTGTTGCGCGAGGTGGACTCCGCTGAAGTTGATCTTTCCGGGCGCTCGCGCAAGACACAATTGGAGTCCGCGTCGAAGAAGAAAGCCCGCATTGCCATCGTTGTCGACGCGGCCACGCCCGGCATCATCGAATGGCACGACCTGCGTGATCGCACCGAGCGTCGCGTGCAGGAAGATCACCTTTCGGTGTTTGCGCACGACGCGCACGACGGCGAAAAAGAATCCAGGGAGGATTCCAAGTGAGCAACGAAGGCTTCCATCTTCCATTCGAGCGCTCCCATCGCACGGCGGATCTTTCCGCCGCGCAGGTGGGGAAGACCGTCCATCTGATGGGATGGGTGTCGCGCGCGCGCAATCTCGGCGGTGTCAACTTCATCGACCTGCGCGATCGCTACGGCAACGTTCAGGTCGTGGTGGACCACGTCGATGAAGTCGTGTCGTCGCTGCGCATGGAAGACGTCATCGCCGTGGAAGGGACCGTGCGCGCACGTCCGGAGAAGATGGTGCGCCGCGACACTCCGGGCGGCGACATCGAAGTCTCCGCGTCACGCATTCTCGTTCTCAATCGTTCCAACGTGCTGCCCTTCACAATCACCGATGAAGTGAAGGCGAGCGAAGAGCTGCGGCTCAAGTATCGTTATCTCGACATCCGCCGCCGTCCCATCGCGCAGAATCTGGAGATTCGCCACCGGGTCGTGCTTGCGATCCGCAATTTCCTTTCCGGCCGCGGCTTCCTCGAAGTCGAAACGCCCATGCTTGTGCGCGCCACACCGGAAGGTGCGCGCGACTATCTGGTTCCCAGCCGCGTGCACCCCGGGGCGTTCTACGCGCTGCCGCAGAGCCCGCAGCTCTACAAACAGATCCTGATGGTGGCCGGCATCGACCGCTACTTCCAGATTGCGCGCTGCATGCGCGACGAAGATCTGCGCGCGGACCGCCAGCCCGAGCACACCCAGATCGACATCGAGATGAGCTTCGTCAAAGAAGACCACGTGTTCGATCTTGTCGAAGGCCTGATGAGCGAAGTGTTCCGCACGGCCGGTGCGGGAGATCTCGCGACGCCGTTCCCGCGTCTTTCGTACGCGGAGGCGATGAATCGCTTCGGCAGCGACAAACCCGATACGCGCTACGCCATGGAGCTCGTCGATCTTTCGGGTGCGTTCGCGGGCACCGATTTCCGCGTGGTGAAGCAGGCGCTGGAAAGCGGCGGAAGCGTGCGCGGTTTTGTCGTGCCCGATGGAACCAAACTCGTGAAGAAGGAAGTCGACGAGCTCGAAACACTCGCGAAAGCGAGTGGCGCGGGTGGTCTCATCAGCCTGCGACGTGAAGGTGAGCGACTGAGCGGGCTGGCTGCGAAATTTCTCGGCGAGAACGTGGAGCGCGCAATTATTCGTGATGCCCTCCTGTCGGAGGGCGGTCTGCTACTCGCCCTCGTAGGAAAGACATCGGACATCAACGGCATTCTGGGGAGATTGCGTGTGGACGCGGCGCGCCGCACCGGCGCCGACCAGGCGGGCGGATTTCACATGCTGTGGGTGAACGAGTTTCCGCTCTTCGAGCGCGACCCCGACACCGGCGCATACTCACCGTGTCACCATTTGTTCTCAATGCCTTTCGAAGAAGACGTGAAGTATCTCGAGAGCGATCCGCTCAAGGTGCGCGCACATCTCTATGATCTGGTGTGCAACGGCATGGAGCTCGCGTCCGGCAGCATCCGCATTCACAATCGCGCGCTGCAGGAACGCGTCATGGCCGTGACCGGCATCACGAAGGAAGACGCGGCGCGGCGCTTCGGCTTCCTGCTGGATGCGCTCGAGTTCGGGGCGCCACCGCACGGCGGTATCGCACCCGGTGTGGACCGGCTCATCATGACGCTGGTGGGTGCGCCGTCGATCCGCGACGTGATCGCGTTTCCCAAGACGCAGAAGGCCACGTCCCTCATGGACGACGCTCCCTCGCCGGTCGAGCCCAACCAGATCCGGGACCTGCACATTGCCCTGATCCCGGTGGAGGATGGGAAAAGCTGACTTCCCGACGACCCTATTGACAGTCCGCGGTGGGCATTGTTAGGGTACCGGTGGTAACCGTTCGTCCCTAATCCCCATCAGAACACACGATTGAAAAGGAGTTCAGGCGTGCGAAATGGACGCCGCGTCCGGCTCACATGGGCCGCGACTGTGATCATATCCATGTGTTTCTTCGGCTGTGCCAAGGCACCGAACTGCAAGGTGTCGCCGGTGGAGCTGGAAGAGCTGCGCGAGGACATCGCCCAGCTTCAGAAGGATTTGAAGACGGCGCGTGACCGCGAGGCCCAGCTCTCGGCGGATCTGGCCACCAAGCAGGCCGATCTCGAAACCAAGCGCGGAAAACCGGCCGAGCTGCGTGCCCAGCTCGACCAGGTGAAGAAGGGCGCCGGCAAGACCGAAAAGGCCAAGGAAGCGGCCAAGACGCCCGCTGCCAAGCCGGCTCCGGCTGCGACCAAGACGCCGCCCGCCGCCGCGCCGGCCACCAAGGCTCCGGCGCCAACCCCCGCGCCCAAGGACACCACGAAGACATCGGCACCCAAGAAGGGGAACCCCTAGAATGCGCAACCTGATCAAGCCGGCGGCCATGCTTGCGGTACTCGCGCTCGTGGTCGTCGCGGCCGGATGCAGCAAGACCACCGGTCGCAAGGTCAACGTGCAGGCCGGCGAGTACTACACGGAAGCCCAGCTCGACTCGCTCTCCAACGGCGACAAGTCGAAATATTGCAGCGCGCTCGAAGCCGAGAAGGCCCGCCTCAAGGCCGAGGTCGAAACCAATCAGAAGGACATCCAGACGACGCGCAAGAGCGTCGACGGGCTGCGCGGCCAGATCACTCCGGCCGAGAAGGAAATCCTTCGTCTCGAGGCCGAGATCCGCACGCTGACCTCGCAGATCAACCAGTACCAGGCGCTGCCCAGGGAATACCAGGTTGTGGCCAACGACTGTCTCTCGGTCATCTCGAACCGCGACGACATCTACGCCGATGCCTACAAGTGGCCGCGCATCTACCGCGCCAACCTCGACAAGATCGAAGACCCGGTATGGATCTATCCCGGCATGAAGCTCGCCATCCCGCGCGAGCTGCCCACCGAGTACAAGACGATGCCGTACGAAACCCTCGAAACCATCGCTGGTTACTGGGAAGTGTACGGGGACCCGGCGCAGTGGACGCGCCTCTACGAGGCCAACAAGGACAAGGTCAAGGATCCCTACGACATCCCGCCGGGCACCGTCATTACCATCCCGCGCTAACGCTTGGCCTTCCCCTCGCCGGTGGCATATAGTTTCTGCCGGAGGTGGTTGACCACTTGAAGACCAGGCGGCGGGTACTTTCGTTTAACGGCGTCGACCCGCTCAAACTCTTCGGCCCCCGCGACGCGCATCTCGCCCTCGTCGAACGCTACTTCCCGGGCGTGGTCGTCGTGCGTGGCGACGATATCATCCTCAACGGCACCAACGAGCAGCTCGACCGGCTCACCAGTTTTTTTCGCGAAGCCATCGACATTGCGCGCGGGGGCCGTGCTCTCTCCGAGCAGGACATCGGCTACATCCTGAAGACAAATCACGACACGCTTGAAAAAGACGTGACGCCGTCGGTCGAATTCGCCGGGCTCGAGCGCGACGTGATCGTGTCGACGCGCAAGGGGCTGTCGATTTCACCGCGCACGCCGGGGCAGAAGCGCTACGTCGACGCCATTCGCACCCACGACATCGTGTTCGGCATCGGACCCGCCGGCACCGGCAAGACCTATCTCGCCGTTGCCTCCGCGGTGGCCGCTCTGCGCATGGGTGCCATCGAGCGCATTTTCCTGGTGCGTCCCGTCGTGGAAGCGGGCGAGAGCCTCGGCTTCCTGCCCGGTGATTTCCAGGCCAAGCTCGATCCCTACGTGCGTCCCATTGTGGATGCCCTGGCCGACATGCTCACGGTCGACCGCACCTCGAAGCTCATGGAGAACGGCACCATCGAAATTGCGCCGCTCGCGTACATGCGCGGTCGCACGCTCAACGATGCGTACGTCATTCTGGATGAGGCGCAGAACACAACCGAGATGCAGATGAAGATGTTCCTCACCCGTCTCGGCCGCAACGCGCGCGCCATCGTCAACGGCGACGTGACGCAGGTCGATCTCGACCCGCCGTCGCGCTCGGGGCTGGTGGCGGCACAGAAGATCCTCAAGAATGTCGACGGTATCGCCTTCGTGACTCTCACCCAGGACGACGTGGTTCGTCACCGGCTCGTGCAGCGCATCATCAATGCGTTCGAGGCGCGTGACCGCGACGAGCAGAAGTCATGAAGCGGCTCTGGTCGCGGCCTCGCCCTCGTCACGAATCCACTTCCGCCGCCGCGGCGCGAACGCGCCGTGTTCCGCTGCTCCACATCCTGTTCGCCATCGCCTTTACGCTGGCCGTGGTGGCGCTGTTGCCGCCCTTGCGCAGCCACGTGGAGCCCGCGTTCCGCTCGGGCGAGGTCGCCGATCGCGACGTGGTGGCGCCCTTCGCATTCCGCGTTCCGCTCTCCGGTGAGGAAGTGCGTGTGGCGCGCGCCCGCGCCGCGCTCGCCGTGCTACCCGTGTTCGAACGCCGTCGCGACGTCGAGCGCGACCTCACCAACGGACTCTCGGCGCTCCTCGACACGGTTGCCACCTCGGTCTATGCCAAGGACCTGAGCGAGGACGAGCGCGTGGCGCGCGCCGCGCAGTGGCTGCCCGGTGTTCCGCGCGAGACGCTGCGGCCCGCGCTCTCGCCGCAGGGATTTTCGTCGCTGCGCGTGGGCGTGCGCGATTTTCAGCGTGACCTGTTCATGCGCGGTCTGGTCGACAACGCCGCCATTCTGCGCCGCAACGACTATCACGAAGTGGTGGTGGTGGATGGCGAAGGCGAGCTGCGCCGTCCCACCGACGGGCTCGTCGATCAGGGCAAGCTCGAAGAGGTGGTGCGCGCCGAAGCACGCGTGCGTTTCCCCGATGATGCCGCGCGCTCGCGCATCTTCTTCGAGCTCGTGCGCGGACACGCGCTGGCCAATCTCGTGTTCGACGTGGATGAAACCGCACGCCGCCGCGAGCTGGCATCGTCGTCGGTGAAGAGCTACTACGATGTGGGCAAGAACGAGCGCGTCGTGGGACGCAACGAGCGCGTCACCGACGAGCAGGAAACCGTGCTGCGCGCGATGGAGTCGGAGCGCGTCGATCGCGACCCGGCGCGCACACCCATGGCGCTGGCGCGCGCCCACGCGGCGGAAGCTCTGCGCGTGCTCATTCTGTGCGTGTTGTTCGCCGTGTACCTGCGCGTGTTTCACTCCAGCGCCTACGGATCGGCGTCACGGCTGGCCGCGGTACTGGCCGTGTTCACCGCATACCTGATCGGTCTGGCCGCGATGGCGCGTTTCGGATGGAGCCCGTACCTGGCGCCGGTGGCGTTCGTATCGGTGACGCTGGCGGCGCTGTTCGACTACCGGCTGGGTTTGATTGCCGGCGCGTTCGCGGCGGCGCTGCTCGCCCTTGCGACCGGCGCCGGAGCGGGCGCCGCGTTCGTGGGCTGGATCGCGGGCGCCGCCGGTGTGGCCGGCATCGAGCGCATGCGCGCGCGCAGCCGCGGCTACTCCGTGTTCGTGTTCGTGGCGGGCGCGTACGCGCTGGGAATTGCGGCGGTCGAAGGCGGGACGGCGCCGTGGCGCGGGCTCGCCACCAGTGCCATGTGGGGCGCCGTCAACGGGCTCTTCACCGGGCTCGCCACCGTGTTTCTGCTGCCCGTCTTCGAGCAGCTGTTCAATTGCGCGTCGCGCTTTACGCTGCTCGAGCTCACCGATCTCAACAAGCCCATCCTGAAACGGCTCAACATGGAGGCGCACGGGACCTATCACCACTCCATGCTGCTCGGCAACCTGGTGGATGCCATCGCCACCGAGATCGGCGCCGACGCGCTGCGCGCGCGCGTCATGGCGTACTATCACGACATCGGCAAGATCTTCAAACCCGAGTACTTCGCGGAGAACCAGGAACCGGGTTTCAACCGGCACGAAAAAATCACGCCGCAGATGAGCGCGCTCATTCTCATGTCGCACGTGAAGGACGGAGTGGAGCTGGCGCGCCAGGAGAAACTTCCCGAGGTGATCGTGGACGGCATTCGTGAGCACCACGGCACCACGGTGATGGCGTTCTTCTATCGCAAGGCGCTCGACACCGATTCGCACGCGAGTGTGAATCGCGACGACTTCCGTTATCCCGGACCGCGCCCGCGCTCGCGCGAAACTGCCATCCTCATGTGCGCGGATACGGTGGAGGCGGCGGCGCGCTCGCTCAAGGATCCGTCGCCCGCGCACATTCGCGCCCTGGTGACACGGCTGGTCGATCTGCGTGCGCAGGAGGGCGAGCTCGACGACAGCGGCATCACGCTGCACGATCTGGGAGTGATCAAGGAGCGCCTGATCACGATGCTCACCACCGTGTATCAGCGTCGCGTCGCGTATCCGGGACAGGACGTCGTCGCACACGAGCCCGAAGACGAAACCACAACCGGTGAAACTCTCGCTGAATCGGGATAGCACCGCGCTGCCGGCGTGGATGAACGCGGCGTGGCGTCGCAGAGCGGCGCGCGCCGTGGAAACCATTGCGCCGCGCGCGGGCACGGTCAATGTGATCGTCACCAATGATCGTGTCATCCGGCGCCTGAATCGTTCCTATCGCGGCAAGGACAAGGCCACGGACGTGCTCTCGTTTTCATATCTTGAAGACGGAACGGAAAGCGGGGGAGTGGCCGGCGACGTTTTCGTTTCACACCAGACGCTCGCGCGCGACGCGCGCCGCCTGGATGTGACGCCGCAACATCTGGCGCTGCGCATCGTGGTGCACGGATTTCTGCACGTGGTCGGTTATGACCACGAGAATGACACGGATGCGTCGCGCATGGAGCGCCGCGAACGCGCCCTCCTGCGACGCGTGCTTCCGGAGCGCGCCGTGCGCTCCCTGTTTTGAGCGGGTAACAAAGCATGACCTGGACCGTCGTTTTCTATTCGTTTTCGGTGGCGTTTCTCGCCGCCTGTTCGGCCGCGCTCACAGCGCTGGGCGTCATGTCCGTGCGCGGTTCCGACAACAGTGACGAGGAAGGTGCGCGCGACTGGCTGGTGGCGCGCGCCGTCGACGATCCGGTGCACACCGGTGTCGCGCTCGGCATTGCGCGCGCGGTGGCGCTCTTGCTGGTGGTGATTTCGGCGGAGGAGCTGGTGCACGCGGCGGGTCCGGTGGGCTCGGGCGTGTTCGCCGCGGCCTCGGTGCTCCTGCCTGCGTTCGCGGCGCGGGCGCTGGCGCTCGAAGGAGCGGAGACGCTCCTGCGCGTGGTTCGCCCCATCATCGTTCCCACCGTGTTCCTGTTGCGACCGCTCGCGGTGGTGGCGGTGCGGCTGCTCGGGCGCACGTCGCCCGCGCTTCCGCGTTTGTTCGCGCTCGAGGTGATTCCGCTTCCCGAAAAGATCGGGCTCCTGGGAAGCCGCGGGGATCACGCGGCCGAGGAGAATCTCATCATGTCGAGCATCGCCGACTTCGGCGACACGCGTGTGCGCGATGTCATGGTTCCGCGCATCGACATCATTGCGCTCGATGTGGCGATGGATCGCGACGAGCTCGTCACCCACATCGTCGACGCGGGGCACTCGCGCATCCCCGTGTACGAGCGTTCCATCGACCGCATCATCGGCGTCCTGCACACGCAGGATCTGCTGGTGAAGGTGCTGCAGGACGAAGAGTTTTCCATCCGCGCGCTGGCGCGCGAAGCGTTCTTCGTGCCCGAGAGCAAGCTCATCACCGAGCTCCTCTCCGAATTCAAGGTGCGCCGCCAGCACCTCGCCGTCGTGGTGGACGAGTACGGCGGCACGGCGGGAATCGTCACGCTCGAAGATGTGATCGAGGAGCTGGTGGGCGAGATCCACGACGAATTCGACAGCGAGGAAGAACCGGTGCGCCGTCTCGACCGCGACTCGGCCCTGGTGATCGCGCGCATCCATATCGAAGAGCTCAACGAGATTCTCGGCATCGCGCTTCCCGATGATGTGGCCGACACACTGAGCGGTCTCTTGTATCACTTCATCGGTCGCGTGCCGCGCGTGGGTGATCGCTGGTCGTACGGACCGCTGTCATTCGAGATCCAGTCGGTGGAGCGCCAGCGCATCGTGCGCGTGCTTCTAAGCGGTCTCGCTTCCATCGGCGAGCCGGCCGCCGAGGAGAGTTGATCTGCGCCATGTTGCTGAAAGACAGTGGCATCATTCTCTCGATCTCGCGCAGCGGCGAGACCAGCTTGAGCGCGGTGATCCTGGGCCGCAGCGCCGGCAAGCTGCGTCTGCTCGCCAAGGGTGCGCTGAGTGCAAAGCATCCCTCGCGCGGGGCGCTCGAGCCCGGGAACGAAGTCGAAGTGCTCTACTACCACCGCGAAGGACAGAGCACATGTTACTTGAAGGAAGTTTCACTTCTGCGCGCGCCCGCCGCCGGACGCGATTCACTCCCGCACATGGCGGCCAATCTGGCCGCGCTCGAGTTGTTGAATCAGGTGTGCGTCCCCAACGCCAGCATCGACTCCGAGCTGGTTGACACCACGTCCGCGTTTCTGGCTTCGCCGCCGGGGAACGATCCGTTGTTCGTCTTTCTCGCGTTCCAGATCAAGCTGCTCGCGGCGCTGGGAGTTTCACCCGACACGGTCGACTGCGTGCGCTGTGGCGAACGGCCCAACGGCGGCATCTACAGTCCGCGCGACGGGGTAAGCTTCTGCGCCGAGCACGGCACCCAGGTGCCGGAAGCGGTGAAGCTCTCGCCCGAAATCGTGAACGCGGCGGAGCAGTGTGCCGCCGAATCGTTCGATGTGCTCTCGCACGAAGCGGTCGCGCGCGGAGTCAGAAAAGAGTTGGGGCGGTTGGTGCACTGGACCTATACTTACCACGTTCAGGGGTATCACCTGCCTCGTTCGTTGAATCTCATTTAAAGCATTGCGGTAACCCACGAAGGAAACTGTGGCCACGCGAAAACCAAAACGCGCGACGCGCACACCATCGTCTGCGCCGAGCAAGCAGGAAATCATCACGCGCCTGTCCGAGTTCTGGGCCCGGCAGGGATGCGTGCTCGTGCAGCCGTACAATTCCGAAGTGGGAGCGGGCACGCTGAACCCGGCCACGTTCCTGCGCGTGCTCGGACCCGAGCCGTGGCGCGCCGCGTACGTCGAGCCGTCCAAGCGCCCGCGCGACGGACGCTACGGCGCCAATCCCAACCGCGTGCAGCAATTTCTCCAGTACCAGGTCGTCTTGAAGCCCTCGCCGCCCAACGTGCTCGAGCTCTACCTCGAAAGCCTGCGCGCGATCG
>Ga0207674_10006808_pt1 | contig 13411 bp, 10 predicted proteins | sample KBSCornC72_FD_184303 | JGI IMG/M metagenome (GOLD analysis project Ga0207674, IMG submission 184303) | Corn rhizosphere microbial communities from Kellogg Biological Station, Michigan, USA - KBS Corn C7-2 (SPAdes) (version 2) | ecosystem: Host-associated > Plants > Roots > Rhizosphere > Soil ... | reverse complement strand
GTTATGGCTAGATTGTCTAGATCGAGGTGGAAACTCGCCGATGCTAAGAACCGTTTTAGCGAGCTCGTGAACCGGGCGCTGGCCGAAGGACCGCAATGGGTCGAGCGCCGCGCCGATGCGGTGGTGGTGCTGGATCGCCGTGAATACGAACGACTCACCGGGAAAACAGCCAGTTTCAAAGAATTTTTAACGGCGCCAGGGCCCAGTCTGAAGAGCCTGGATCTCTCGCGCGACCGCTCCCCTATGCGCGAAGTTAAGTTATGAGGGCTTTGCTCGATACTTGTGTTCTTTCAGAGCTGCGGAGTCCCCGGCCGAATAGCGGTGTCCGTCAAGCTATCGACGAATTCGCGGGCGACGATCTGTATGTCAGCGTCGTCTCGGCGGGCGAGATTGCCAAGGGAATCGCGCTGCTCAAGCATAGCCGGAACAAGCGGGGGCTCGAGAGTTGGCTGCGGGCGCTGGAACTCGGCTACGCCGACCGGTTGCTGCCGGTGGATCTGGAAACCGCGCACATCTGGGGCGAACTCACGGCCACCGCGCAAAAACGCGGACGCGCGATTCCGGCGGCGGACGGTTTGATTGCCGCGACTGCGCTGCGCTATGGGCTCCACGTGATGACGCGAAACACCACCGATTTTGAAACCACCGGAGCGCTGTTGCTGAATCCGTGGACGTAGCGGGCGGGCCCCATCGCGAGTGGATCGTGGTGGGTATATACTAACGCACCAGGGACCCCTAACTTCATCGAGAGAGGTACGAGGACATGAGCAAGACGAGACTTCTGTTCCTGGGTGTGGGCGTGTTTTTGGCGGTATCGCTGGTCACGATCAAGGCGCAGCAGCCTGCCGGATCGGCAGTAAAGATCAACGACAACGCTATCGGCGGCGTAGTTACCAGCTCCAAAGGTCCGGAAGCCGGCGTGTGGGTGATCGCCGAAACTACCGACCTAGGCACGAAATACAGCAAAACTGTGGTCACTGACGATCGCGGACGCTACTTGATTCCGGAGCTGCCGAAGGCCAGCTATACGGTGTGGGTGCGCGGCTACGGGCTGGTGGATTCGGCGAAAGTGAAGACGGTGCCGGGCAAGAATCTGAACCTCACTGCGGTGATTGCGCCGAGCGCGAAGGCGGCGGCGGAATATTACCCGTCGAATTATTGGTACGCGCTGGCCGAGCCTCCGGCCAAGAGCGAATTTCCGGGCACGGGTCCCGAGGGCAACGGAATTAACCCCGCGATGAAGAGCCAGGCACAATGGCTGCGCATCATGAAGACGGATAGTTGCGAATCGTGCCATCCGCTGGGTGGGAAGGGAACGCGCACGTTGCCTGCCGGGCTGGGGCATTTCAATTCCTCGGTTGACGCGTGGGAGCGGCGCATTCAATCGGGACAGGCGGGAAATGCAATGCTCGCGGGTCTCAACCAGCTTGGCAAGCCGCGCGCGCTGAAAATGTTTGCGGACTGGACCGACCGCATTGCGGCAGGTGAGTATCCCAAGGAAGCTCCACCGCGGCCGCAGGGGCAGGAGCGCAACGTGGTGATCACGCAATGGGACTGGGCTGGTCCGACTGTGTATCTGCACGACGAGATCGCTACCGACAAACGGAATCCCCGGGTGAATGCGAATGGACTGTTGTATGGGTCGCTCGAAGTGAGCGCCGATTTCCTGCCTGTCCTGGATCCGGTGAAAAACACCATCAGCCAGGTGAAGCTGCATCCGCGCGATCCGAACACGCCGCTGGCGGCGCCGGCGACCATGCCGCGGCCGTCCGCGTATTGGGGCGACGAAGTGATTTGGAACAGCCAGAACAATGTCCACAATCCGATGTTCGATGAGCGTGGGCGGGTGTGGCTGACTTCGACGATTCGCGGCCCGGAGAACCCGGCGTTTTGCCAGGATGGGTCGCTCAATCCTTCAGCGAAGTTGACGCCGACCAAGACCGCCGGGCGGCATTTGGCGATGTACGATCCCAAGACCAAAGAGCTGGAGCTGATCGACACTTGTTTCGGCACGCATCACCTTGTTTTCGCCGAGGACGCGAATAACACGCTATGGACCAGCAGCGGTGGCGGGGGCGGAGTGGTGGGCTGGCTGAACACCAAGATGTGGGATCAGACGCATGACGCCGCGAAGTCACAGGGCTGGACGGCGCTGGTGCTCGACACCAACGGCAACGGCAAGCGCGACGCTTACGTCGAGGGCGAGCAGAAGGTGGCGACCGCGCCGAGCGGCGAAAGTCTGGGTACTAATTCGGCCATGAATGTTTCTCTCGACCCGGCTAAGGACACACGCCTCAATGCGGCGTTCTATGGCGTCACCGTCAGCCCAGTGGATGGTTCGATCTGGGGCACCGTGCTGGGCTTCCCGGGCGCTGTGGTGCGCTTGAATCCGGGCTCGCATCCGCCGGAGACGGCGCTGGCGGAATACTACGAGCTGCCGTGGAACAATCCCAAGGCGTCGGTGCAAGGGTTCGGGCCGCGCGGGTTGGATATCGACCGCAACGGCGTGGTGTGGACGGTGATCGCGAGCGGACATCTGGCGAGTTTTGACCGGCGCAAGTGCAAGGGTCCGCTGAACGGGCCTAAGGCGACGGGGCAACAGTGTCCCGAAGGGTGGACGCTGACGGCGGTGCCGGGGCCGCAGTTCAAGGGCGTGACGGACCACGGGAGCGCGGACTCGAACTACTACGACTGGGTGGATCAGTTCGACACGCTCGGCCTCGGCAAGAACACGCCCATCGCGGCGGGGAGCGATTCGGATGCGCTGCTGGCGCTGAATCCGGCCACCGGCAAGTTCACGGTGATGCGGGTGCCTTACCCGACCGGCTTCTTCGCGAAGGGAATGGACGGGCGCATTGACGATCCGAAGGCGGGGTGGAAGGGCAAGGGCGTGTGGTCGACGTGGGCTACGCGGGCGCCATTCCATAGCGAGACGGGCAAGGGGACTAGCAGTAAGGTGGTTAAGTTCCAGTTGCGTCCGGATCCGCTGGCGGATTGAAAGGCGAGTAGAATTGAATGGGCGCTGCGAGATAAGTTCTCACGGCGCTCATTGCTTTTCAATGTGCAAGACCATATGGGCTTGCATTTGACGCTTACGCAAGACGAAGCCGATGACTTCCAGAAACCGCCCAGTCTCAAGGTCCTGGCGAGACCCTTTGTTAAAGATAGTGGTCCCGTCGAAGATTATTATGGCCGTCCCGTCCGGGTCGTTGTGATCATCTCTCCTGGCGATCTGAACGCGATCACGGAGCACTTTCGTAATTGTCCCCCACCAACGGTCTGTGTTGGCCCAAATTTCTATGGCTAACGCATTATCATTGCTTGATGGCCGACACTGGATGGCGATATCCTTTCCCAGGTGAAGGTGATGCAAATCGACGTCGTGCCCACGCCATATCTTGGTCTCTGCATTTATCTGGAACGTTTGGGTGACCTGGTCATTTCTGACGGATATGGAATGGTCGTGGACGGCAACTAATTTACCGGCCATTCCGGCTTCCTTGGAAGTCTGCGCAAATAGAAGTGAGTTGACCAGGCAACTGATAATAAGCAGACTGACCTTCACGCTGGGATCCTACAATGTCTAAAGCAAAACGGCATCCGCCCGAGTTGGACGGATGCCGTTTTGTAATTCTGACCGTGGGTTACTGGGCGGGCGTGGCGGCCATCGCCGAGGGGCCCTTCATCAGGCGCTTGATCAGGTCGCCCGTCGATTGATGGGCCGAGCCGCCGGTGTTGGCTACGCCGCCGACACCCATGGCGACGTCCCACGGGGTGCGGTTCTGTTTGTTCTTTACGTCGAGCTTCGCGCCATGATCCGCTAGATACTGCACCAAGGTATCGGCGCCGCGAGCGGCTGCCCCGTGCATAGCGGTGTCGCCGCGGTCATTGGCGGCGTTCACGTTCGCACCGTGGTCGACCAGCAATTTCAGGGCGTCCAAAAATTCCGGCTCGGGCTTTTCGTCGCCGCCCTGGAAACGGACTCCCATGCCGGTGGCCGCCGCGATGATGGGCGTGGTGTGGTTGTCGGAGGCCTTGTTGGGATCGGCTTTATGCTCGATCAGCAGGCGCATCGTTTCGAGATCGGCCGAGCGGGCGGCGCGCAGGAACGGGGTGTTGCCGTTGGGCGCGATGGTCGCGTTCTGCGAGGCGCGCGGGGGGATCTTGGTTTTCATGGTTCCGTTGGGATCGGCGCCGTGGGCCAGCAAATAGTTGATGAAGCCGAGCTCGTCCAGCTTATCGCTGACGGCCTTGCGCGGGCGGTTGCCTTGATAATCCAGATTCCGCATTTCGACCGCGAGGTAAAGCGCGCCTTCGTCGAGGCTGGCTTTGCGGTCGACCAAGTAGGCGGCCAGGTCATAGTGGTCATTGAAAATCGCTTCCAGCAGCGGAGTGAAACCGTAGTCCTGCTCGGTCTGATTGATGTCCGCTCCCGCATCCAGCAGGATCTTGGCGCATTCGGTGGAGCCTTGGCGCGCGGCTAGCATCAACGCGCTAAGTCCGCCCCGCGAGTAGACGGCTTGCGTCCCGCCGGCGGCGACTTTACGGAAAGCGAAATCGAACAGGGTGGAGCGAACGTTGACGTCGGCTTTGGCGTCGACCAGGAGCTTCGCGACTTCGGGGTGATTTTCCGAGACTGCCCACATTAACGCGGTCTGGCCGCGGTAAGAATCTTTGGCGTTCACTTTCGCGCCGGCGGTGAGCAGGGCCTTCACACCGGCGGCGCTGCCAGTGCGGGAGGCGGTCATTAGCGGAGTCTCGCCTTCGCCGAAGGGAGCGTTCACGTCGGCTCCGGCCTTGACCAGCGCTTCAATCATGGCGCCGTTGCCGGAGTTGGCGGCTTCCGACAGCGCCGTCACTTCATAGCGATTGGCGGCCTTAGCGTTGGCGCCGGCGGCGAGCAGCGCCTTCACGGCATCCAGATCGTTATTGTGCGCGGCCCAGATCAGCGCGGTCATACCGTCGACATCGGCGGCATTCACGTCCAGCTTCTGTTTGACCAGCGAGCGGAGCGCGGCGCTGTCCTGATTTTTGGCGGCCTCGAGAACACGGAGGTCGGGAGCCGCGAAGACACTCACGGCGGATATGGCGAGCATTGCCCACAGGGTACGCATGTCGTTTTTCTCCTGGCTCACTGCTTAGATTTCGATACGGCCCGTGTTGTCGCCAAAGTGATCGGTGCGCACGCCGGCCTTGTCCATCATGCTGATTAGCAAGTTCGACAGCGGAGTGTCGTTCTTCACTTTGATGTGACGGTCGCCCTTGAGCTTGCCGGCCGCGCCGCCGGCGATTAGGATCGGCAACTGGTCGTGAGCGTGCACGTTGCTGTTGCTCATGCCGCTGCCGTAGAGAATCATGGAATTGTCCAGCATGTTGCCGTCGCCGTCGGGCGTGGCCTTCAGCTTGTTCAGGAACGCGGCGAACATTTCCATGTGATAGGTGTTGATCTTGGCCTGCATCTCCATGCGCTGCAGATCGTTCTGGTGATGCGACACAGGATGGTGGCCATCGGGCACGCCGATTTGCGGATAGGTGCGGGTGCTCAGTTCGCGCGCCAGCATAAAACTGACAACCCTGGTGATGTTGCCCTGGAAGGCAATGGCCCACAAATCGAACAACAGATTGGCGTGATCCGCGAAGGAATCGGGAATACCCACCGGAGCTTCCGGAGCGCCGTAGCCGGTGGATTCGCTGTTCTGCTTTTCAGCCTTGGCAATGCGGCGTTCGATTTCGCGCACGTTTTCGAGATAATCGTTGACGCGGGCTTTGTCCTTGGAGTCCATTCCCTTGGACAGATCTTTCACGCTGGCAGTGACGCCATCGAGGATGCTGAGGTTATCGCGCAGACGGGCGACGCGCTGTTCCGCGGTCGCGCCGTCGCCACCGAACATGCGTTCGAAGAGGACGCGCGGGTTCAGCTCCATGGGGTTCGGCGTGGTGGGAGTGCGCCAGGAAATGGTGTTCATGTAGGCGCAGGCGTAGTCGCCGCCGCAGCTGCCGAGTTCCGAGGAGTGGTCCTCCGTGGCGATTTCGAGCGACGGGTAAGTGGTGTCCTGGCCGATCTTTTCGGCAATCATCTGATCGATGGTAGTGCCGCCGCGGATCTCGGTGCCGTGCGCGGGCTTGGTGCCGTTCAGCCACATAGCGTTGCTTAAGGCGTGGCCGTTCTCGGCGATCAGCGAGGTGCCGGTGACGATGTTAATGTGGCTGCGCAAGTGCTCGATCGGCTTCATAATGCGCGAGTACTTGAAGCCCGGCTTGTCGCCAATGGGCGTCCATTGGGGCATCTGCGCGCCCATGGGGATGTAGATGAAACCAGCGCGGAAAGTGGGCTTGGCGGCTGTTTGGGCCAGCGCCGTTCCGGATGGAATCATGGAGTCCAAAAGGGGCAGAGCAATAGCTGCTCCTACGCCCTGCAGGAAGGTACGCCTTGGCAAATGCTTTTTCGTAAGGAACATGGACAGACAGCCTCCTAATTGCTTCTATTTATACAGCTTTTACTTGTCGAGCGCACGGGGGGTGGCGGCCACGGTGGTCGCCCCGGCCACCCCGGCCGGCGGGATCGCTTCGGCATCCACCGAACGCGTCACGGTCATCTGGAACGGGGGGCTCTTGACCACCCCTAGAACCAGAGCTGAAAAACGGTAATTCTGCTTGGCGGCGTCGTGCGCGATGCCGCGCACTACTGGCATATCATAATATTCGGTTCCGCGGCCCAACCCATAAGTCATCAGCATCTGGGTCATGGTGCGGACGAACTGTTCCGGGCGCGCCGTGAGTATTTCAAGCATCGACGACGGGCCGTTGATCTTGGTGCCATCCGCGAGTTGCGAGGACGCGTCTATGGTGGCTCCGCCGTCGCTGGTGCGCCAGGCTCCGATGGCGTCGAAATTTTCGAGCGAGAAGCCGATAGGGTCCATCACCTTATGACAGGCGGCGCAGGCGGCGTTGGCGCGATGCTGCTCCATACGCTGGCGCATGGTTCCCGAGGCGACCTCTTTGAGTGGTGGCACGTTCGGCGGCGGCGGCGGCGGCGGGGTACCGAGAATATTGGTCAAGATCCACTTGCCGCGCAGCACGGGCGAGGTGCGGTTGGCGTAGGAGGAAACCGTGAGCACGCTACCTTGACCCAGCAGACCCCGGCGCGCGGGATCGGGGATGCTCACTTTGCGGAACTGGTTGCCGTAGACGTTGGGAATACCGTAGTGCTTGGCTAGGCGCTCATTCACGAAGGTATAGTCGGCGTTGACCAGGTCCGTCACGCTCTTGTCTTCGCGCATAACGCTGCCCACGAACATTTCGGTTTCATGCTGGAAGGCCTGCCGCAGGTTGTCGTCGAAATCGGGGAAGATCTGCGGGTCGGGGCTGGTGCCTTTCAGGTTCCGCAAATACAGCCACTGGCCCAGGAAATTACTGATCAGCGAGTCGGAGCGTTTGTCTGCCAGCATGCGCTTGACCTGCTGCTCCAGAACTGCCGGGTCCTTGAGTTTACCTGCCGTGGCTAGCGTCAGCAACTGCTCGTCGGGAATGCTGCTCCACAGGAAGAAGGACAAGCGCGAGGCCAGTTCCAGATCCGTGATGCGATGAATGGAGCCGGGCGCGGCATTGGCCGGGTCAGTTTCCGAGCGGAACAGGAATTGCGGATTCACCAGCATGAATGCCAGGGCGGTTTCGACACCGGAATCAAACGTGCCGCCGTTGTTGCGGCCGCGCTGGTAATAGGTCAGCAAGCGTTCGGTTTCCGATTCTGTGACTGGACGACGGTAAGCCCGGCGGGCCAGCGTGGTGAGAATTTTTTTGGCGCACGGCACCGCGTCAGCGTTGCCAACAGGGCGGCAGGAGAAGACCAGGCGACGGCTGGGGGTGTCTCCAGGGCCAGTCGGATTAAAGGGACCGGAGATGGACATGAAATCAATCTCGGGGATACCCGCGGTGTTCACGGGATCGAGTTTTTCGCGGCCGAAGGGCTGCAGGATATCGACCGACGGGCCGCTGGTCTTTTGTAAGAACGCGATGGCTACAGTGTGCGGGCCGGCTTTGATCGGCACCTGCAATTCGACGCGTTTCGAAAGCTGCTCGGCCGATGCGGTGGGATTGGTGTTGCCCAGATTCGCGTCGTCCTGGCCGCCGATGGTCACCAACTTGATTCTGGCGCCGTCGAGCGTGATTTCGACCTGGCTCGGGAACTCCAGGCCGCGGACGGTGTTCACTGTATTGGCCCAAAACCGGACCTTAAAGAGATATTCGGCATCGAGGGGGAAATTGTATTTGACCAGCAAGCCGCCGCGTGTGCCGATAGGGAGGCCTTCTACGTGTTTATCCTGCGAGGCATCGGCGCGTACGCGGAAGGTCTGCGTGGTGGGAGTGATCTTGGGATCGCCCACCGCCAGGCCACTAATCTTCCAACTGGCCGAAAGGTAACGCTCGAGCAGAACCGGCGAAACCGTGAGCGCGTCGGCGATGTTGTCGAAGCCGTAGTTCGAATCGTCAGCGGGCAGGAGGTCGGAAACATCCATCTCGATGCCCAGCAGATCGCGCACCGCGTTGCCGTATTCGGCGCGATTCAGGCGGTGCAGGCCGACGTGCCCGGGATTCGATTTCGCGAGGTAGGCCTGATCTAGATCTTTTTCGAGCCGGGTTGCAAGCGCATCCAGGGTGGCGTTGTCAGGGCGTGGAAGTCCGGGCGGAGGCATCATGCCGCCGCGCAGCTTCAACACCACTTTTTCAAGCGTTTCCGCATGATCGGCAACTTTCGTCAGGTCCAGTTTTTCGAGCACCAAACCGCCGGTCTTCAGACGCTCGCTATGGCAGCTCGCGCAATACTTGTCGATCAAAGCGCCCGGCTGGACGGGGGCCGCCGCACTCGCAGAGGTCGCCGATTGCTGCGGGCTGGCTACCCGTGGGAAGCAAGCTGTAACCGCTAGAATTGCCACGCCACCGAGGCGTGAATAGAAGGTCCCTAGTCTCATCACGTTTTTATGATTCCACCCAATACTACTAAGTCTATTAGTATAGTAGCCGCTTATGGAGTATATTGTGACATTCCAGTGGGGTCAAGGCCCGTTTGGCGGGAAGTGTGCGCCTGGCGAAATAACGCTACTTATTAACCCGTACGGAGACCGTATTCGAGTACGCCGAAACGCCGCTTCCGGCGTAGGCTTGCACACGGAAAAGGTAGGTGCCTTTGGTCACGGTGTTGGTAAAGGTCTTCACGTCGCCAGCGACGCTGCCGACGCGGGCAAAGTTGGTGGTGCCTGAAGGGGCGCGCTCGATGTAGAAGCCGGTTTGGTTGGTGGAGCTATCGGTCCACTTGAGGGTAACCGAGCCGCGACCGGCTGAACCCGTGAGATTGGTGGGAGCCACCAAGGGGTTGGCGGTTGTGGTGATGGCAACTTGGGCGGTTCCGGTGGCGCCGCGGCTGTCGGTCACTGTCAGAACCGCAGTAAAGCTGCCCGCGTTCTGGTACACGTGGGTGGGCGCAGCGCTGCTGCTGGTGGCCGTCCCGTCACCGAAGTTCCAGCTATAAGACGCGATAGTGCCGTCGGGATCGGTCGAGCCAGCCGAACCGAAGTTGACGGTGAGCGGTACGATCCCGGAGGTCGGATTTGCCGAAGCCGCGGCCAGCGGTGGAAGATTGGCGGTGCCCACCGGGAATACCAGCAGAGTGATGCTCTGCGGTGGCGCGGTGAACGCTGGCGCGGTACCGCTGAAGCTCAGGTCAGTCAGGCGCGTGATGGCGTTCGACGAAGTGAGCTGATACACCTGTGCGGTTCCGTTGCCCGCGAAATTGTTCAATGCGAGGCTCACGGGCGTATTGCCGGAAAGATATTTATTGATCACCATCACCGTGAGCGCGCCGTCCGCAGTGCGCTGCGCGGCAAAGACGGAGACATTGTCCGGATTGGGTCCACCTGCCGACACGCTAGTGTCACCGAACGTGGACTTATTGCCGTCATAGTTGCGATAGATCTTGATGGCTTTATAGGTGGGCGTGGAAGCATCGGGAGTGGTCCAGCGCGCGGCGAGATCCAGACCTTCGCGGCCGAAGATTCCTAGGATGTCGGCTTGCGTGGTGGCGCCGTTGATGTAAGGCTCGGCGCCCCAGTTGTATTCCGTAATGCCGATGGGCGTGCCGGGATAATAATTTGCGTTCACCCAGCCACGCAGGCGCGGGATCAGCATCACCTGCGTCCCGATCCAGGATTGGTCCACATAGTTGGGGTCCCACAAAGAACGCGTGGACTTGTTGCGCAGAACCTGGGTAGTGGTGCTGACATCGTTGCTGAACTCGGCGCCCTGCGGATAGTAGTGCACGGTGAAGACGTCCAGCAGATGACGGCCGTCGGCTTTTAATTGTCCGAGCAGCCAGGGCAAGTAATCGGCGCCTGCGTGGTTATTACGGTCAGGCAGAAAACTCCAGCCGTGCAGGCTGCCGTACTGCTGGTCGTAACCGCTATAAAAATAGCCGCTCCAGCCCCACTCTTCAGGACCCACGATCAACGCGTTGGGGTCAGTCCCGCGAATCTGCGCGGCGTAGTCTTTTATGCGGGCGAGAACTTCGTCCATAGTCGCGCCGGTGGGATGCACGTCGCGATGGGTGGAGTGCCAAATGCTGTGCTCGTTATCCAGAATGTAATAGCGCGGCGCAGTGGCGCTGGCCAGTCCGAAGGTCGAGGTGATGTGTTGCACCCACTGCTGCTGATGCGAGGACGTACTCGCGACGTTCGCATCGTTAGGATCGTTGCCCGTCACGTATTGCCCATTGGATTTCAGGATGCCGTTACCGGCGTCTGGAAACCATTGCGCGTCGTTACCGTTTTGGGCTCCGTACTTCGACTGCGAAAAACTGGCCCGCTTGCTGCGATTTGCGCCGAGTTTAGCAACCCAGTCGAGCATCGGAATGGTGATCATGGCGCGCGCACCCGCCGCCTGCGTCGTGGAGATGAAGGTGTCGCCGCGCTCTCCGGCGACGGCTGAAGTGTCGCCGATGCTTTCGAAATACCAGTCCTGATCGCGATTGTCGGCGTTCAGGAGCCAGTTGTAGCGGCTGCTGTTGTTCCCGCCGTAGCGATTCAAGGGCACGTTCAGATCGGAGAGCTGGGTGGTGGTTCCGTACGCCACGCCGTATACGCGCGGATCGATGGCGTGGCGGTTGGCGTTGGCATCCACGACGACGGTCGCCGTGGGGTTCTGGGCCAAGGCGACGCCAGCTAAAAGAAGGGCGAGAAGCGAGTTCTTCAGCATGGATTACCGGCGGATGATGGTCACGGCGGCGCTGGCTGATTTAGTGGTGTCGACAACGCTGGTCGCTGTAACGGTGGCAGTGGTCTGCGATGGGAGATTGTTGGGTGCTTTATAAAGCCCTGTGGTGCTGATGCCGCCTGGGCCCGTTACTTTCCACGTGACTTTGGTGTTGGCGCTGCCCTGGACTGTTGCCGTGAACTGTTGGGTGCCCTTGACGCGCACAGTAGCGCTGGTGGGCGAAATGCCTACGCTGACGGGCGGAGGGGGCTGCGGGTTGACTACGGTGACAGAAGCGCTGCCTACGGCCGGCGGCGTCACCACGCTGCTGCTGGCATGCACGGTCACGTTCACGGGCGTGGGCGGGGCGATGTAGAGTCCGCTAATCGAATCGATGGTGCCGAGGGCGCTATTGCCGCCTACGGTCCCGTTCACGTCCCAAGTTACGGTTTGATCTGAGTTGCCATGCACGGTGGCGGTGAATTGCTGTTGGGCGTTGACCTGGACGTTGGCGCTCGACGGGCTGACGGTGACCGAGACGCCGGTTTGCGCGGCTTGCCCGGTGTTGGGATCGACCATCAACACGGTGGCGTCGACGGCTTCGAAATTCGAGCCGAGGATGGTGGTGAGTTTGTGCAGGTCGTCATTGTTCCAACCGTCATTGGGCGCGCCGGAAAGATACCACGCGGAACCGTTATCCGCGAGCATCATGCCATACTGCTTGAGCGCCGTCAGAATCACCTGGTTCGCGGGCGAAAAGCCGGAGATGTCGAAACTCGCCTTCAGGCGGAAGCGCGCGCCCAGGGGCGGATATTGCGTGCCGGTGAGCGAGGACGCGTAGTGCCGCGCGGGCCACACATAGGCCTTCTGCGTTTGCGGCACGGTGAAGCGGAGGGCATGGTGGATCGCGCCAGCGGCGACTTCGTCATGCCGCAGCAGCCCGGGAAAAATGGGCAGGCCGGCGGCGTCGGCTGAAGTCCAGGTGGCCGGGCGCAGGGCGTCTGACAACAGATTGAAGATGGCGCCGGAATCGCCTTTCCAACTGGCGGTCTGCGGGAAGGCGTTGTAGATTTCATAAAGAATGCAGTGGTCGACATCAATGGACGTCGCGTGGCGGTCGCCGGAGCTGGAACTGCCGCCTTCAATCGGAGCGTTGAGCGGGATGGCATAGGGTCCGGTGTCGCTCTCATCTTGATACGTGAAGGTGGCCGGGTAGAGCGTCTGCGTCCCGGGGACCGTCACATAGGGGATGCCGATGGGCGCGCCGTTGTAAAGACCGGATCCGAAATCGGGATGGACCGGCGAGGACGCACCGATCGTAGTCACCCAGGTGGAAGAACTCGGGTGCACGGGCAGTTGATCGATGCGCGTATTCCAAATGTTATCGGCGGGCAACACCGTGCAATTGCCGATGGTAGGCGCCTGCGCGGCGGCAAGGCTCGCAAACCCCAGCAACGCGGTCAAGGGAAAAACATTCTTCACAGTCACTCTCCTCAGGGATTCTCAGAATACGGCTCAAAGGCGCTTGAGACCATCGGGTAAGTGCCCGAGTCACCTTACTTTTTTTCCGCGTAGACCCGGGGTGAGGTCGTGGCTTTAATTACCGGATAAGGCATATTTGACCGAGGTATCGCAGTGGTGTTCGCCGACATGCGATTCATAGGCAAGGCCTGCCAGTTCGAATCCGATGCGGGCTTTCTCGGCGGCGTGCCTTCTTATGTCGTACATTACGCTGGAGCCGCCTCCTACGCCGTGGAGCAAATCCTCGACGGTAGTGGAGATGGCGAGCGTGGCCTGGTTGTACAGGCCTAGTAATCGTGCTCTTTCTTCGCACTTCATGTCGGCTTCAAGAAGCACGCGTGGGGCCGACGCGAGGTGTTAATCGCCGCTGCCGACCAACTCTGGTTCTGCCACGGCTCTGCCGGGCTGGACGAGTAGGGCCTTACTACTGTCGAATTCGCCTTCCCATTTCGCGACCACGATGGTGGCGACCGCGTTGCCGGTCATATTGGTGAGGCCGCGCATTTCCGACATGAAACGGTCCACGCCCAGCAGCAGCGTGATCCCGGCAACCGGCACCGTATGCAGCGAAGACAGGGTCGCGGCGAGCGTGATGAAACCTCCGCCGGTGACGGCCGCCGCGCCCTTGGAGGTCAGCATCAGCACCAGC
>Ga0207674_10006807_pt1 | contig 13413 bp, 10 predicted proteins | sample KBSCornC72_FD_184303 | JGI IMG/M metagenome (GOLD analysis project Ga0207674, IMG submission 184303) | Corn rhizosphere microbial communities from Kellogg Biological Station, Michigan, USA - KBS Corn C7-2 (SPAdes) (version 2) | ecosystem: Host-associated > Plants > Roots > Rhizosphere > Soil ... | reverse complement strand
ACAATCGGTTTTGTTCGCGCCCGCGATCATATTGCTCCTTCCGCGCAACGCGTCGTCGGCGAGTATACGGATGCCATGGACGCCCACCGGTCCAATCGAGCCGGGATCTGCGCCGAACCACTCCCGGATCTCCAGCGGTTCGGCCGGCCTTGCGCCGGGCAGCTTGGCGGCACTCAGTTGGTGATCGCCGCGCAGCAGCACCAACAGGGGCTTGCCCTCCACGACCATAACCAGGCTCTTGATCTGCGAGGTCGCCGGCAGCCCGGTGAATGCCGCAACCTGCGCGATGGTTTTCACACCCGGCGTGTACAGCTCCTCCGGCTCCAGGTCGCCGTCAGGATCCGGCGCGCTCAGCGGCTGCGCGCGGCTGGCAGCGCGGCCGAGCAATGCGGCGTTGTTCCCGGCGCCGCGCACCAGCACCTCGCCGCCGGTTTCCGACTCCGCCACGAAATCTTCCCCGGCGCGGATAAACTTAACTCCGCAGCGCTCCAGCGCGACGCTGCGATGGCTCTCTTCACGCAGGATCGCCGAAATCTTTGCGAGCGCGCGCTGCCCCAAAAACAAATACTCGCGTCCGCGCATGTACCCCGCCCGCACCAGCAGCGGGTGATTTTCCTCGCGCAGCGTTGCAATCCCGATCTCGCTCCAAAGCATATTTACTGTGATAGCATCCGAGGCATGACCAAGGCATTCGCCACCGCGCTGCTTTTGGCAGCCTCTTTACCGGGACAAACGCCGAGCATCGACGACTTTTTCCGTGATTTTACGGCCGAATGGGTGCGCGGCAATGCCAATCTTGCCACGTCGGATCGTTATTTTACCGGTGAGGAACAGGATCGCCTCGAACGCCAGCTGACACCCCAGACCCTCGCCTACCACAGAACGCGCATTCAACTGGCGAAGCAAGGACTCGCACAGCTTCAGAAGTTCGACCGCACTAAATTCACGGAAACCCAGCGCATCTCCGCCGACTTGATGCAATGGCAGTTGGATAACGTGGTCCGCGAGGAGCCGTACCTCGACTATACATTTCCGCTGGAGCAAATGAACGGCGCAAACGTCAATCTGATCGAGACTCTGACCGTCCGCCACCCACTGGCGAATGAAAAGGATGCCACGAATTACGTCGCAGCCCTGCGCCAGGTGGGCGCGCGCATGGAAGAAGCCGTCGCCGAATCCCGCGCACTCGCGGCCAAAAGCATCATCCCGCCCAAATTTATTCTCAACGCAACCATCAAACAGATGCAGGGATTCATCGACCCGTCGCCCGGGCAGAATCCATTCGTCGCGACTTTCGCAACAAAGATGAAGGCCGCAAAAATTCCTGAGCCACGCCGCGAAGCCTTGCGCAGCGAAGCGGAAAGTATCGTGGGCTCACAAGTCTACCCTGCCTGGAAACATGCCATCAGCACGCTGGCAGGACAACTGCCGCGCTCCACCGATGACGCGGGATTGTGGCGCCTCAAAGGCGGGGCGGATGCCTACACTTATTTCCTGCGCCGCTACACCACCACGAATTTGACACCAGATCAAATCCATCAAATCGGCCTGAATGAGGTGGCTCGGATCGAAAAAGAGATGGACACGATCTTCCGCAAGCTGGGACGCACCGAAGGGACAATCAACGAGCGTTCCGAAAAGCTCAAGCAGGACTTGGCGTATCCCAGAACAGAAGCAGGCCGCGCAACCATCATGACCGACGCCGATTCCATCCTGCGTGAAGCCGAAGAACGTTCCGCAGCGCTCTTTGATAAGACCCCGAAGGCTCCGGTAGTGGTCCAGCCGTTCCCGCGTTTTCGCGAAGCTAACGCCGCGGCCAATTACAACAGTCCTGCGCCGGACGGTTCTCGCCCCGGAGTAATCCAGATCCCGCTGCGTCCGGAATACATGACTAAATTTGCGCTGCGCAGCCTCATCTATCACGAAGGCGTGCCGGGCCACCATTTTCAGATCGCCCTGACAGTCGAGAACAAAGATCTCCCCCGCTTCCGCCAGATCGGCGCCTTCGGAGGAATCTCGGCGCTAGTCGAAGGCTGGGGACTCTATGCCGAGCGACTGGCCGCGGAATCCGGCTGGTATGATGGCGACCCCGAAGGTCAACTCGGCCAGCTCTACGACGCCTTGTGGCGCGCGCGCCGCCTGGTGGTCGATACCGGACTGCACGCCAAACATTGGACCCGCCAACAAGCCATCGACTATGGAATCGAAGCCAGCGAAGTGGAGCGCTACGTGGTGTTCCCGGGCCAAGCGTGCTCGTATATGATCGGCCAGTTGAAAATTGTCGAGCTACGCGAGAAAGCGCGCAAAGCTCTGGGCGAGAAATTCTCTCTGCGCGAATATCACGACGTGGTGCTCGATACCGGCACTGTCCCGCTGGAGATTCTAGAGCGCCAAGTGGACGCCTACATAGCCTCCGCTCGGAACCGTAAACCGTAACCTGCCGGCTTAACATCGCGCACAATGGTCTGCCATGGCGCGTAACCGCGCGCCGCCGAGTACGTGTCGTCCTCGAACTGCAAGGCCACGTCGATGCGCGCACCCGGCGCGAATTCTCCGGCGCGTTCCGCGAAATTCCAAGCCTTGGCGCGCAGGATTCTTCCCTGCGATTTCAGACGCAAGAACAGGTGCTTGCCGTTCTTGATATCCGGCGGCGCCGCCGCCTCCACGCCACGCACCACTAAAGTTGGAGCCGCGTTCCCAAACCCGAATGGCGCCAGATTTAGCAGCTCCGCCACGGTCTGATCCGTGGCCTCGTCGAAGCCAATCTCCGCGTCAATCTCGATCTCCGGCTCGAAATCCGCCGCCGTCAACTGGCCGCTCGCGAAAGCGCGGAAGCGCTCACGGAACTCTTCCACGCGCGCCGCATCCAGCGTCACGCCAGCGGCCTGGCGGTGCCCGCCGAACTTCATGAACAGGTCCGGCATGGATTCCAGCGCATCCAGCAAGTGAAAGGCGCGGATGCTGCGGCCCGAGCCGTAGGCCACGCCGTCATCCAACCCCAGCACGAACGCGGGGCGGTGATAATGTTCCACCACGCGGCTGGCTACAATCCCCACTACGCCGCGATGCCAACCCTGGCCCGCAAATACCAGCGCCGTATCGCTATCGGTCACGGGTTGCGCCAGGCACTGCTGCAGAATCGCCTGCCGGATGCCGTCTTCGGTTTCCCGCCGGTCTTGATTCAACTCATCCAACTGGGCCGCGATTGTGCGAGCCCGCTCCGCATCCCTGGTGCTGAACAGATCGATAATGTCGCTCGCGCTCGCCATGCGACCTGCTGCGTTGATGCGCGGTGCGATTTGAAACGCTACTTGCCGGGCGCTCGGCGACGTCCCGCCTTCGATCCCCGCCACATCCAGCAGCGCGCGCAACCCCGGATTCGCCACCCGGTCGAGTCCACTCAACCCCCGCTTCACGATTACGCGATTCTCTCCCGTCAACGGCACTACATCCGCCACCGTGGCGATCGCCACCAGTTTGAGCAACGAGTCCACCAGCCGCTCCCGCCGCGCGCGCTCCCATCCCAGCGTGCACATCAGAGCCTCGGCCAGCTTCAAAGCCACGCCCGCGCCACACAGATTTTTCTCCGGATACCCGCAATCCCGCCGGTTGGGATTCAGCACCGCCAAAGCCGGCGGCAGCTCGGCTTCGGGGAGATGATGATCGGTCACAATGACGTCGATCCCCAGCCCTGCCGCGTGCTTCACCACCTGGCTTGCGCGTATCCCGGTATCCACGCTGACGATCAGCTTCACGCCTAAGGCCGCAGCGTCCTCCACCGCTTCGCCTTTCATTCCGTAGCCGTCACGAATGCGGTGCGGCACGAAGCAAGTGGCGATTCCGCCCGCCAAGTCCAGCACCTTCTTCAGAACCACCAGAGCGCTGGTTCCATCCACGTCGTAATCGCCATACAACAGAATCGGTTCGTGTCGTTCGATGGCGCTCGCCAGACGCGCCACCGCTATCCGCATGTCGGCCAGCAGGAATGGATCGTGCAAATCCGCCGTCGATGGCGCGAGGAACCGCCGCGCTTGCGGAGCTTCCGCGAACCCGCGGGCGCACAACACCCGTGCGGCCGGCACGGAGATGCCGAGCGCCGCACTCAGCGCCGTCGCGCTGCCTGGCTCCGTGTCGGCAATGATCCACTTCATGGATGGTCCTTTATGATGTCCTATTGTTGCATCCGTGAAGAGGATCTCATATCCCGGTATCCTGCTCCTATGACTCCCGCCCCTATGACTGTTATTCGAGTTGCCGGGAGCGACAGCTTGGACCACTCAGGAATACCCTCAAGTATCATGGAACAATGAATCCGACGCCAAAAACGCCGAAAAATATCCTCGAGTACGCCAAAAAATTCGAAGCCAAGCAGCTCGATCTGCGCTTCACCGATCTGCCGGGGCTGCAGCAGCATATTTCGTATCCGCTCAGTCAACTGGACGAAAATTCTTTCGAGGAAGGTTTTGGCATCGACGGTTCCAGCATTCGCGGGTGGGCGGCGATCAACGAAAGCGACATGCTGCTGGTTCCCGACCCGAACACCGCCTTTATTGATCCGTTCTACGAAACCAAGACCTTGGTGATGACCGCCGACGTCATCGATCCCATCACCCGCCAGCACTATGACCGCGACCCCCGCTGGATCGCCAAGAAAGCCGAGATGTATTTGAAAAGCTCGGGTCTGGCCGACACGGCTTATTTTGGCGCGGAAGCGGAGTTTTTCATCTTCGACAACATTCGCTTCGATCAGAACGCGCACTCGGGCTACTACTATATCGACGCCGAAGAAGGCCGCTGGAATTCCAGCCGCGAGGAAAACAATCTGGGCTACCGGCCGCGCTACAAGGAAGGCTACTTTCCGGTTCCGCCGACCGACCACTATCAGAACCTGCGTGCGGAGATGGTGGAACAGATGATCCGCTGCGGCCTCACCATCGAGTGCCATCATCACGAAGTTGCCACCGGCGGCCAGTGCGAAATCGATCAGAAATTCGACACGCTGGTGAAATCCGCCGACAACATGATGCTCTACAAATACGTGACCCGTAATACGGCCTACCAATACGGCAAGAGCGTCACCTTCATGCCCAAACCTTTGTTCGGCGATAACGGGAGCGGAATGCACACTCACCAGAGTCTGTGGCGCGAAGGAAAGCCCCTTTTTGCCGGCGAAATGTATGCCGGCCTCAGTCAAATGGCTCTGTGGTATATCGGCGGATTGTTGAAGCACGCACGCGCTCTTTCCGCAGTGATCGCGCCCACCACAAACAGCTACAAACGTCTGGTGCCGGGCTATGAGGCGCCGGTAAATCTCGCGTATTCGCGGCGCAATCGCTCCGCGGCGGTGCGCATCCCGATGTACTCGGCCAATCCGAAAGCCAAGCGGGTCGAGTTCCGGCCGCCCGATCCGTCGGCGAATCCGTACCTCGCGTTCGCGGCAATGATGATGGCGGGCCTCGACGGTGTCCTCAATAAAGTGGACCCGGGCGAACCTCTCGATAAGGACATCTACGACTTGTCTCCCGAGGAAATGAAATACGTGCCTTCCATGCCGGCGTCGCTCGATGAAGCTCTGACCTGCCTCGAGGACGATCACGCATTTCTGCTCAAGGGCGATGTCTTCAGCGAAGAAATGTTGGAGACATTTATCGCCTATAAGCGCAAGAATGAGGCCGACGCTGTTCGCCTGCGGCCGCATCCCTACGAGTTTGCGTTGTATTATGACATCTAATAATAGGGGCGGAGCCTGATTTCGCAGCCAAACGGCTCGCGATCCTCAGCGACACGCCCCGAAATATTAGGCTCCGTCGGTATTTTTCCAAATGACAGGTTCTATTCTTCAAGTCAGCGTATCCCAGGGAGGCGTGCCGAAACACGCCATCCCGGTCGGCACCCTCACTTCGTTGGGGTTGGCCGGCGACGGACACGCTCACCCGGAAATTCACGGCGGTCTTGACCGCGCGGTCTTATTGATCACTGCCGAGGGCATCGAAGAACTTGCGGCCCTGGGATTCCCGCTGACTTACGGGTCCCTGGGCGAAAATCTCACCACACGAGGAATCGGACGCCGCGAATGGCGAGTAGGCCAGCGCTGGCGTATCGGCGCCGACGTGGTGATCGAAATCACCAAGCGCCGAGCGCCCTGCCAGGCGCTAAACGTCTATGGACCGGGGCTTCAGGCTGCGATCTACGACGCCCTAACCCGCGACGGAGATCCTGCTTCCCCAAAATGGGGCTTGAGCGGAGTCTATGCGGCTGTGTTGACGCCGGGTTTGCTCCGGCCTGGGGATACGATGGTTCTAGCGCCCTAACATGGAGCGCCTGCGAAAACTCGCGTACCACGATCGCGTGCGCGCCAGCCGCGAAATTGCAGAGTTATCGCGGGAGCTTCCTCCGTCGACGGCCGGCCGCCTGGATCTGCTGTTGAGCACCTCGGCCGCTCCCGAACAGGGCCTGCAATACTTTGTCCGTTTGCACGAGCGGCAGCCAAGCTGGTTTCAGCGGCTGACCCGTTCGACGACGGGTTTGCGCTATCTGATCGCGGTTTTCACATACAGTCATTTCCTTTCCGAAGAACTTCTGCGGCACCCGGAGTGGATCAATCAATTACTCGAATCGGGCACCCTGCAGCGGGTGCTCACTGCCGAACAGTTGCGCGAGATGCTGGAAGATATTTTGCCCGCAGGGCTGCCGGCTCCGCTCGAATTCGCCCGTTTCCGCCGCCGCCAATTGCTGCGTATCCTGATTCGCGATGTGCTGGGACTGGGAACGCTGCCTGAAATCACCGGCGAACTGACGGCGCTCGCCGATACGATTGTCGAAACGGCGTACGCTCGCATCCGTCACCAGTTAGTTGCAGAGCATGGAGTGCCGCAGACACGCAGCAGGCAAGAATCGCATTTTGCGGTCATCGCGCTGGGCAAGATGGGAGGGAATGAACTCAATTACAGCTCTGACATCGACTTGATGTTCTTGTACTATGCGAATGGCGAGACCAGCGGGGGCGCGCGGGGAAGCATTTCCAACCGGGAATTCTTTGTGCGCGCGGCGAATCAGCTCACCTCGCTGCTTTCCACCTACACCAGCGAGGGCATGTGCTATCGCGTGGACCTGCGTCTGCGTCCCGACGGCAGTCAGGGTGAGGTATGCATTTCGCTCGAAGCCGCCCGCCAATACTACGCCAATCGCGCTCGCGACTGGGAACTGCAGATGATGATCAAGGCTCGCGTGGCCGCCGGCGACAAAGCGACCGGACACGGCTTGCTGGATTTCGTGGAGCCGCGGACGTACTCAACCACCCTGGACTTTTCGGCGATTGAAGAATTGTCGGCCACTCGTGAGCGCTTGAACGAAAAATTGGCGGGGCGAAATCGCCGCCAGAGGCTGCAGGGGCCGGAGGCCATCGAAGTAAAACTGGAGCGCGGCGGCATCCGCGATATCGAGTTTCTGGTGCAGTGCTTGCAGCGTCTCCACGGCGGCGCCGACACCTGGGTTCGCCACGGCGGCACAATGCTGGCGCTCGCCCGCCTGCAGGATAAAGGCTACCTCTCCGGCACGGAGTATGGCCGCCTGGCATCCTCCTATCAGTTCCTGCGGCAACTGGAACATCGTCTGCAGGTGGTCGACGACCGCCAGACTCACACTTTGCCAGTGGAGCCGGAAGCTCTGGAGTTACTGGCCAGGCGGATGCCGGGCGGCCTCGACTCGGCTGCCTCGCTATTGCAGCAAACTCGGGTTCACTTCGATCAAGTCCGCGAGATCTACGACCGCGTGATCCACTCCAGCAGCGCTTCCAGACAGACTCCGGCTTCCGGCGGCGCGCTGCGCGGCGGCAACATTATTCGCTCGCTCGACCAGCGGGCTCCCGGCCTCGCGGCCCAACTCGCCGAGAGCCGACTGAAGCGCGGCTTCAAGTCCTTTGAGTATTTTCTGGAACGTATTTCGGCGGATTCCGGCGCACTGAACCGGCTAAACAGCGATACCAGTCTGACCGCCTATACTCTCGATTTGTTCGAGCACAGTCCGCATTTCGCCGAAGAACTGATTCGCGCGCCCGAACTGCTGGATGACGTTGCACGGGTAGCGGACGGCGGCGTTCTGGGCCCACCGCCGGACACCACCGACGAATTGCGCCGCTGGTACCGCCGCGAAATGGTGCGGATCCAGGCCGCCAGCGTGTGCCTTTCCGAGCCCATTTTCGAAACTTTATTACGGACTTCAGACCTGGCCGACGCGGTGATCGCGAAAGTTTACGACATTGCCGTCGCGGAGACTCGCGCCTCGCACGCGTCGTCAAATTTGACCCGCGATCCGTCCAATCAAATGTCGGTAATCGCGCTGGGGCGTCTGGGAATGCGGGAGTTCGATCTGGGTTCCGACGCCGACCTGGTGTTCGTGCTCGCAGACTCCGATTCAGCAGATCTGGCGTTCTGGACCCGTGTAGCCGAGCGCGTCGTGGATCTGACTACGGCATACACGGGCGGCGGAGTGATGTTCGCCGTGGACACGCGCCTCCGGCCCAATGGCATCGACGGCCCGCTGGTGCTGACTGAATCCTCTTTCAAAGAATACTTCGCGCGCACCGCTGAAGCCTGGGAGGGGATGGCTTACATGAAATCCCGCGCGGTGGCTGGAGACGCGAAGCGGGCCGAACGTTTTTTGCAGGAATTGCAGGACCTCGACTGGCAGCGCTACGGGCAGAGCGGGCGTTCGCGAACCGACTTGCGGCGCATGCGCCAGAGACTTGAAAGTGAGCAGGGCGCCGCTCACCCGCTAAAGGCCGGGCGCGGCGGCTACTACGACATCGACTTCATACTCATGTACCTGCGCCTGAAGAACGCCGGAGTCTACTTCAAGGCGTTGAATACCCCGGAACGCATTCAGGTGCTGGAAAACATGGGCCACCTGGATCGCGCTGGAGCGAAGTTCTTGAATGAGGCAGCCACGTTTTACCGGGCGCTCGACCACGCCATCCGCGTGCTCACGGGTCACGCGGAGGCCAAGCTGCCGTCGCAATCGCAGGTGGAGGCGCTCGACGCGCTGCTGCACCGCTGGACTCCCATTCCGCTGAGCAAGTTGGACGATATTCGTTCACAGACGCGAAGCGCCTTCGAGAAATTGTTCGGCTGAGACTTCACCGCTCTATGGTCAAAGCCTGCAAATAGCGTTCCGCCGAGCGGCGAATCACGGATTTCGCGTCGGCGTGGACAACGAATCCAGGCCACGCGCCAAATAGTTTTGCAAATTCAAAGGGTTCGAGCGCAGCGACGATTCTACGGACACTGGCAGCGCTCAGCGGCAGATAGTTGGGATAGCTGTACATGAAACTGACCCAACGCCGGTCCATGCACACCTGCGGCAGGTCGCCCGAGAACAGAGCCCCCAAGCCGTCGCCGAAATCACCCCAATGCAGGACCTGGAATCCGGCGAAGTGTCCACCAACGCGAATCAGAGTGAACGCGCCGCCGAGCGGCCGTGTCTCGCCTTGCCAAAAGCGAATACATGGATCCGGGCGCTGGACCCATTGCTGGTCATCTTCGTGAAGGTAAATCGGGGCGCCTCCGAAGGCCTTGCTCCACTCGACCATCGATGAGTAGTAATGCGGGTGGGAGATGGCAATCGCGGAAATACCACCCAGAGCTTGAATCCGGGCGACCGTATCTGGGTCGATGAGGCTAACGCAGTCCCAGAGAATGTTGCCGGTGCTGGTTTGAATCAGGAGTCCGCGCTGACCGATGCCGAACTTGGGTTCGGTGCCAATTCCCCAAATACCTGGGCTCTCCGGATAGAGCGCGTTGCGGTGGCTGGTTCGTAAGTCGCCCAAAGTTATCCATTGCTGCCCCTGCAATCCAACATATTGGCGTTCATCGTCGCATATAGGGCATCGTTCGATCGGACGCTCGGCGGGTGGAAATTGCGTACCGCAAGTCACGCAAATATACGTGGGCAAAGGTTGGCTCCGGCAAAGAGGTTCCGTCAATAATATACCCTGCCCCTGTAAACTCTGGATGCAGGAGCCAGCAAAGCCGCCAAGCGTGATTTAATAAAAAGAACGCCGACCTATACGGCATTATCAGGAGGAGACACATGATTTCACGCATAGCTTTTCCGCTCGCGTCCGCACTGTTCTGCGCAGGGATTTGTGCCGCGCAAACCCCGCTCAACGTAAAAACGGGCGAATGGGAATCGACAATAACCAACGACACCAGCGGCCAACTTCCTGTTCCTCAGGAAATGCTCGACAAGATGACGCCTGAGCAGCGCGCAAGAATGGAAGCTATGATGAAGGCGCGCGGCATGCAGGGACCTCGGACGATAGTCAACAAGCACTGTGTTAAGAAGGAAGACCTTGACAAGCCCTTCGGTAACGATGACAAGGCCTGCAAACGGACCATCGTCACCGCCTCCGCCACGAAGCAGGAGATTCACATGGAATGCGAAATGGGGGGCGGTAAACAGGTCGGCACGCTTAAATTCGAAGCTGTCGATTCGAGCACCGTCAAGGGATCTATGCAGATGACCGCCTCAAACGGCGCGCGGACCATGAACGTGAACTCCACCTTTTCGGCCAAGTGGCTGGGGCCAGCGTGCACGGAATCCAACAAGTAAGCCCTCTTACTGCTTTTGAGGCGGGCGCGGTTCCGAAGCCGGCGGCACGATGCTCTTCATCCGCAGGTAGCTCACCATGCTGCCGTAAATTTCGTTATTGTGGCCGTAGTTCAGAATGAGCAGGGCCATGCGCAGATTCCGCGTGGTCCGCCCATTTTCCTGAGTGATGTCGATCATCTCCGCGCCGGAGGCGTCAGTCAGCGAAGCATAGGCGCTGCTGCAATACGCGACGGCGTCGTTCAATGCCTTGATGAACTCGGCTTTAGTGGAGAGCTTCGCAAGATCGTTTCCAGCATTCGGATTTTTCTCGCCTTTCGACTGCGAGCACCAAAGAAAGTTGTAGTTTGCAAGGTGGCCCACCTGCTGCCCGAACGTGCGTACTTCCATCTGGGGGCCGGGGCGCAATCCGTAGTTTTCCTCCGGCATCTTTTCGGCGGTTCTGAGAATCGTATTGCTGTTCCTGGTGAAAGCGTCGCGCAGCCAGGTGGATAGCGGATTGGCCGGAGGCTGCTGACCCGTCTGCGCCGCGGCATCCAGGGCGCAGAGCGCTAGTACCACCATCAAGAATCTGCTCATAGTCATCTCCTTTTAGCCGCAGCCGCCGGAGCGGCCGCTTCCAAATGCGCCGCCACGTAGGTTAATACGTCGCCACGCTCGCGCGCAATCTCTGCCAGGCGGTCGAAGTCTCCGGCCAGCTCACACAGTTGCTGAGCGGTAGGGCACGCGATGTCGGAGGCGTGGGCGCCGGGAAGGTATTCCAGCGATATCTCGAGTGCTTCGCGGTACCGCTCCAGCCGGACCAGCAGCGTGACCAGGATTTGCGCTGGCCAGTTACCCGCCGTCCCGGTCTCGCCGAGTTTCTTTCGAAAGTGCGCGATGTGCTGATCGATATCCACTCCCAATAGCGCCTGTACGTAGTGATCGTAGTCGACGAAGGGGTTTTCAAACGGGGGCCGGCCAGGGAACTGGAAGTTGGCGGATAGCCGCTTCCCGTACTCGCAGATTTCATGAAATTGCCGCAGCGTTGCGGCGTCGGTGACCTCCGGAGAATACTGCAACAGAGATACCAGGTGCGAAGGATCGATATACGAGCTGTATTCGCCAAACAGCCAGTCGCGGCCTTCAATCAGGCCGGCAATGCTGGTTAGTCCGCTCCTGTGGCCCTCGCGCTCTTCAATCGCGTTATCGATCGACGCCACCAATTCGGAGTAGATGCTGCGCGCCAATACGCCGATACATTGTTCGCGGTCTTTCTCCCCCCCGTTGCCGCCGAAGTACGTGAGCGCTCTGCAAATGCCAAATTTTTCGATCACGAGTTCGAGACCCTTGGCCGGATGGACACCCTGCATAAATGCGATCTCGATGATGGCATCGACGCTTTCGCCTGGTTCCACGTTTTCGATAGCCGCGGCGACACGCTGCACGTCACCGGTGGCGCGAAGATACGGCCACGCTTTGGGGATGTTTCCGCTCAACAGGAATAATTCGCCGGTTTCTTGCGCGACCTCGACAAGATATTGCTGGTACTCCGCCTGGACGTCGCGCGGAAGCGACCCAAGGTTCGGAGCCTGGATCAGCGGCAGCCCCAGTTCCAGGCGCTTTTTCATCAGTTTGGCTTCGAACAGAAGATGGTAGTCTTTAGCCTCGCGGAATTGCCGGATCAGATAGTCCAAGCTGCTCGCCGGATCTTCGGACCCGAGCATCGGTCCGAGCGCTTCGAAGGCAGGCTCAAGCATCGTAGGTAATGGCGGGGGCGTCGGGAGATGCTCCACACCCCTATTGATGATACACAACCCCCTGATTTCTGTGTCGCCACAAAAAGTGCGAGAAGGCGACGCTTGCTTCACTCAGACCCTGGTCAAGCTATCTACTGTATTGGCGTGAGATAATCTAAGCCCCAGGGAAGGACAATTAATGGTGCGCCTTGTTCTATTGATTTCGCTGCTCAGTGTTGCCGGAACAGCAGGCCCAATAACGGTGATCCAAACAAGGTCCGCATCCGGAGTGACCGATTTATTTTCTTCCTACGTCGTACCGACCTTCCCAGGAGCGGTCACGGCCACAATCGGGGGTGATGCTAGTTGTATCTCCTGCGATCAAGCCGCCTCTGCCACTATTGACCTCACCATGGATTTGTATACCCCCGGTCCTATCCGGGACGGTATCGCGCTGCTGCAATTGGTCCTGACTTCAAGTGGTAGCGTCGGCGGGGCCACGCATGTAGGTGGGGCAATCGGTCCGTATTCCCTGGGCAGTTGTCCGAAGGACCTCGATTGCCAGACCTCTGGTTATTTTCCTTTTGAGCTTGGAATTCCGTTTACGATTGATTTGAGCGGGCTTGCGAATGGCTTCCCGCCGCTTGGCGATGCAGGATTTTTAGTCTCCGCCTCGCTTCAGTTGTACGAAGTTCCCCCGCAAGGCGGCGGACCGGCCGGCGCACCTGTTCAAATTTATCTCATTCCCGAGCCCGGTTCAGCTAGACTTGCCTTCACTGGCCTCTCCGCCCTGACGCTGTTCGCCTTCCGTCGGAGAAGAAATTGATTCCTCCTGGCGACACCCTGCTTTTTCCCGGCAGAAATACCAGCCGGAGGCGTTCACGGCTTATTTCACGAACTAGGCAATGGTTGGGTATCATCAGTCACTGTCTTTCTTGAACTTATCAGCGGTCTTGTGCATTACCAACACAGCCGACAGATCCGAATCGGCCATATCATTGTTGTCCAAGACTTCGACCAACGGTGCGCTTTGAAACCGGGTTGAAACCATGCGGGAATAGCTCAGAAGAGGCCGTTCCAACAGGTAACA
>Ga0207674_10006805_pt1 | contig 13415 bp, 14 predicted proteins | sample KBSCornC72_FD_184303 | JGI IMG/M metagenome (GOLD analysis project Ga0207674, IMG submission 184303) | Corn rhizosphere microbial communities from Kellogg Biological Station, Michigan, USA - KBS Corn C7-2 (SPAdes) (version 2) | ecosystem: Host-associated > Plants > Roots > Rhizosphere > Soil ... | reverse complement strand
AAGATCGTCCCCGCCGCGGCCGACGACGTGTCGCTGACCCCCGACGAGCGCAGCCGCGGACCGGAGCTGGCGCAGAAGCTGGGCATGCGCGCGTTGAGCCGTGCCTGGCAGATCCTGTTCAAGGGCATGGAAGAGATCAAGACCGCCGGTAACGGCCTGCAGGCCGCCGAGATGGTGCTCGTCCGCCTGGCCTATGCCAGCGAGCTGCCGAGCCCCGACGAGTTGATCACCAAGCTGCAGACCACGCCCAGTACCGCCACCGGCAGTGCGGCGTCAGTCCCGCATCGCGGCCCGATCGGGGGTGGACCAGCGGCGCCGCGGAGCTTTGAGTCCGCACCGCGCTACAGCACCTCCGCCGCACCGGCGCCGCAGGCATCACCGGCGGCTGCGCCGCAGCCCAACACCGTGGCCCTCGCCAACCCGCGCACCTATCTCGAGCTTGTGGCGTTGGCCGGCGAACGCCGCGACATCCTGCTCAAGACCGCACTCGAACAGCAGATGCGGCCCGTTGCCTTCCGCGAAAAATCGGTCGAGGTCGCGCTGGTCGAAGGCGCCGATCCTGCAGTGATCCAGATCCTGTCGCGGCGTCTGCGCGAATGGACCGGCCAGACCTGGGGTGTCTCGGTGTCGACCCGCCCGGCCGCCGGCCCGACCATGCGGGACGTCAAGGATCAGCATGCGGAGCGCGCCAGGGCGGAGGCCGCCGAGGACCCGCTGGTCAAGGCGATCCTCGACCTGTTCCCCGGCTCGACCGTCAAGGTCACCGTGCGCGAGGAGCAGATTCCCGATACCGCCTATGAAGATGCATTTTTGGACGAGCGTGAGGACGAGTGATGGTCGATTTCATGGGCATGATGAAGAAAGCCGAGGAACTGCAGCGCAAGATGGCGGAGCTGCAGGACGAGGCAGGTCGTGCCACGGTCGACGGCCACGCCGGCGGCGGTCTGGTCACCGTCACCATGAGCGGCAAGGGCGAGCTCAAGAGCCTCAAGATCGACCCGTCCCTCTTCAAGGAGGACGACGTCGAGGTCCTCGAGGACCTGATCATCACCGCGCACAACGACGCCAAGGGCAAGGCCGAGCAGATGATGCAGCAGAAGATGGCCGAACTCAGCCAGGGCCTGCAGCTGCCGCCCGGCGTGAAACTACCGTTCTAGGAAAGGAGTGAGTAGCGAATAGCCAATAGCAAATAGCGCGAAGGCATCGCCCTACTCGCTACTCTCTATTCGCTACTCGCTCGCGAAGCGATGGCCTCCGGCGTCGAAATCGAACAGCTCATCCAGCTTCTCGCGCGCCTGCCCGGGCTCGGGCCGCGTTCGGCCCGCCGGGCCGTGCTGCACCTCATCAAGAAGAAGGAAGCCCTGATGATCCCGCTTTCGGCTGCGCTCGATCGCGCCGTCGAGACGGTGCGCATCTGCGAGATCTGCGGCAATGTCGATACGCGTTCGCCCTGCGGCATCTGTACCGATCCGCGTCGCGACAGCGGCATCCTGATCGTCATTGAGGACGTCGCCGACCTGTGGGCCCTTGAGCGCGCCGGAGTCGGCGGCGTGAAATACCACGTGCTGGGCGGCGTGCTCTCCCCGCTCGATGGCGTCGGTCCCGACGATCTGTCGATCGATCAGCTGCTCGGTCGTGCCCACGAATTCAGCGAAATCGTCCTGGCGATGAACGCCACTGTCGAGGGCCAGACGACCGCCCACTACATCACCGATCGCCTCACCGAAACTGGCGTCAAGATCACTCGTCTCGCCCACGGCGTCCCCGTCGGCGGCGAACTCGACTATCTCGATGAGGGCACCTTGAGCCAGGCCCTCAAGGCCCGGACCAGTATGTAGCCTACTTCACACCGCGGTCGACGTTGAACCCGTCGCCGTCATCCCACTCGGCCGGGTCGAGCGCCTCGTCGGGCAGTGGCTCCGATCCATCGGTCAGCGACGCCTTATCGTCTTCCTCGATGGTTTCGAGCTCGTCGGAATCGGGCGACAGCGTCTCGCGATGATTCAGCGGATCGCCGTCGGTCGAGACTTCGTCGAACACCAGATCCGGATCGCGATCCATGTCCGCCTGCAAGCGGGCAATCGCCTCATTGATCTCGCCCAGCAGCGCGCGCGGGTCGCCATCGCCGAAATCGCCGGTCTCGTCGTCACGCATCTGCGCCGCCAGCTCCTGCAGGCGCTCGATCCGCTCGCGCGGCGGGCGGTCGTCGCCGTAGAGCAACTCCTCGACCTCCGATTGGCCGAAGGGCAGAGCCGTCAGCATATCGCCGGACCCATCCTGCGGAGATATGTCCTGCGGCAATATCCGTCCCGGGTGAGCGTTGCTCATGACGATCTCCTTGCGCCCCGTAAGCTGGTCAACGCGCGAGGCCTGCTGCGGTTTCGTCATCGGCGATGGCGGTAGCGATTTTCGCACGAGGACCCGCTGCCGCGGTCGTTAACGTCTCCTTCACCAGGCAACCAGAACCCATCGGCCCCGCCGCCTCGACCACAAGTAAAGATTCACCGGTGAGGCCTCAGAACCGCCCATACGACACACCTTAGCACCGGGGCAGCCGTGCAGACCGTTTTGACCACCCTGTTGTTCCGTCACGACCTGGGGCTTGTCGCCCTCGCCGCCCTTGTCTGCGCGCTTTCCACCTTCGCCGGCGTCTCGCTGCTGCACCACGCGCGGCGTACCGAAGGCCCGATGCAAATGGCGTGGCTGGGTGTGGCGGCGGTCTCCGTCGGCTTTGGCATCTGGGGCACCCACCTCATCGCCGAGATGGCGTTCTCCGCCGGCATGCCGACGGGCTTCAACATCCCGCTCACCCTGCTGTCGCTCGCCATCGCGATGTCCATCGTCGGCGGCGCACTGTGGTACGCCACCATCGCCCGGCGGCGCTCCGACGCCGCCCTTGCCGGTGCCGTCGTTGGCATCGGTATCGCCGCCATGCACTATGTCGGCATCCAGGCCCTGGTCATCGGCGGCCAGATCGTCTGGGATCCTTATCTCGTCGGCGCCTCGGTGCTTTTGGGGATCGGCTTCGGTGCGGCCGCCCTCTATGTCGCCACCTACCGCAACCACCTGGGCTGGCGCGTTGCCGGCGGCCTGCTGCTCACCCTCGCGATTGTTGCCATGCATTTCACCGGCATGGGCGCGGCGGGCTTCCAGAACTGCTACCCCATCGTCGCCGTCGGCGACCAGACGCCGGCCTGGTTGTCGCTCGTGGTCGCCATCGGCTCGATCGCGATGCTGCTGTTCGCCCTCGGCGCCATCTATCTTGATCTGCGCGATCGCAAGCGCACTGCCGACGAAACGTCGCGCATGCGCGGCCTCGCCGATGCCGCTGTGGAAGGTCTCCTGGTCTGCAAGGACCAGATCATCGTCACCGCCAACCGCAGCTTCATGACCCTCGTGGACGTTCCGCAGGCCGTGATCGCCGGCCGGCACCTGCTCGACTTCCTGATGCCCTCCGCCGTCACTCAGCTCACCAACAATCCCAACGCCGTGATCGAGGCCGAACTCATCACCGCCAGCGGCAACAAGCTGCCTGTCGAACTGATCCTGCGCGAGGTCGATTTCTCCGGTGCCCCGCATCAGGCAATCGCCGTGCGCGACCTGTCGGCACGCCGGACCGCCGAAGAGCATATCCGCTTTCTCGCCCACCACGACGCCCTGACCGGCCTGCCCAATCGCGCCAGTTTCGGCCGCAGCCTCGCCGAGGAAATCGCCCATGCCCAGCGCGCCGGCGAGAAATTCGCGGTGCTGGCGCTCGACCTCGATCGCTTCAAGGAGGTCAATGACCTGTTCGGCCATCCCGCCGGCGACGCCCTGCTGCAGCGCGTCGGGCATGCCCTGATGGAGACCATCCAGGGCCAGGGGACCGCGGCGCGCCTGGGCGGCGACGAATTTGCGCTCCTCGTCCGTGACGTCGGCACGGTCACTCGCGCCACCCGCATCGCCGAAGCGATCTTCGACGCGTTCCGTCTCGACAACGAGGACAGTCCGACCGGCGCGGTGATCGCGGCCTCGATCGGCATCGTGCTCTACCCTGATCACGCGGTCGATGCGGAGCAACTGATGTCGTACGCCGACACCGCTCTCTACCGGGCCAAACAGGACGGCCGCGGCGTCTACCGGCTTTACGAGAACGACATGGGCGCCCAGGTTCGCGATCGCCGCCTCATCGAGCACGATCTGCGTCACGCCATAGCCCGCAATCAGCTGCGCCTCGTCTATCAGCCGCAAGTCGACATCCAGACCGGCGACGTCACCGGATTCGAAGCCCTGGTGCGCTGGTCGCACCCCGAGCGCGGCCAGGTCTCACCCGCCGATTTCGTCCCCATCGCTGAAGAGAGTGGGCTGATCCTTCAAATCGGCGAATGGGTACTGCGCACCGCGTGCGCCGAAGCAGCCAAATGGGTCGGCAATCTCACCATCGCGGTGAACGTCTCGGCGGTGCAGATCCATTCGCCCGCCTTCGCCCATACCGTGCACGAAATCCTCATCGAGACCGGGCTCAGGCCGTCGCGGCTCGAAGTCGAGATCACCGAGACCGCATTGATCCGCGACATGGTCCGGGCCATCACCACGCTGCGCCAGATCAAGGCGCTGGGCGTCGAGATCGCCATGGACGATTTCGGCACCGGCTACTCCTCGCTGGCCAATCTGCGGGCCTTTCCGTTTTCGAAGATCAAGGTCGACCAGTCCTTCATCCGCTCGGTCGATCAGAACGAGCAGTCGGCGGCCATCGTCCGTGCCGTGCTCGGCCTGGGTGCCGGCCTCAACGTCCCGGTCGTCGCCGAAGGCGTCGAGCGTCCGGAAGAGCTGAGCTTCCTGCAGGGCGAGATTTGTCAGTCGGCCCAGGGCTATCTGCTGAGCCGTCCGCACGAGATCGCACGCTTCGCCGAAATTGTCGAAGGGCGGGCCACGCGACTCGACGAGCCGCTCCTCGAGCTCAAGAAAGCCGGCTGATCACTCGCCGGCCAGCCGCTGGCGCTGCTCCGGCTCGTCGAATTCCATCGACGCAATGCGCTCGCCGCGCCGGGTCACCTTTGCCGACGAGGTGATGATCTCGCCGATATCGTCGCTCGCCTGCCGGAAATGGTTCTGCAGCTTGCGCACCCGCTCGTCGAGCCGGCCGACATCGCCCAGCAGCTCCATCACTTCCTTCTGGATCTTGTGCGCCTCCTCGCGGATGCGTACGTCGCGCAGCAGCGCCTGCACCACCTGGATCGACAGCATCAGCAGCGACGGCGACACGATCACCACACGGGCCCGCGACGCCCGCTGCACCACGTCCTCGAAGCGCTCATGAATGTCCGCGAAGATCGATTCTGAAGGCACGAACAGGAACGCAGTATCCTGCGTCTCCCCCGGGATCAGATACTTCTCCGAGATCGCCCGGATATGCACCTGCATGTCCTGCCGGAAGCCGAGCGCCGCCACTCGCTGCTCGTTCTCGTTCTGCGCGGCGGTCAGCCGTTGCCAGCTTTCGAGTGGGAACTTGGCGTCGATCACCAGCGGCGGCGCGCCGTTCGGCATGAAGACCACGCAGTCCGGCCGGCTGTTGTTGCTGAGCGTGTGCTGATAGGCGAACGCGCCCATCGGCAGCCCGTCACCGACGATGGTCTCCATCCGGCCCTGGCCGAAGGCGCCGCGCGTCTGCTTGTTGGCAAGGATCGACTGCAGCCCCACCACGTCCTTGCTGAGCGAGGTGATGTTGGCCTGCGCCCGGTCGATCACCGCCAGCCGCTCGTTGAGCTTGGTCAGCGATTCCTCGTTCTTCTTGCTGGTTGCTTCGATCGCCTGGCCCACCTTCTGGCCCTGTGCATCGAGGCGCTCATTGACCAGCCGCGCCAGGTCCGAGGTGCGCGAGCCGAAGATCTCCGCCATCGTCTGCATTCGGCCCGTCATCTCGCTCTGCACCTGCAGCAGGTGCGCCAGCGTCTTCTCGGCCTCCTCGGTCTTCTTGCGCGCTGCCTCGGCCTGCTCGGCCTGGGCGGCGGCCTCGACCGACCGCTCGCGCGCCGAGCGCAGCGAGATCACCAGCAACGCCACCAGCAGCGCGGCGAACACCGCGACCCCCGCATAGACTGCGGTCTCGACCGTCACGTCGAAATCGCCAAGCGAGAACAAGAGCTTTTCCATCCGGCAAACCTAACCGACTCAGCTTAACAAGTTCTCGTATTGTTCTCGGGCGGTCAACAGCCGGTTGACCCCCGCGGCGCAAATACCATATGTGGGCCAAACTCCCCTGAAAGGCCGAAATTTCCATGGCGAAACGCGAAATCCTTGTGCTGCCTGACCAGCGTCTGCGCCAGGTTGCCGACGAGATCCCGGAGGTCGACGCGTCGGTGAAGCAACTCGCGGCGGACATGCTCGAGACGATGTACGCCGCTCCCGGCATTGGCCTTGCCGCGCCGCAGATCGGCGAGATGAAGCGCATCGTCGTGATGGATCTGAGCAAGGAAGGCGAAAAGCCCGACCCGATCGTGATGATCAACCCGGAGATCAAGAAGTACTCGGACGAGACCGTCACCACCGAGGAAGGCTGCCTGTCGATCCCTGAGATCTACTACGACGTCGAGCGCCCGGCCGAGGTCACCGTCGAGTACACCGACCTCGAAGGCAAGCGCGTCACCCGCGATGCCAAGGATCGCCTCGCCATCTGCATCCAGCACGAGCTGGACCACCTCGATGGCGTGCTCTACATCGACTATCTCTCGCGCCTGAAGCGCGACCGCGTCCTCAAGAAGTTCCAGAAGGCCGAAAAGCTCAGCAAGAAGGCGAGCTGACCAGCGGTTGGCCGATCGGGCCCTCTTGGGATCGATCGGTCCAGCGCGCAAACGAAACCATGCGTTTGTTCGCCTTTTCCCCTTGAGGGAGAAGGTGCCCGAAGGCCGGATGAGGGGTTATCTCCACATCCGTGATGTCTGAGGGAACCCCTCATCCGGCGCTACGCGCCACCTTCTCCCTCAAGGGGAGAAGGCAACAGAGCCGCAGGTGATCGGTTGAAAATCATCTTCATGGGCACGCCTGACTTCGCAGTGCCCACCCTCACCGAGATCGTGAGCGCCGGGCATGACGTCGTCGCCGTTTACACGCGGGCGCCCAAACCTGCCGGCCGCGGTCAGGCCGAGCGCAAATCGCCGGTGCACATCGCCGCCGAGGGCTTCGGCATCCCCGTGCACACGCCGAAATCGCTCCGCAACCCCGACGAGCAGGCGGCCTTCGCCGCGCTCGAGGCCGACGTCGGCATCGTGGTTGCCTATGGCCTCATCCTGCCCAAGCCGATCCTCGATGCGCCGCGTCTGGGCTGCCTCAATCTCCACGGCTCGCTGCTGCCGCGCTGGCGCGGCGCCGCCCCCATCCAGCGCGCCGTCCTGGCCGGCGACAAGCGCACGGGCGTCATGGTCATGCAGATGGACGAGGGGCTCGACACCGGCCCGGTCGCGCTGGTCGACGAGATGCCCATCGGCCCCGACATGACCACCGGCGAGCTCCACGACAAGATGATGCTGGTCGGCGCCGACCTCATGGGCCGCGCCCTGGCGGCACTGGAACGCGGTTCGCTGACCTTCTCGCCGCAGTCGGAAGCCGGCGTCACCTACGCCAAGAAGATCGAGAAGGCGGAATCCCGCATCGACTGGAGCAAGCCGGCCGAGGAGGTCCATAACCTCATCCGCGGCATGTCGCCGTTCCCTGGTGCCTGGTTCGAGCTCATTCTCAACGGCATTCCGGTGCGCATCAAGGCGCTGCGCTCAACGCTCGCGAGCGGCCAGGCTGCGCCGGGCAGCATGCTCCCCGACCTTACCATCGCCTGCGGCAGCGGCGCTGTGAAGCTCACCTCCGTCCAGCGCGAAGGCAAATCCGCGATGGACGCCGCGACGTTCCTGCGCGGGGCAGGGCCGTTGCCGGAGCGGGCGATATGACGCCGATCTTGACGCATTCTGACCCCCACCCCCAACCCCTCCCCCTATCGGGGAGGGGAGCCCGACTGCACCACAGCGCCCGCGGTTCCATCGTCTCCCTCCCCGGTAGGGGGAGGGGACAGGGGTGGGGGTCCACATTCGCCGGGTCCGGCGGTTTGGTGCGGTAGAGAATGCCTCGCTACGTCCTCGTGCTGGAGTACGATGGAACACCGTTCTCCGGCTGGCAGCGCCAGGCTGGCGCGCTCTCCGTCCAGCAGGTCGTCGAGGAGGCCATCGGCAAGATGTCGGGCGAGGCGGTCGCCATCCAGGCCGCCGGCCGCACCGACGCCGGCGTGCATGCGCTCGGCCAGGTGGTGAGCTTCGATCTGAGCAAGCAGTGGGATCCGTTCCGCATTCGCGAAGCGCTCAACTTCCACACCAAGCCGCATCCCATCGCCATTGTCGAAGCCGGCGCCGTGCCCGACAGCTTCGAGGCACGCTTCTCCGCCATCGCTCGTCACTACGAATACCGCATCCTCAACCGCCGCGGCCGCCCCGCGCTCGACGACCATCGCGTCTGGCACTGTCCGATGCAGCTCGATGCCGACACCATGCACGCCGCGGCGCAGCTGATCCTGGGCAAGCACGACTTCACCACCTTCCGCGCCGCCGAATGCCAGGCCAAATCGCCCGACAAGACCCTCGATCGCCTCGATGTCAGCCGCGAGGGAGAGATGATCGTCATCCGCGCTTCGGCTCGCAGCTTCCTCCACTCGCAGGTCCGTTCCATGGTCGGCTCGCTCAAGCTCGTCGGCGAGGGCAAGTGGACGCCGCGCGACTTCCGCGCCGCGCTCGATGCCCGCGACCGCTCTCGCTGCGGCCCGCTGGCCCCGCCCGAGGGGCTGTATCTGGTGAAAGTGGACTACTGAACCATCGGCGGTACCGTCCACCGCGATGTCATCTCTCGGTCCGAGCTAAGCCCCGGCGCCCGCCAGAGCCGCGGTCGCCGCCGCCGGCGGCAGCGGGAAGGTCAGTCCGATGATGCCCAGGCCGATCGACACGCCCACCAGTTGCGCCACGAGGAACATCGCGATCTGCAGCGGGCTCAGCGTCACGATCAGCCGGGCGATGTTGACCTCCACCACGATCACCACGATGGCGAGCACGATCAGCACCGGATCGCCGTCGATCCCGGCGGCGGCCAGGGCGCCCGAGATCAGCGTCAGAAAAAATGTCGCCCAGTTGTCGGCGACCAGGTACGGCACCAGCCCGTCCATCCGCTTGAGCTGACGCAGCACGATCGCGGTAAAGCCCAGTTGCAGCGCAAAAAGGATCGCCACCATCAGCACCGAGCGCGCGATGCCGCCCGGGTCCTTGTTGCCCAGAAATACCGGCAGCACCGCATTCAGCCCGGTCACGGCGATGAAGGCGATGAAACTGCCCGCCAGCCCGCGCTGCGAAAAGTCGAAATAGCTGCCGGCGCGCCTGTCGCCGATGAGCAAGCCCATCACGCCACGCCCGGCGGCCATCAACTCTTCGAGGAAAGTCGCTTGTTGCGCCAAGGCGGGTGACTCGTCAGGCGGACGGGAACAGGGAAAGCACGATGTAGAGACCGGCGGGCACAACCACAAGGACCAACAGGCAAACTCCCGCCACGGCGAGTGCCGGACCGCTTTTGAGCCCGCATAGCACTTGCCCGGCCCGGGCAATCATCGCCGCCACCAGCACCAGAGCGATCAGCCCCAACCCGGCGCTGATCAGCTGCAGCGGGATCGACACCACGAACATGTAGGCCAGCGCATAGGTCGCCGGGACCAATAGCCGCTCGGTCGCCGCGGCGACCTGCAGTCGGCGAAGGCTCTGCTGGATGCCGACCCCCACCAGCGCCAGTGTGACGAGCTCGGCGATCAATCCCAGCATCACCTGGACGAGCGACGGAAATCCGGTCACCGACCGCGCCGCGGCCGCCAGGAGGATCGCGACCACGAACCACAGCATCGCCACCGCCAGTCCGCGTCTGTCGAGCACGAAATGCCGCTCGGCATCCGGCTTGCCCGCAATGATCTCCGACCAGCCGGCGAACGACGCCGCAAGCTCGCCGACGGGGTTCACGCCGCTTCGCCCAGATAGCGCCTGAGGAACGCCGCATAGAGCGCTGTCAGCGCCCGAACGTCGCTGAGCGGTACGCACTCATCGGCCTTGTGCATGGTCGGCCCCGGCAGGCCGCATTCGACCACCGGACAATATTGCGCAATGAAGCGCGCGTCCGAGGTGCCGCCGCCGGTCGACATTTCCGGCGCGCTGCCGGTCATCCCGCGGATCGCCTCGACCAGCACCTCCACCCCACCGCCCAGCGGGGACAGGAACGAGCGCGATGGCGTACCCATCACCTCGAGGCGGATGCGTGTGCCCTCGTCGTCCTGGCTCTCGATCCCCTCGCGGATCGACGCCTCGAGGCTCTGGGGCGTCCACTTGTCGTTGAAGCGCACGTTGAAGCGCAGCGTCGCTGCTGCTGGAATGACGTTCGTTACCGTGTTGCCCACATCGAACGAAGTGAACTCGAGGTTCGAGGCGGGGAAATGCTCGCTGCCATCGTCGAGCGTGCCACTCAGCGCCTCGACGAGGTGCGCCGCCACGGGCAGGGGGTTCAGCGCCTTGTGCGGATAGGCCACGTGCCCCTGGACGCCCTCAACCACGATGCGCCCGTTGAGCGAGCCGCGGCGGCCGATCTTGATCGAGTCGCCGACCCTCGCTGTTGCGCTCGGCTCGCCCACGATGGCGAAATCGAAGCGATAGCCGTGTGCCGTCGCCCACTCGAGGATGCGGTCGGTGCCGTTGACCCCGTCCGCCTCCTCGTCATTGGTAATGGCGAGCGAAATGCGCCCGTTCGCCGGTGCGTCCGCCAGGGCCGCGACAAATGCCGCGATCCCCGACTTCATGTCGACCGCGCCGCGGCCGTAGAGGATATCGTCGACGATCTCGGCGCCGAACGGGTCGTGCGTCCACAGCGCCCGGTCGCCCGGCGGCACCACGTCCGTATGTCCGTTGAACAGGATATGTGGACCGCTCGTCGCCCCGCTGGCCCCGCGCGTTGCGAACAGATTGTCGACCGGGTACGACCCGTTGCCCTCGAACCTGAGCCGTGTCACCGCAAAGCCGAGCGGCGTCAGCGCCCGCTCGAGCACCTCAAAGACACCCGCCTCGGTGGGTGTCACCGAGGCGCAGCGGATCAGGTCTTGAAGGAGACGGACGGGATCGACCGTCGATGCAGCGGTGGTCATATCCCGTCCTTAGCCCAAGCCGTGGGCGGCGTCAGCCCTGCAGCGGATCGGGGCCGTAATTGTTCGGTCCCGCCGTCCCTTTGAGGAAGCCGAGCACCACCAGCAGGTAGATGGCGTAGATGCCCACGATGATGCCCAGGCCGCTGACGATCGGGCCGGGGACCGGGATCGAGGTCCCGCCCACGTCCATCGTCGACATGCCGATGCCGAGCGCCGAGATCAGCTGCAACACCAACACCAGCGCGAAGTAGATCCACACGTCGAGACCATTGTTGTTGCGGTCGTGCCGCCGCTTGATGCACAGCGCCGCCGACGGATAGAGGAAGATCAGGAACAGCACGAGGCTGACCCAGCCCGATTTCGTGCGCGCCGCATTCATCACATTGGCGAGGTCTGCCGCGGTCGTGTTGGCGTCGATCGCCGGCATCGACGGCATGATGCCGAGACCGAGCAGCGGCAGGATCACCAGCGAGATCACCACGCTGACGACGGCCAGGATAATCGCGCTGATCCAGAACGGCTGTCGGTTCAGCCGGCCCGAAAAGCCCGTGAAATTCGCGATGATATTGTTCATGCGGTTCCCCTTGTGACATAGCGGGCACACCCCTCGCATGCCCAAGCCCGGGGGAATCGTAGAAGAGTCGCAGTCACCCGGCCAGCCGCGCGAATCACTCGTGCACGGTTTTTCGCCACGTTTTGAGCCGCTTAGCGCGTGCCGTAATCGTTTTGATACTCGTCGCCACCGAGGAATCCGAGCTCGATCAACAGCCATGGCGCACCGACGAAGGGCACCAGCTGGATCAGCGACCACCAGCCCGACTTGTTCCGGTCATGCCAGCGTTTCGTGTAGAGCGCGTAGGTCGGATACAGAAACAGCGCCACCACGATCAGGACCGGCCAGATCACGTGCTGCATCACCTCGTGGCTGACCGATCGGTTGTTGCGATAGAACGCCAGCAGATCGGCGACCGAACCGTGCGACAGGTGCAGCAGGAATCCGATGGCGCCGAGCTCGGCGAACCCCAGTCCGAAGAAGCCGAGCCAATAAGCTCCGCGCCCGATCCGGCCCTGGTACGAAAGGAACAGAAAGTCCAAATAGGCGATCATGAAATAACCCTCAAACAACGAGGGAGATTTCACCATCGGCGCCTAAAAGAACCGCCGCCGCGTCGTCGCAGATTTCCGGCTCGGCATTCACGGTCCGCTAACGATCCTCAGTCCGGCTTCGGCGGCGTCCCGTAGCGATTGTCGGCTCTGTTGCCGGGCAGGACCGCCAACACAAGCACCAGGTAGAGCCCCGCAAGCGCGGCGACGACGCCCACCGCGATCGGCGGCACCCTTGGGATAGGACCGAGCACCGTTGTCAGGAATGCGGCCTCCAGCAAGACCAGGGCGACGAACGCATCGATCCCGCTACGACCTCGATCGTGGCGGCGGCGAATGGCCAGATCCAGCAGCGCCAGCAACAGGACGATGCTTCCCGCCAGGGCCAGCCAGTGATGCGGCACTGTTGTCGGCTCCGCCCCCATCTGCCGGGTCTCCTTGAGCCCGGCGAAGGTGAGCGCGATCTCAATGACTAGGACGATCAGGGTGAACCCAACTGCGTGCCCGATGAACCGCGCCCGCCCGATCCGCGTCGCGTTCGCCTCGTCCCGCAAAGTCGGTTTTGGGGCCTCGACCCCCTCGAGCGCATTCGTCATCAGAGCCTCCCGCCCCGATGTTCGCGCAGCTCCGAAAAGAGTTCAAGATTTTCGCAGTCAGGATTCCCCCCCGTGCGCAGCACGGGCGACGGGGACCGCTGAGGGGCGGTGGAGGGGGCGGCCCCGACCACCGGCGCGAGGAGCTAGTCCCTCAACAGCTCGTTGATCGAGGTCTTGCTCCGCGTCTGTTCATCGACGCGCTTGACGATCACCGCGCAATAAAGGCTCGGGCCCGGCTGCCCGTTCGGCAGCGCCTTGCCCGGCAGCGAACCCGACACCACCACGGAGTAGGGGGGCACGCGGCCCATGAACACCTCGCCGGTGGCGCGGTCGATGATCTTGGTCGACGCGCCGATGAACACCCCCATCGACACCACGGAGCCCTCGCCCACCACCACGCCCTCGACCACTTCCGAGCGGGCGCCGATGAAGCAATTGTCCTCGATGATCGTCGGTCCTGCCTGCATCGGCTCGAGCACCCCGCCGATGCCGACGCCACCCGATAGATGCACGTTCTTGCCGATCTGCGCGCAGCTGCC
>Ga0207674_10006804_pt1 | contig 13416 bp, 13 predicted proteins | sample KBSCornC72_FD_184303 | JGI IMG/M metagenome (GOLD analysis project Ga0207674, IMG submission 184303) | Corn rhizosphere microbial communities from Kellogg Biological Station, Michigan, USA - KBS Corn C7-2 (SPAdes) (version 2) | ecosystem: Host-associated > Plants > Roots > Rhizosphere > Soil ... | reverse complement strand
CGCTGAAGCGAACGATTGAGGAGTATAATCTCGCCGCCAGCGGCAAGCAGCCCGACATTTACGAAAAAGGTGCCGAAGATATGGCGGTGCTCGGCGAAGCGCCCTTCTACGCGATCGATGCGTCGACCGACAGCAAGCTCCTGCCCATGCCGGTGATGTCGGTCGGTGGTCTCAGGGTCGATGAACGAAGCGGGCAGGTTCTGGCGCCCGATGGCAATCCGATCGGCGGACTCTATGCGGCGGGGCGCAATGCGGTCGGCATTTGCTCCAATATTTACTTGAGCGGCCTGTCCTACGCGGATTGCATTTTTTCCGGCCGGCGGGTGGCACGACATGTAGCGGAGATGGTCGATGGCGAGCCCTGCACGAGTAGCACCGTTGGAAAGCCTTGACCGCCGTGCGCTTCTTCCACTTGGCGACTGTCTTCTGGTTGATCCCGTAGCGCTTGGACAGAACCCAAGCTTTCGGTTCAATGGCAGCCATCAGTGCATAAATCTTCGCTGTTCGGCTTGGTTCACAAGAAGCGCCAGCGCGACGGCGTGAATGTGAGCCGATTTGGAACCGAAAAGCGTTGAGCCGTTCACGGAGATTTTATGGCAGATTCCCCGAGCGCACCCTTCCGGGATCAGAAAGGCGATCACGTCGCCTTGCTCATCATAGACATGATCAATTGCTTTGACTTCGGTTCAGCCGAAGCGGTCAAGCCTCGAGCACTTGCGGCCGCCCGCGCGATCGAGACACTCCGTGCCGAGTTCGAAAGGCGCGAAATGCCGACCATCTATGTGAACGACAATTTCGGCGAGTGGCATTCGGAGCGGTCTCGTCTGGTCGACCGCGCGCTAAAGAGCGAAAATCCGATATCCGAGCGGCTTCGGCCGCGTGAGGATGATTTCTTCATCATCAAGCCCCAATTTTCAGGTTTTTACGCAACCAACCTGCCTGTTCTGCTACCAAAGCTCGGCGTGACACGGCTGGTCTTGACCGGCATCGCGACTGATATTTGCGTGCTGTTTACTGCGGCCGACGCCCATATGCGAGATTATGCCCTGTGGGTGCCTGAAGACGCCGTTGCCGCGGAGAGTGACGAACGCAGCCGCTGGGCGTTAGAGATCATGAATAACAGCATGGGGGCGCAAACAACGCCGACCAGCGAGCTTTCGCTCGATGAATGGATCAGCCAACTCTGAGTCCGCCAGCAGGAGCAGAGAAGCCCCGCCCCTGTTCAGACAACGGGGCTTCCGCGCTGATTACGCCACGCGCCCAGCTCGGGCGCGGCTCTCGTGCAGGGCAATCTGATCGCGAATGTGCAGTTTGAGCTTCTTGAGACGCGCGATCAGGAATTGGTCGGGAATTCGTTCGCGGCTCGCGATGTCCAGTTCCCGCTCCAGACGGTCATGTTCCTTCCTAAGGTACGCAACAAATTTATCCGACATAGCCGACTCCGTGTTGAGCAAAGCTGACGATGTGTGCGCCTTCGTGTGAGCGCAGACGCCAAAATATATCGTTTCAAAACAACGTCAAGAAGCTGACCGAGCTGCCCTTGAAATGGGGCCGTCACGTCCTAACTCGATATGGCCGGGTGCCTTGCGGGTCCGGCAGGACATGGAGAGCGCCGGCTCTCTCCCGGCGCGTCTCATGCCCGAATTGCTCAAATAGGAGGATTTGGAAATGAGAATCGACCTTGCTCCCTATCGCCGTTCAACCGTCGGGTTCGATCGGCTGTTTGATCTGCTTGAAACGGGTCTCCGCTCTGAGGCCACTGACGGATATCCGCCCTTCGACATCGCGAAGGACGGCGAGGACAGCTACCGCATTACCCTTGCGGTCGCTGGGTTCCGTCCTGATGAAATCGAGATCGTGGCGCAGCAGAATCAGCTCAGCGTCACAGGCAAGAAGGCCGACGACAAGCAGGACGCTCAGTTCATCCATCGTGGTATTGCAACCCGCTCATTCGAGCGCCGTTTCCAGCTTGCCGACTTCGTGGAGGTGCGATCGGCCAGCTTCCAAGATGGGCTGCTGAGCATCACGCTTCAGCGGGTCATTCCCGAAGCCATGAAGCCGCGTAAGATCGAGATTGGCGGAACGTCCCGCCAGAATCAGATCGAAACGCAGCCGGTCGAGCATCGGGACGCCGCCTGATCTGAAAAGCCCCGCTGGCGATCGTCGGCGGGGCGTTTTTCATGTGCGTGTCGCTTGATATAGCCGCAGCCGATTGCCGCGAGCCTGCTTTGAAGCGCCGCTTCTATGCATCGAGCGGCTCACGGATTGGGATATCTCCATTCAGCGCAGCGAGGACGCTGCCAGTTTCCGTTCGCTCCAGCCAATCCGGGCTGACGTCAAGAAAGCGTACTGTGTAATCTGAATCGATCAACACCAAGGCGGGTTGTGGTAGTTCCCAAGTGCCGGTGCCGACGACTTCGCCAATCCATCCTGGACCTTCGCCATTCGCGCGGGAAGCGGCATTGGCTTCGTAGGTGATGCCAAGCGCGCGAGCGAGCGTGTTACCAGGATCAGAGGCGACCGCGAAATCGAGACCGTGCCGATGTTTGATCTCGATAAGCCGTTCCGGAACCTGCGGGCTGACCGCGACCAACCCGATTCCGGCCGCCTTCAGTTCCGGCCAGAGATTGCGCTGGTAATAAGGCAGCGCAATGTTGCAGGCAGGGCAGCCAGCGAAGCGGAAAAAGATCAGCACCGCCGGGCCATTGGCGAGCAGGCTCTCGCGCGTGATCTCGCCGCCTTCAACATTGAGCAGCGTGAAATCCGGAAGCGTATCGCCAGCTTGGATCACATTTGCCGGATCGAATGCCTCGACCAGTTCGCGGCGCTGATCGACATTGATTTGAAGCTTGGCCGGATCCCAGGTGCGTACGCGCTCAGCATGTAATTCGGAAAGCAGCTTGTTCAGAGATTCAGGCATTCGCAACATCCTTGAAAATGTCGGCCGCCGCACGGGAAGTGCTGCGCGGCGGCCATGGGGAATTACAGAGCTATGATCAGGCAGCGGCGCGGACGCGGTGCGGGATATCGTCGCTCGCGATCAGCACGCGATGCATCACGCGCGGGAAATCCCCATAGTCACGCACGGCATAGTGCAGCCCGGCGCGGTTGTCCCAGAAGGCAACTGAATTTTTGCGCCATCGGAAACGCACGCTGTGTTCGGGTTTCTTCACTTCCTCATAAAGCTCGGCGAGCAGGGCATCGCTGTCGGCGCGGTCGAGATCCACGAAACGAGGCTTCAGGCTGAAATTGATCCAGAAGATGTCCTCGCCGGTCTCCGGATGCGTGCGGACCACCGGGTGCGACACCAATGGATAGATCTCGCCCGCCTTGGCCAGCGCCGACTGGAAATCATGCACCACGTAAAGATTGTCGATCCTCGCGCGAAGGTCCTCCGAAAGGCCTCGCAAGATCGAACCGCCATTCGCCCAGATGGTATCGCCGCCGACCTCGGGGATAGTCTCGGCCCGCAATACGGCGCCCAGCACCGGGTTGAGCCTCCAGCTCGTATCGGTGTGCCAGTGGTTCTCGTGCACGTCATATTTCTTGAAATCCTCGGCCGCGATCGGCTGGATGATACGATGCGTCTGCAATCCGCCCGAGGGATGCGCATAAAGCTCGCCGAAATTCCGCGCGAACGCGAGCTGCTGATCGCGGCTGATGTCCTGATCCCGGAAGAACAGCACCTTGTGGCGAAGCAACAGCGCATAGAGTTCATCGCGCACCGCCCGATCGAGCGGTTTACCGAGATCGACGCCGCCGATCTCTGCACCGATGACGGGAGTGAGTTGTTCGACGATGAGCGTGCCAGTGGCAGGCGCATCTACGGGCGACAATAAATTGGTAGCGGACATGGACGATCCTCTTGCTGATGATGTCGGGTGGGGGGCGAGGAGTAGGCTGATGCCGGTGTCGCGCGCCAACGAGGATGTCCAAACACTGGCTGAGATTTGCTTATATGAAAGCGGACGATTCAGCCTGCCCCGCCTAAGCTCACACCATCAGTATCGAATCCACCGCCAGCCCCACCAGATGTTCGATCGTCTCGCCACCTGCTTCGCGGGACAGGAGGATACAGCTTACATCGGGCAGGTGCGGCAGGGCGCCGGCATTGAGCGCAGGTAGATCGCGCATGAAGATGTCCGTGCGGCATGTGACACCGAGACCTGCAGCCACGGCCGCGCGGAGCGTCGTCAGATTGGGTGTTTCAACAGCGATCCGCCAGGGGCGACGTTCCGCGTCGAGTGCCGCAATCGCTGCTTCGCGGAAGCGGCAGGGCTTTTCGAGCACGGCAAGCGGCAGGACGTCCTTTTCCAAAAGGCTCTCCTCGCCCAGCCAATGGGTTGTCGCGGTGCGGATCGCGTGGGCGTGGCCAGGCGCGGCATAGCCGATCACGACATCGAGGTGGCTGCGCTCGAGCATATCCTCAAGCTCAGCGGTTCCTGCGACGCGCGCAAATATCTGCGCATCGGGATGAAGCTCGGCGAAGCGCGCGAGGAGGCCGGTCAGCAGCATGTCAGCGAAATCCTGGACCATGCCGATCCGCACTGGGCCGGAGAAGCGTCCGGCATGGATCGCCGCGAGTGCTTCATCATGTACCGATAGCACGCGCCGCGCATAGCCCAACATCAGCTCGCCAACCGGTGTCAACGACAGGCGACGGCCGTCCCGTATGAACAAGGGTTGCTGGATCAGTTCCTCGAGTCGCTTGATCTGAAGGCTGAGCGCGGATTGGGTGACGAAGACCTGCTCGGAGGCATTCAGCATCGATCCGGTATCGACGATCGCCACGAAGCTGCGGAGCATGTTGGTCGGAAGATTTACAGCCATCGATTATCTCTATCTAAAAGATAGATAATCAACCGCACGCAATTCTTTAGCCCGCTAAAGCCTTTCTACGATCAGCCGTCGTACGTAAAAATGTAGATAGAAATCAAAGGGATGTTTGACATACAAGTTCAGCTAATAGGTCTGTGAAGCCAAACTCTATTGAATCGGTGGAGAATGGCGGCACCCTATCGTCATGTCGCTGTTCCGATCCCGCTGGCTCTCGCCCCTTGCCCTGCTTTTCCTCTGGGAGGCACTGTCCCGTTTCGGGCTGATCCCGGCACATGTGCTTGCTGCGCCGTCCACGGTACTGGTGACGTTGGCGCAGATGGTACGGTCGGGCGAGCTGCCGCATAATCTGCTGATCTCCTTCGGCCGGGTAAGCTCCGGGCTCGCCGTCGGCGTGGCGGTCGGCATCGGCGCCGGGCTACTCGCGGGGCTCTCCCGACAGGGCGAGGCGCTGGTCGATCCGGTGATGCAGATCAAGCGGACGATCCCAGTCGTCGCGCTTGCGCCGCTGTTCATCATCTGGTTCGGAATCGGCGAGACTCCCAAGGTGGCGCTGATCGCCTTCGCGACGCTTTTCCCTGTCTATCTCAATCTCTACAACGGCATTCGCGGCGTCGATAAAAGGCTCGTCGATGCTGCGCTGAGCTTCGGCCTCAATCGCTGGCAGCTGATCGTGCATGTCATTCTGCCGGGGGCGCTGCCCTCGCTGCTAGTCGGGCTTCGCTATGCGCTGACGGTGGCGATCGTCATGCTCGTCATTGCGGAGCAGATCAACGCCAGCGCCGGGCTTGGCTTCCTCGTCAACAACGCGCGCGATTTCATGCGGACCGACATCATTGTCGTTTGCCTGATGGTCTACGCGCTGCTCGGCCTTAGCGTAGATTTCCTCATCCGCATCATCGAAAATCGAGCGCTCGCCTGGCGCCCGAAGCTGGTGGAGGCCTGATCCCATGACCGTGACGCTCGCCTTTCCCCGCGCCGCCCATGGCAAGCCGTTGGTCAGCTTGCGGGGCTTCACCCGCCGCTTCGGCGACAATGTCATCCTGGACAATCTGGATCTCGATATTGCCCCTGGCGAGATCGTCGCGTTGCTCGGCCATTCTGGCAGCGGCAAGACGACTTTGCTCCGCACATTGGCGAACCTTGACAATATTGATGGGCAGGACGTCACCATTCCCGGCGCGCGCGCGGTCGTATTCCAGGATGCCAGGCTGCTGCCATGGAAGCGGGTGTGGAAGAATGTCGTACTCGGGCTCAAGGGGCGCGGCCTGCGTGCCAAGGCAGAAGAGGCGCTCGCCGAGGTCGGCCTGTCGCACCGGATCGATGCGTGGCCGCTGACGCTTTCGGGCGGTGAGGCGCAGCGAACTGCGCTTGCCCGCGCGCTCGTGCGCCAACCGGAACTATTGCTGCTCGACGAGCCTTTCGCTGCGCTGGACGCGCTGACGCGCCTCAAAATGCACGCGCTGGTGCTGAAGCTGTGGCGGGTGCACCGGCCAGCAATCCTGCTGGTGACGCACGATGTGGACGAGGCCATGGCGCTGGCCGATCGCGTCCTTGTGCTCGCCAAGGGCCATATCGTCGCCGAGGAAAGGATCGAGGCGGAGCGTGGGCAGCGGACCGCTACGGTGCGTGATCTGCGCGCGCGGCTGCTCGGCCATCTCGGCGTCGACGCCCATGCCAGCTCCTATGCCGACCTCGTTGCCGGCCCCCCTGTGTCTTATGCGGAGGCAGCGGAATGAACGCTCTTTCTTCCATCACGCCCGATCAAAACCTCAACGCTTTCGCGGAGTTCGTGGACGAGTTCTCTGCCTTGATCGACGAAGCGCCCGTCGAGGCGGAGCTGATCGCGCGGGGCGGCCGCTTGCTGTCCGATCTGGTCGGCAGGGACGATTGGCTGCCCGCAAGCCACGCCGCGCCCGACCGGGAACGTTACCGGCAATATCTGCTCTATCTCGATCCGCTTGAGCGTTTCTCGGTCGTCTCGTTCGTCTGGGGGCCTGGGCAGGCGACCCCCGTCCACGATCATCGCGTCTGGGGATTGGTGGGCGTGCTGCGCGGTGCCGAGTTCAACGAGAGCTTCGTTCGCGACGAAGAGGGAGCGATCCGCGCCAATGGGCCGGTGCGTACCCTCTATCCTGGCGATATCGAAACGGTCTCACCACGCTTCGGTGACATTCATCGCGTCGCCAACGCCTATGACGATCGCATCTCGATCAGCATTCACGTCTATGGCGCTGACATCGGCAAGGTCGAGCGCGCCACCTATGATCGGAGCGGGCAGGCCAAGCCCTTCGTTTCAGGCTATTATCCCTTGCCGGCGCTGCTGTCGTGACGGGGCACATTTCAGCGGCGGAGCTGCGATCGGCTTTTGTAGACCGCAGCGAAATTGCGCTGATCGATCTGCGTGACGAGGCGACATTCGCGACCGGCCATCCGCTGTTCGCAGCCCAGCTCCCGATCGAAAGGATCGAGATCGAGGCCGAACAGCGCATCCCTCGAAAGACGGTACCGATCGCGCTGTACGATGGCGGCATCGGAGTCGTGGCGTCAGCGGCCTCGCGGCTTGCGACGCTTGGCTATTCGGACGTGCGGCTGCTTGAAGGCGATCTCGCCGGCTGGCGCAGCGCCGGCTATGAACTCTTCGAAGACGTCAACAGCTATTCCAAGGCGTTCGGCGAGCTGATCGAGCATCGGCGCGGGACGCCGTCGCTCAGTGCACCGGAAGTCAAGGCACTGATCGATGACGGCGCCAACATCGCCATTCTCGATGCCCGTCGCTTCGACGAGTTCAACACAATGAGTCTTCCCGGCGGGATCAGCGTGCCGGGCGCCGAGCTGGTCTTGCGCGCATCGGCCATCGCGCCCGATCCCGAAACGACCATCATCGTCAATTGCGCGGGACGGACACGTAGCATCGTAGGCGCGCAATCGCTGATCAATGCGGAGCTGCCCAACAAGGTCCGGACGCTCCGCAACGGCACGATCGGCTGGACGCTAGCCGGCCTGACATTGACACGAGGGCGGCAGGCCCGATTTCCTCAAGTCGACGGCAGCAGCGCGGACGAGGCGCGTCAGCGTGCGCGCAACGTCGCTTATCGCGCGGGCGTCAAGCAGATCGATCAGTTCATCCTGAACGGCCTGAAGTCCGACGAGCGGCGCACGCTCTATCGCTTCGACGTGCGAACGGCCGAAGAATATGCGCGTGGGCATCTCGTCGGCTTCCTTTCGGCTCCGGGCGGGCAGCTTGTGCAGGAAACCGATCATTTCGCGCCCGTGCGCGGCGCGCGAATTGTGCTTGCCGACGATCTCGGCGCGCGCGCGGACATGACTGCGTCCTGGCTCGCCCAAATGGGCTGGGAAGTTTATGTCTTAACCGGCCCCTTCGAAGGCGCGATCGAAACCGGCGATCCTCACATATTGCCGCCGCGTCCCGCCGCCGGTCGCTACCGGCGCCCTTATGAGGGCACCGACAATCCCGCCGCCGCGATGCAGGCCTATCTCGATTGGGAATATGGCCTGGTCGATCAGCTCGCGCGTGATGGCACCCACGGATTCTTCGTCATCTGAAATCCAACTGGAGGACTATCCATGCCCGTAAAATTCATCGGCTATATCGGCTTCAACAATGAGAGCGAGATCCACGGCACGCGCCAACTCCGCTCGCTCGATCGCGACTATGTCGAGGCGGCGGCGAAGGCGCAGGAGGAGACCGGCTTCGATCGCGTGCTGATCCCGTTCGGGTCCAATTCGCCCGAGAGCCAGATCGTCGCCACGCACGCCGCCGCGATCACGACGAAGCTCGGCTTCCTGATCGCGCACCGCCCGGGCTTTACCCAGCCCACCGTGGCCGCTCGGCAACTTGCGACGTTGGATCAGCTTTCGGGCGGGCGCGTCGCTGTCCACATCATCACCGGCGGGGCCGACGAGGAAATGGCCAAGGACGGCGACGTTTCGACCAAGGCTGAGCGCTATGCCCGCACCGACGAATATCTGAAGGTGCTGCGCCAGGAATGGACCGCTGAAAAGCCGTTCGACCATGACGGCGATTTCTATCGCATCCGCGGCGGCTTTGCGGCGGTGAAGCCCCAGAACCTGCCGGTGTTCTTCGGTGGCTCTTCACCCGAGGCAATCGAGGTCGCAGGGCGGCATGCCGACGTCTACGCGCTGTGGGGCGAGACGCAGGAACAGGTGCGCGAAGCCGTGGCCACCGTCCGCGCTGCCGCACGTCGCCATGGCCGCAAGGAACCGGGCTTCTCCCTGTCGCTCCGCCCAATCATCGCCGATACCGAAGAAGCCGCCTGGAAGCGCGCGGACGAAATCGTCGAAATCGTGCGCGATATCCGCCAAAAGGCAAGCCTCGGCACCAGCAACCACACGCCACCCAACGCCGGATCGCAGCGGCTGCTCCAGACCACGCAGGCCGGCTATCGCGCCGACCAGCGGTTGTGGACCGGCCTTGCCGCCGTCGCCGGCGCGCAGGGCAATTCGACCGGCCTCGTCGGCACGCCCGAACAGGTCGCCGACGCGCTGATCGACTATTATGCGCTCGGGATCGATCATTTCCTGATTCGCGGTTTCGATCCGCTCGGCGACGCCATCCAATATGGCCGCGAGCTTCTCCCGCTGGCGCACGAACGCGTCGCGCGTTTCGATGAGGAACGGCAGAATGAGAAGGCGGTCGCGTGAAACACTCGCTGGTCTCGTCATGCCAGCGAAGGCTGGCATCCATGTCGCTGGTCTCACCAGTCCGCCGCAAGTGGCAACGGACATGGACCCCAGCCTTTGCTGGGGTGACGGGTTTAGTGTTTGCCTGCCTGCTTCTCACGGCCTGCGGGGGTGGGGCGAGCGAGGATGTCGCCACGCTCCACGTCGGCAGCCAGCGCGGCGGCACCAAGGCATTGATGCTGGCCAGCGGTGTGCTGGAAGGCGCGCCGTATAAGATCGAATGGTCAGAATTTCCCGCCGCGCAGCATCTGCTGGAGGCAATCGGCGGTGGGGCCGTCGATCTCGGCGTTACCGGCGACGCGCCCTTCATGTTCGCCTATCAGAGCGGCAGCCGCATCAAGGCGGTGGGCGCGCAGCTGATGTCACCCCGGCCGGAAGGCGCGCTGGCGCTGATCGTGCCGAAGGGGTCACCTGCGCAAACGCTGGCCGATCTCAAGGGCAAGAAGGTGGCGACCACGCGCGGATCAGTCGGGCATTATCTGGTGATCCGCGCGCTCGCACAGGCGAAACTGCCGCCGGATTGGGTCCAGCTGACCTTCCTGCCTCCCGGTGATGCCAGGGCCGCATTCGAATCCGGCTCGATCGACGGGTGGGCGATCTGGACGCCTTATCTGGCTCCAGCCTTCAAAGCCGGAGCCCGGACGATTGTCGATGGCCGCAACTTGGTTGAAGGCCTTGCGTTCGATGTCGCAACCGAGGATGCGATCGCCGCCAAGCGGCCGTTGATCGCCGACTTCCTCAAGCGCGAGGCGGAGGCACTGCAATGGAAGCGCGCGAACGTCGATCGCTATGCAGAGGTGCTCGCTGAGGAGACCGGCCTGCCGCTCGAGGTCGCACGCAACTATGGCGAGAAGAACCAGCTGCTCGCCGTGCCGATTACCGACAAGCTAGTCGATGATCAGCGCCAGGTTCTGACCTACTTCAAGGCGGCCGGCGCTGTTGAAGGCAAGCGCGATCTCGCTGCCGCTTTCGACAAGAGCTTATCCAAAACCGAGGTCGCTACCGCGCAGTAGCAGACCCGCTTCCACACATCATCGCCGCGAACGCGGGACCATCTGGTCCGCGCGAAGGGAGAGCTGCGGCCCAACGCCATCAGAAATGGGGACATCATGAAGACCATATTACTTTCGAGCGCCGCCGTTTTGGCCGTACTTCTTGTTCAGGGCGGCGCCATCGCGCAGGAAGCGCCTGTCGACAGCACCCAGCTTGCCGCCAACGCAGCGGCATCCGATGACGAGGGCGTGATCATCGTCACCGGTGTGCGCGGCACCAGCGCCCGTACCGTTGCCGACAGCCCCGTTCCGATCGATGTTATCGGGGCGAACGAGTTGAAGGCCACCGGGCGTACCGGCCTGAAGGAGGTGCTTGGCAACATCGTGCCATCGCTCACCATGCCGGCGCTGGGCGGGGGCGGCACTTCTGCAAGCGTCCGTCCGATCTCGATCCGGGGTCTTTCGGGCGATTATCTACTCGTGCTGGTCAACGGCAAGCGGCGGCACACGACATCGCTGATCAACAATCTTTCGCGCATTTCCGGCGGATCGACCCCGGTCGATATCGACCTGATCCCGACCAATGCGGTCGGGCGGATCGAGGTGCTGCGCGATGGAGCGGCCGCCCAATATGGATCGGATGCGATCTCGGGCGTGATCAACATCATTCTGGACGATGCTCCGAGCGGCGGTGAATTCACCTCGACAGCCGGACAGCTCTACGAAAAGGGTGGGGCGCTGCTCCAGCAGACGCTCAGCTACGGCACGCACCTGGGCGACGGCTTCGTCCGCTTCGCGGTGGAGGGCAAATATCATGACCGCGCCGATAGCTCGGCCGAGCCCCTGCCCTACATTTTCCCGCTCGTAAACGGGCAGCCCGATCCGCGCGAGGCCAATGTTGATCATGTGATTGCCGGGGGCTACGGCCGATCGAATCGTGACACCATCGTCAACAGCTCGCTCAATGCCGAGCTTCCCGTCGGTGCAGATCTCACGCTCTACAATTTCTCGACCCTCAGCTATCGCAATATCAAAGACGCGCGCGGCGCGTTTGTCCCATCCTCGACCGGCTATGGTGGGCAAGCGAATCCACAGGGACTGACCTCGCTGCCGCAAATCTATCCGGCCGGATTCCAGGCCTATCGCCGCGTCTGGGAGTGGGATTTCCAGACCGCGCTTGGAATTAAGGGGGATCTCGGCCCCTGGGGCTTCGATCTGTCGTCGAGCTTTGGCCGCGATCATGTGAGGCTGGGTGCGGAAGGCACGCTCAATCCGTCGCTCGGGCCCTCCAGCCCGACCAGCTTCTTCATGGGCAAACAGGTGCAAAGCCTGTGGGTCAATAATCTCGATCTCAGTCGGGATTTCGACATCGGGTTCGACAAGCCGCTGGCGGTTGCATTCGGCGTCGAGCATCGCTGGGAAAAATTCCAGAATATCGCTGGCGAGCCGGATAGCTATCGCGATGGCGGCTATGTCATCCCCAATGATGGCACGGTGTTCGGCACCCTATATGGCGGGCGCTCGCCATCCCCGGGACTTGTCTCCTTCACCGGCACGTCCCCCGCCGATGCAAGCTCGATCAGCCGAAACAATCTTGCCGCTTATGTCGACCTTTCGACCAACATTAAGCCGGGCTGGTTCATCGGCGTCGCGGGGCGTTTCGAACATTATGACGACAGCGCCGGCAACACCGTCAGCGGCAAATTCTCGACGCGCTACGAATTCGCGCCGGGCTTTGCGATCCGCGGCGGGGTAAACACCGGGTTCCGAGCGCCATCGCTTGCGCAGACCGGCTTCTCGACCACGCAGAATACGGTGACAGCAATCGGTTCGAACCGCGTGTCGACGACGTCGAAATTCCTGCCGGTGGGCAGCGTCGCGGCGCTGGCGTTGGGCGCGAAGCCGCTCAAGCCGGAGAAATCGCTCAATTATACGATTGGTTTCACGGCCGAACGCGGCCCAGCGCGGCTGACCGTGGATGCCTACCAGATCCGGGTCGACGACCGCATCGTGAAAACCGAATTCCTCGGTACCGCCTCAAATGGTGGGGCGGCGATCCGTAACATCCTGATCGCCAATGGCGTGACCGGCGTCGACAGCGCTCAGTTCTTCACCAATGCCATCGACACGCGCACGCGCGGGATCGATATCGTGGGCGAATACACGCTGCGCACGGGCGGAATCGGCACGTTCAAGCTGAATGCGGCCTATAGCTACAACAAGACCAAGATCCTGCACGTAATCGACAATCCGGCGCAGCTCGCGTCGCTCAACGTCACGCTGTTCGGCCGGCAGGCGCAGCGCGACCTCATTTCCGCCACGCCCCATAGCAAGGTCGTACTGTCCAATGACTGGAGCCTGGGCAAATTTCACGCACTCGGCCGGCTGACGCGCTACGGCAGCTATGTGGAATCCAGTAATGTCGCCAGCGGCGATCGGCGGTTCGGAGCGAAATGGATCACCGATCTTGAGATTGGCTATGATCTCAGCGATCATGTGGCACTCGCAATTGGTGCAAACAATCTGTTCGATATCTATCCCGATCGCCACGGGATCATCGCCTATGATGGCTCGGGCGCATACGGCAATTTCGCGCCGTTCGGATTAAGCGGCGGATTTTATTATGCGAGGGCTTCCGTGCGGTTCTGACGGGCAAGCGCAATAGCGAGATGAAATAGACATCTCCTCACGCGGGATCAAAACCGGCTTTCGGCGCGATTACCACAGCCTGACGGACATGACCTCATATGCTGCAGATTAAATCATGGTGCCCAGGGGCGGAATCGAACCACCGACACTGCGATTTTCAGTCGCATGCTCTACCAACTGAGCTACCTGGGCACGCCGTTGGCCGGCGGGCTAT
>Ga0207674_10006802_pt1 | contig 13418 bp, 13 predicted proteins | sample KBSCornC72_FD_184303 | JGI IMG/M metagenome (GOLD analysis project Ga0207674, IMG submission 184303) | Corn rhizosphere microbial communities from Kellogg Biological Station, Michigan, USA - KBS Corn C7-2 (SPAdes) (version 2) | ecosystem: Host-associated > Plants > Roots > Rhizosphere > Soil ... | reverse complement strand
CTTGCTTGGGTCGCCATAAAGCACGGCGACCTGTGCGCCCGAAGGCCTGCCACCGGGCGCACAGGTCGCCGTGCTTTATGGCGACCCAAGCAAGGCCGGGCCGTTTGCGCTGCGCTTCAAGTTCCCCAAGGGCTACGGCATCCCGACCCATTCGCACCCGACAGACGAGTTCCTCACCGTGCTCTCGGGCAAGGCCCGCATGGCGTTCGGCGAGGACTCCGGCGAAACCACCGCCGAGCCGATGACGCCCGACTCCTTCATGGTGCTGCCGGCTGGCTACTGGCATGCGCTGTGGATCGACGACGAGACCATCGTCGAGCTGCACTCGACCGGTCCGTTCGCCACCACGCTCCTGCATCCGGTGCAGTGATCGGCGGCGGGAGGTCGTTCGATCCCTCCCGCTTGGCCGTGCGAAGGCGCTGCCTTGGGCATTGACGGGGGCAGACGCTTTCGATCGCAGGGAGGTGGGCATGGTCCGCCGACCTCCCTGCGTCCTCCAATCTGAACGGCAGATGAAAGGCGACCGCGAGGCCTGCGTAAGAGCATCAGCAGGCGAAGGCCGGCGCCAAATGTCCGCGACCCAAGAGAAGTAGGCCCTTCGCGATGTCCCTCCGACGAAAGCGCGCCACTACGCGCACTTTGTGCAGACTGGACTGACTGCATTCACCGCAAGACGGACCGGGGTTGGCAATTTGTCGTAAAGCCTGGTGGGCGAAGTAAGGCCCGCCGCCGACGCCCGTTAGGCTTCGGTAAACCACGTATTCCTAGGGTCGGCGAGCGTAATCCGAGGCCCAATATCCATGTCTGCTGCGCTCCAGCTCGTCCACTCGTCGTCAGATCCGGAAGATGCCCGGCTTGCCGCGCTCGATCGCTACGACATCCTCGATACGCCAAAGGAACCGGCGTTCGAACGCGTCGCGACGCTGATCCGGCTGGTGTTCGGGGTCGAAACCTCGGTCGTTTCGATGATCGACGGGCATCGCCAGTGGTACAAGGCGGCGCAGGGAACACCCAATGCCGAAGTGCCGGTCGGCGAGACGTTCTGCCGGCTCACGCTGCAGGGGACCGAGCCGCTGATCGTGTCGGATGCAAGCGTCGACGAGCGCTTCAAGGACAACCCGCACGTGACCGCGCCGGGCGGCGTGCGGTTTTATGCGAGCATGCCGCTGCGCACCAATGACGGCTTCAATATCGGCACGATCTGCGCCATCGACAGCAAGCCGCGCGATTTTTCCGGGCAAGAGCTCGAGATCTTCCGGGAGCTGGCGCGCGTTGCGATGAGCGAACTCGAGCTGCGGCGGCTGGCGACCATCGACGGGCTCACCGGCATCGAGACGCGCCGGGCCTTCAAAGAGGACGCCGCCAAATACGTGGCGCTGGCGCGACGGCACCGCAGCCAGCTCAGCGCCATCGCCTTCGATATCGACCGCTTCAAATCGATCAACGACACTTACGGGCACGCGGCGGGCGACCGGGTGCTGAAGGACGTGACGCAGGCGGCGCGCTCGCAACTGCGCAGCAGCGACCTGATGGGGCGGCTCGGCGGCGAGGAGTTCGCCGTGGTGCTGCCCGACGCTGATTCCGCTTCCGCGCTGGAGGTGGCCGAAAAACTCCGGCATGCGATGCAGGCGCTGAAATTCCCGGGCAGCCATCCGCCGATCACGGTCACGGCGAGCTTCGGGGTTGCCGCGCTCGACCCCGGCTCGGATGACCTCGAGAGCCTGTTGGTCAAGGCCGACGAGGCGCTCTACGAAGCCAAGGCGATCGGGCGCAACAAGAGCCTGATCTGGCGCGGCGCCACCACCTCGACCACCCGGCAGGTGACGCGGCGGCGGGTGCTCAAGGCAGGCCGGCTGGTATTCAACGGGCGTCGATCCACGGTCGACTGCACGGTGCGGGCCCTGTGGGAGACCGGGGCGGAGGTCGACGTCTCAACCTCGCACGACCTTCCGGACGAGCTGACGCTGATGCTCAAATCGGGCGGCTTCGAGTGGGCCGGCAAGGTCGTGGTGCGACGGCCCAAGAGTGTCGAGCTCGAATTCGTCGGCGGCTGAGGCTATTTCTCCCAGGTCACGTTCTCGACGTTGGCGCCCAGGTCCTTGAGCGTGCCGCGCAGCTGCTTGACCATGTCGTCGGGGCCGCAGAGGTAGAAGTTCTGATCGAACCTGCCGACATGCGCCTTGAGGAACTTGTCGTCGATACGCTCGTGCAGCAGGTTCGATTGCGGATCGTCGGTGACGGTCCAGACGATGTCGAGCCCGCGCATGGCCTCGAACTCCTCGCGCAAGATGATGTCGGCTTCGGTGCGGTTGGAGACCACGAGGGTGTGGCCCGCCAGCTTGCGGCGGTGATGCAGGTCGCGAAGGATGGCGATGAACGGGGTCACGCCGGCGCCGCCGGCGATGAAGACGCCCGGTCCCCTGTAGGTGATGGTGCCCCAGACGTCGCGAATGATGAGGCGGCGGCCGGGCGTGTAGCCGTAGAGATGCTCGGTGACGCCATCGCCGCCGGTGTTGAAGTAGCTCTTGATGGTGAATTCGAGCTGCTGGTCGTCGGTCAGTGCGGTGAAGGTGAAGGGATGCTTCTTGCCGCGCCAGCCCTCTTCGTCGAGCGACACGTCGGTCGCCTGGCCCGGCTTGAAACTGTAGCCGGCGGGCTTTTCGAAGCGATAGCGGCGGACATTGTGGGTGATGTCTTCGATGGCGAGGATTTCGACGCTGTGATCCATGCGAGCCTCCATGGGGGCAACGTCACGGTAACGCGAAATCATCCCTCGGGTTTGCCGACAATCGCGTGATCAGGCCGCCGGCACCGATGGTTTCGTTTTGGAAACTAACCCTCCGCGAGGCCTGTGGGTACCTCGCAGGCGCGTCGCTTTCCCGGTCGTAACGCTCTCTATTCATTCAGCAATTACAAGAGCGCGCAGGGCAGATATGCCGCCTTGGCGCGGTCGGTGGGGACACGCATTTCTCGGTTGTCCAAGCAAACTGAAAGGGACACCGAAATGACCATCTCCAAGCTTTCCGCCCTGGCTCTCACTGCCGTCGTCGCGCTCGGCGCGGCCGCCCCGGCCCTGGCCAATGACGGCTCGAAGAACTTCGACGACGCCTACTACATCCAGCAGCTGCGCTACGACGGCATCAATGCCATCGCAGCCGACGATGTGACCGGCGACACCTTCCGCGCCACCGTGGTTGCGGCCGACGGCCACCAGGTCTTCGAGTTCTTCGACAAGGACTCGCTGCTGCCGATCAAGCGCTGAGGCATGCGTATGAAGAAGGAGCCGGCGGACTATCCTGCCGGCTCTTTCGGGCGTCAGGCCCGGGCGTTGTGATTGAGCTGAACGATCATGGCGACCGGCGGTTCGCCGGATCGCGCATCGAACAGGCGGCGCGCCTCGAGCACGCTCTGCCAGTGGACCGCGGCAAAAGCCTCGAAGGCTTCGAAGGCCTTGAGCGCTTCCACCCCGAGCGCGGTCAGCGCGTAGTCGACGCGCGGGGGAATGGTGGCGTAGCTGGTGCGCGAGATGAACCCGTCGCGCTCGAGCGAGCGGAGGCTGAGTGTCAGCCCCTTCTGCGAGATGTTGCCGATCTCGCGCTGCAGCTCCGAGAACCGTTTGGTATCGCGCCGCAGATGCAGCACCACGGTGAGATTCCACTTGCTGTGGCGGGCGGTCAGCAATTCCTCGAGAACGGCGCTGTCCAGCGGCTGGCTTTTGGACCCCATACACATACTCCGACTGGCGCGGTCCCCTCGGCCACGCGGGTTTCCCCTCGTGCGGGGTGATGTTGGGGGTCGGTTACGGGATTTCCAGAGGCGGCAATCGACGACAGACGAGATAAATCGCTGTAATCACGCAGCAATGATCGATTCGATCTCGGCCAGGCTCAGGCTGCCGGCGGGGCGCCGCTGCGCAAGCAACAATCGACCGAGACGGCACAGGCCTTCGTTGACCGGCGTCGGCACCCCGTGCAGACGACCCAGGAGCACGATCTCGCCATTGAGGTAGTCGGTCTCGATCGAGCCGGCGCCGCGCGCCAGCGATTGCGCCGAAGACGAACCGACACGCTCGGCGCCCTCGACCTTGCGCACCTGCATCAGGCGGCGGCGACGCTCGTTGTCGGGTCCCATATCGGAGAAGGCGATGCCGGCGGCACGCAGCACAGCCTCGCCTTCGGCGCGGGCGCGCTTCAGTAGATCGTTGTTCTGTTCAGTGTCGCCGGCGGCGGCATCGACGACGTTGCCGAGGTTCATGAGCAGCTTGCCGTATTTGCTCTGCATCGGCTGCTGCTGCGCGAAGGCGGCAAAGCCGGCGGCGTTCAGCGCATCGACGATGCCTGTCACCGTGGCGTCGGTGCCGGAGGGATAGCGACCGATGTCGAACAGGCCGGCATGTGGTGCGCCGAAGGCGGCGACCTCGCCGGCGCGGATGAAGGTCGCCGGCATCACCACCAGCATGGCGTAGACATTGGCAAAGCGGCGCAGCGCCTCGCGCTCGTTGCTGACGCCGTTCTGGGCGCAGACGATGGCCTGCTCGCGCACGCCGGCCTCGCCGAGCGCCTCTAGCGCTGCGACGGTGTCCTGGCTCTTCACGGCGAGGAGCACGATGTCGTCGGGGCGGAGGGCGAGCTCGCCGGGGTGCGCGACGACGGGGAAGCGGTGGCGCGTCTCGCCCGAGGGCGTCCGCAGCAGCAGGCCGTCCCGGCGCAGGGCCTCGAGTTGCGCGCCGCGCGCAATGCCCGCGACCTCGGCGCCACTGGCACCGAGCTTGGCGGCGAGCGTGCCGCCGATGGCGCCGACCCCGTAGACGATGAACCTCATATGCGGATGAACTCGAAGTAGAAGGAGATGTTCCGGCCTTCGAGCCGGGCCTTCTCCTCGTAGCGCGTCGGCTCCCAGCCCGCATAGGGCTCGTGCCAGATGCCCGGTTTGCGCGGGGCGAAACGGAACGACGGCGACCTGAGGATATGGGCCAGCGTCCAGTTGGCGTAGTCCTCGATGTCGGTGGCAAAGCGGAACACCGTGCCGGGCTTCAGGACGCGGGCGAGTTGGGCCAGCGTGGTCGGCGAGACGAAGCGGCGCTTGTGGTGGCGGGTCTTCGGCCACGGGTCGGGATAGAGCAGATAAACGCCGTCGATCGAGGCGTCGGGCAACTTGACCAGCAGCTTCAGCGCGTCGTCGGTGAACAGACGGACGTTGCGGAGGTCGTGCTCCTGGACCGCTTCGAGCAGCTTGGCGATGCCGCCGGAGAACACTTCGCAGCCAATGAAGCCGGTGGCGGGATTGTCGCGGGCGTGGCGCGACAGATGCTCGCCGCCGCCATAGCCGATCTCGAGGACGATCTGCTGCGCGGCCGGGAACAGGGTGCGCGGGTCCAGCGTGCCCTCCGGCAGCGCGATTTCGAGCTCGGGCAGCTTCTCCTGGAACAGCCGATCCTGCCCCTTGTGCAGCCGCTTGCCTGACCGGCGACCGAAGAAGGCCCGCGGCTCGCCATTGACGTTGAGGGGGTGATCGAGCTTGGGCACGCTGCCGCCTCTTCTCTGAGTGTCATCCCCGCGCAAGCGGGGACCCAAATGGCCGCTGGTGCAAAACGAAAGGTGGATCCCCGCTTGCGCGGGGATGACACCGTGGATTGATGCTCTACTACGCCGCCTTCACGGCCGCCTTCAGGGCGGGGACGAGGTCGGTCTTTTCCCAGCTGAAGGAACCGTCGCGGCCGGGCTTGCGGCCGAAATGGCCATAGGCCGAGGTCTTGGCGTAGATCGGCTTGTTGAGCTGGAGATGGTTGCGGATGCCGCGGGGCGAGAGGTCGAACACCTCGCTCAGCACGGTCTCGAGCTTGGCTTCGTCCACCTTGCCGGTGCCGTGCAGGTCGACATAGACCGAGAGCGGCTTGGCGACGCCGATGGCATAGCTCAGCTGGATGGTGGCGCGATCGGCGAGGCCCGCAGCGACGACGTTCTTGGCGAGGTAGCGAGCCGCATAGGCGGCCGAGCGGTCGACCTTGGTGGGATCCTTGCCGGAGAAGGCGCCGCCGCCATGGGGGGCCGCGCCACCATAAGTGTCGACGATGATCTTGCGGCCGGTGAGGCCGGCGTCGCCATCGGGGCCGCCGACCACGAACTTGCCGGTCGGGTTGACGTGCCAGACGGTGTCCTTGCCGATCCAGCCCTCGGGCAGCGCCTGCCGCACATAGGGCTCGATGATCTTGCGGACGTCCTCGGAGGTCAGCGAGGCGTCGACATGCTGGGTCGAGACGACGATCTGGGTGACGCCGACCGGAACGCCGTTCTCGTACTTCACGGTGACCTGGCTCTTGGCATCGGGGCCGAGCTTGACGGCGGCGCCGACGCCGGCCTTGCGGGCCTCGGTCAGGATTTCGAGGATCTTGTGGGCGTAGTAGATCGGAGCGGGCAGCAGCTCGGGGGTCTCGCGGCTGGCGTAGCCGAACATGATGCCCTGGTCGCCGGCACCGACGTCCTTGTTGCCCTTCTCGTCGACGCCCTGGGCGATGTCGGCGGACTGGCCGTGCAGCAGCACGTCGATCCGGGCCTTCTTCCAGTGGAAGCCATCCTGCTCGTAGCCGATGGCCTTGATGGCCTTGCGGGCGGTCGACTTGAACTTGGCCGGGTTGACGATGGGAGCGCCCGACGCATCGCGCAGAACCTTGCCGTCCTTGCCGTGCTTGAGCAGGGTCTCGGGGACGCGGACCTCGCCGGCGATGATGACGCGATTGGTGGTCGCCAAGGTCTCGCAGGCAATGCGGACCTGGCTGGGGTCCATGCCGGTCTTCTTGGCTTCCTTGAAGACGAGGTCGACGATCTCGTCGGAGATGCGGTCGCAGACCTTGTCCGGATGACCTTCGGAAACCGATTCAGAGGTGAAGAGATAGGAGGACCGCACGGATGAAACCCCGAAAAATTGGCCAAAAACGCGAAAAATCGCGTGGTTCGGGCGGTGTTCTGTCACCGGACGGTCACACGGTCAATGGGGATATAAAGAAAGCTTGATATGTTCGGCGAGGCTGTGGCGGAAAAACTATGCGGGCGGGACACATGCCGATGGGCATCGGCCATCCGGGGTCCGGTCGGCGCGTCAGCCGCTAGATCCTCCTGGGCCGCCTTGTCCTGGTCAGGACACCGAGCGAGATGCCGAGCAGCACGACGCCCAGGAACGGCCAGTTGCCGAACCGGTCAAAGGGCGTCTCGGCGAGCTTCTGCTTGGGCACGACGTCGAGCACGCCAGGCTGATAGGGCGGCAGCTGGTCGGTGACGCGACCGAGCGGATCGGCGGCGAAGGTGATGCCCGAATTGGTGACGCGCAGCAGCGGCAGGCCGGTCTCGACGGCGCGCAGCAAAGCGTGGTGGGCGTGCTGGGCCGGACCGATCGAGCCGTCGAACCACTCGTCGTTGGAGATGTTGAGGAGGAATTCCGCCTTGGCCGGATCGGCGCCCAGATCGCCCGAAAAGATCGCCTCGTAGCAGATCAGCGCGATGAAGGCCGGCGTCCCCGGCGCGGTCATCAGGCGCTTGCCGTCACCCGGGGCCCAGCCATTGGTGCCGGGCACGAACTGCTTGATGCCGAAGGTCTTCCAGAAGCTCGCGAACGGCAGGTATTCGCCGAACGGCACCAGGTGCGACTTGTCGTAGCTGGCGACGATCTCGCCATTGCTGTCGACGGCAAGCAGCGAGTTGTAGCCGGGGTTGTCGTTTGCGGGATCGGACGGATCGCCCTCGGGCTCGCGCGGAGCGCCGGTGAGCAGCGTGGTCTTGTCGGGGAGCATGCGGGCGATGCGCGCAAGGCCTTCCGGATACTGGCTCATGAAGAAGGGAAACACCGACTCCGGCCAGATCAGCTGCGTCTTGTCGGCAAGGCCCGGGTCGCTGGGGCCGGTCTTGGCCGAGCTCAGATCGATCAGCCGGCCGACGATCTGCGGCGGGTTGGCGGCGGCCCAGTCGGAGTGCTCGGTGACCAGGGGCTGCACCATGCGCACCTTCATGTCGGTGCGGTCGGCGACGCTGACGGCATGGATGCGCCAGCTGCCATAGCCGACCTGGGCGGCAATGGCGGCGACGGCGAGGAACAGCGGCACCAGGCGGACGATGAGACTGCGGCCATCGGCGGGCCAGATCAGCGCCGGTGTCATGGCGAGCAGCGCCGCGAGGAGGGTCAGGCCGTAGACGCCGACGACCGAGGCCAGCTGCATCATCTCGGTGTTGGCCGTGAGCGAAAAACCGAGGAGATCGAAGGGGAAGCCGGAGAACAGCGTGCCGCGTGCGTATTCGGCGGCGCCGAGGAACGCCGCCAGGGTGACGATGCGCCAGGCGCCATGGCTCCAGCAGAGATGAGCGAGTGACGAAGCGAGGCCCCAGAACACGGCGATCAACGCGGCGAGGGCGAGGATCGCAAAGGGCATGGGGATCAAATAAAGCCCGCCCTCGAGCAGGAAAGCGGCCCCGAGCCAGTGGAAGGCGACGATGAAGTAACCCCAGCCGAAGGCAAAGCCGATCGCGAAGGCGGGGCCGAAGATGCGGCCCAACCCGGTGCGCCGTTCGGCCCCGTCGAGGGCCCAGACCCAGAACGGAACGGTCACGAACAAAGCAGGCAGGATGAAGAATGGCGGGATGCTCAAGGCGGCGACCGCCCCGGCAACAACCAGCATCAGGAAGCGCCGCCAGCCGTGGGACAGCATGGCCCATTCGGCCAGACGGGTCATGCGGACGAATCAGACGGTGGGGTGATCACGCCCCTCACCTAACTCACTGTGCCATTCCCGCGAAGGCGGGAATCCGGAGCAACACACGCAATCTGGTGATCCTGACCCCTGGAGTCCCGCCTTCGAGGGAATGACAGCGTGGATAGATCTCCGGAGAGTGAGGAGCTACTCCGCCGCCTTCTTGTCGGCTTCGGCGGCGGCCCTGGCGGCTTTCGGGCTCACCTTGGCCTTGATCTCGGCGGGCACCCGGGCGCGCTGCTTCAGGCGCTTGATCTTGACGCGGCGGACCTGGCGGCTGTCGGCCTGCAGGACCTCGAACTCGAAGTTCTTGATGCCGCCGATGACCTCGCCCTTTTCCGGAACATGGCCGGCGAGGGCAAACACCAGGCCGCCGATGGTGTCGACGTCGTCGCCATGCACGCCCGGATCGAAGTCAGGGCCGATGACACCTTCGACCTCGCCGATCTCGGCGCGGGCCGAAGCGATGAAGATGTTGGAGTTGATCTTGCGGATGAGCGGGCCATCCTCGGTGTCGTGCTCGTCCTCGATGTCACCGACCACCGCCTCGAGCAGATCCTCGATGGTGACGACGCCATCGGTGCCGCCATACTCGTCGATGACGATGGCCATGTGCACGCGCTTCTGCTGCATCTGCTGCAGCAGATCGCCCACCGGCATCAACGGCGGCACGAACAACACCTCGCGCACGATGTCGAGCTTGCCGAGCCGGGACTTCAACGCCGGCGAGACGAGCCGGATCGGCATCTCGGACTTCTTGTCCGGATCGTTGACCTCGGCGGTGATGCGCCGGAGCGCATCCTTGACGTGGATGAAGCCGGTGATGTTGTCGATGTTCTCGGCATAGACGGGAATGCGCGAGTGCCCGACCTTACGGAAGCGCGCGATCATGTCGCCGAGCGAACACTCGATATCGATGGCCTCGATATCGGCGCGCGGCACCATCACGTCCTCGACGTGCTTGTCGGAGAGCTGCAGCACGTTCTGCAGAATCGTGCGCTCGGGCAGCGAGAAGTCGGCGGTCTCGCCGGATGCTTCGGATTCGAGCGCGACCTCGAGATCGTCGCGCAGCGACACGGTGCGGAAGGCGAACATCGCCTTGAGCCGCGTCAGCAGCGATTGCCCCCGCGGCGCGGCGGGGGCGGTGGTCGACGGAGGTTCGATCGTGGGCCGCTCAGCCTCTGCGGGCTTGGGCGTCGTGGTGGTATCGCTCATTGCTCAATCGTCCCCATAGGGGTCCGCTACCCCGAGGGAAGCCAGAATCTGGGTCTCGAGGCCCTCCATGGCAAGAGCCTCGTCGTCGTCCATGTGATCATAACCGAGCAGGTGCAAAAAGCCATGGACCACGAGGTGGGTGAAGTGGTCCTCGAGGCTCACGCCCTGCTCCTGCGCCTCCCGCACCAGGGTTTCCCGGGCCAAAATGATGTCGCCGAGGATGCCCGAGACCGGGGCAAACGGCTCAATTTGCGGAAAACTCAAGACGTTGGTCGACTTGTCGATGCCGCGCCAGTCGCGGTTGAGGACGCGCTGTTCGGCGTCGTCGGTGAGGACGATCGACAGCTCGGTCGGCCCGGTGACCTTGGCCTTGGACTGCTTCAGCGCTTCGCGCACCGCCGCATCGGCACGGGCATCAAGGGCATCGGGCCAGCCATCCGAATTGCGCGAGATCTCGATGCTGAGGGGAGCGGGCATCAGCGGCGGTCCCCGCAGTCGGGCCTCCCTCCCCCTTGAGGGGAGGGAATGAGGGTGGGGGTGGCCCCATGCTCGCTGCTCGTTGCACCCCCACCCCCAGCCCCTCCCCTCAGGGGGGAGGGGGGAAGAGAGCGCTGTGTTCGAGTGCTCACCCGTTCGACTTCTGCGCGCCCGCCTGGTCGTAGGCGCGCACGATGCGGCCGACGAGGGCGTGTCGGACCACGTCCTTGTCGTTGAAGCGCGAGATATGGACGCCTTCGATGCCCTCGAGCAGCGCGGTCGCCTCGACCAGCCCGGATTTTTCGCCGCGCGGCAGGTCGATCTGCGTCGGATCGCCGGTGACGATCATCTTGGAGTTCTCGCCCAGGCGGGTCAGGAACATCTTCATCTGCATCGAGGTGGTGTTCTGCGCCTCGTCGAGGATGACCACGGCATTGGCGAGGGTGCGGCCACGCATGAAGGCGAGCGGCGCGACTTCGATGACACCCGATGTAATACAGCGTTCCACATGCTCGGGACGCATCATGTCGTAGAGCGCGTCATAGAGCGGGCGGAGATAGGGATCGACCTTCTCCTTCATGTCGCCAGGCAGGAAGCCGAGGCGCTCGCCGGCTTCAACGGCCGGACGGGACAGGATGATGCGGTTGATGTCGCCGCGCTCGAGCAGCGTCGCCGCGTGAGCCACCGCCAGGTAGGTCTTGCCGGTGCCTGCAGGGCCGATGCCGAAGACGAGCTCGGCGCGTTCCATGGCGCGCATATAGGCGTCCTGCGCCGGCGTACGGGCAACGATGGTCGCCTTGCGGGTCGCGATCTGCGCCATGCGGACACGCCCCTTCTTCTCGAGGGTCGGCAGGGTGAGCTGGCTGTCCTCGGTCTCGATCATGCGGATCATGGTATCGACGCTGCCGATCTCGATCGACTTGCCCTCTTCGAGCATGGCGTAGAGCGAATCGAGCACGCGGCGGGCCTGGTCGATGGCGCCGGCCGGCCCCTTCAGCATCAGATGATTGCCGCGCGGCGTCGCCGTGACGTGCAGACGCTGTTCGATGAGGGCGAGGTTCTGGTCGAAGTCGCCGTAGAGCTGGGCGGCGAGGCGGTTGTCTTCGAAGGCCAGTTCAAGCTGCGAGGAAAGGGCGTTGTCGGAGCTAGCGGACAAATGCCTGTTCAAACTCGGTTTTCTCTTTCTGCGGGCCGTGGCACCGCAATCTTTTTGCCCGAGAACCGGAACCCGGTCTTCGGGGTCAGGCGAAAGCTTGAGACTCAATCAGGCTAGCAGTTTTGGGTTCCGCGTGTGTGACAATCTTGCCTTCAATTGAGTTATTTCCGGCCGCGACGATGAGAACCGGCTGCACCGAACCGATCAGGCGCTCCGGCCCGTCCATGTGCACGGCCTGCAGATACGGCGAACGGCCGCCGATCTGGCCGGGCATCCGGCCGGGTTTCTCGATCAGGACGTCGAGCGTGCGGCCGACGACGGACCTGCCGAAATCGCGCATCTGGAGCGTGATCTGCTCGTTCAGTGCGGCGAGACGCTCGGTCTTGACCGCCTCGGGCACCTGATCGGGCATGTCCGCGCCCGGCGTGCCGGGACGGATCGAATATTTGAAGGTGAAGGCCGAGGCATAGCCCACTTCACGGACCAGCGAGAGCGTCTCGGCGAAATCGGCGTCGGTCTCGCCCGGGAAGCCGACGATGAAATCGCCCGACATCGCCATGTCCGGACGCGCCGCCTTGATCCGCTCGATGACCTGCAGATAGTCGGCACGGGTATGACGGCGATTCATCGCTTTGAGGATGCGGTCGGAGCCCGACTGCACCGGCAGATGCAGATACGGCATGAGCTTCAGATTGTCGCGATGCGCCGCGATCAGCTCGTCGGTCATGTCGGAAGGATGGGACGTGGTGTAGCGGATGCGGGCGAGGCCCTCGATCTCCGCCAGCCGTGCACAGAGCTCGCCGAGGCCGACGCTGCGGCCGCGGGTGTCGAGCCCGTGGTAGGCGTTGACGTTCTGGCCGAGCAGCGTCAGCTCACGCACGCCGGCGGCAACGAGGTTGCGCGCCTCAGCCAGCACCTGCTCGGCGGGCCGGCTGGTCTCGGCGCCGCGGGTGTAGGGCACGACGCAGAACGAACAGAACTTGTCGCAGCCTTCCTGCACGGTGAGGAACGCGGTGAGGCCGCGCGAGCGGATGACCTTCGGCTCGGCCTGGGGCAGATGCTCGAACTTGTCCTCGGCGGGGAATTCGGTCTCCACGACGCGCTCGCCGGAGGTGGCGCGGGCGAGCAGCTCGGGCAACCGGTGGTAGCTCTGCGGGCCGAACACCAGATCGACGGCCTTGGAGCGCCGAGCGATCTCCTCGCCCTCGGCCTGGGCGACGCAGCCGGCGACGCCGATCATGAAGTCGCGGCCCTCGCGCTTCATCTCGGCCAGGCGCCCAAGTTCGGAGAACACCTTCTCGGACGCCTTCTCACGGATGTGGCAGGTGTTGAGCACGACGAGATCGGCGTCGTCGATCACCGGCGTCGGCTCGTAGCCGTGCGGCGCCAGCGCGTCCGCCATGCGGTCGCTGTCATAGACGTTCATCTGGCACCCGTAGGTCTTGATGAACAACTTTTTGGGCCGGAGCTCGGCGGGCGTCGTCATGGGCGGCGGTTTAGCACTGGGGTGACAGAGGAGCCAGCGGGTCTCCCTCCCCCGAGTGGGGAGGGCGGCGCGCTTGTGAGCGCAGCGTGCTAGCAAGCCGGGGTGGGGGGAGCCGCGGCTCCAGCTGTGCTGACTTCATCTCCCCCCACCCAGCTTCGCTAGGCCTCCGGCCAAGCGTCGCTACCCTCCCCGCTCGGGGGAGGGAGAAGAGGGTGCTACTCCACCGCGACCGCTGTCTGCGTCACGAGATCGCTCACGTCTTCGTGGCGGTTGAGCTTGACCAGCATCCGGCGGACTTGCGTCTCGGCGTGCTTGGTCACGACCTTGCGGTCCGTGGCGGCGGTCCTGGG
>Ga0207674_10006801_pt1 | contig 13418 bp, 16 predicted proteins | sample KBSCornC72_FD_184303 | JGI IMG/M metagenome (GOLD analysis project Ga0207674, IMG submission 184303) | Corn rhizosphere microbial communities from Kellogg Biological Station, Michigan, USA - KBS Corn C7-2 (SPAdes) (version 2) | ecosystem: Host-associated > Plants > Roots > Rhizosphere > Soil ... | reverse complement strand
CGTGCCCGCCTTGAGCATGAGCGCGGTGTGCTTCGTGCCCTCGCCGCCGGTGATGCCCTGGACGATGACCTTGTTGCCCTTGTTGAGGAAGATCGACATGAGTGGTGGTCCTTACTTCGCAGCGAGCTCGGCTGCCTTGGCGGCGCCGTCGTCCATGGTGGTGGCGAGCGTCACCAGCGGGTTGTTGGCGGCGGCCAGGATGGCGCGCCCCTCCTCGACCTGGTTGCCGTCCAGTCGCACGACCAGCGGCTTGCTCGCCGAGTCGCCGACGATCTCGAGCGCCTTGACGATGCCGTCCGCCACCGCGACACAGGAGGTGATGCCGCCGAAGACATTGACGAACACGCTCTTTACCTGCGGGTCGCCCAGGATCACGTCGAGTCCGTTGGCCATCACTGTCGCGGATGCCCCGCCGCCGATGTCGAGGAAGTTGGCCGGCTTCACGCCGCCGTGCTTCTCGCCCGCGTAGCTCACGACATCCAGGGTGCTCATGACGAGTCCCGCGCCGTTGCCGATGATGCCGACCTGGCCGTCGAGCTTGACGTAGTTGAGGCCGAGCTGCTTGGCCTTCGCCTCGAGCGGGTCGGCGGCATCCTTGTCCTCGAGCGCCTCGTGGTCGGGATGCCGGAAGTCGGCGTTCTCGTCGAGCGAGACCTTGCCGTCGAGCGCCACGATGTCGCCGGCACCGGTGAGCACCAGCGGGTTGACCTCGACCAGGGTCGCGTCTTCGCCGGTGTAGACCTCGTAGAGCTTGACGAAGACGGGGGCGACCTTGTCGATGAGGTCGGCCGGGAAGTGCGCGGCCACCGCGATCGCCTTGGCCTTCTCGAGGTCGAGGCCCTGCTCGGGGTCGACGTCGACGCGGGCGAGGGCGTCGGGGCGCTCGACGGCGAGCTCCTCGATCTCCATGCCGCCCTCGAAGCTCGACAGGCTCAGGTAGCTGCGGTTGGCCCGGTCGAGCAGTACCGAGAAGTAGTACTCCTGCTTGATGTCGGCTCCGGCCGCCACCATGACGCGCTTGACCGTGTGGCCCTTGATGTCGAGACCGAAGATGGCCTTGCTGAGTTCTTCGGCATCCGCCGGGGTCTTCGCGACCTTCACGCCGCCTGCCTTGCCGCGACCGCCCGCCTTGACCTGCGCCTTGACGACGGTGACGCCCCCGAGCTGCTCGGCGGCGGCGCGCACCTCCTCGGGGGTGTCTGCGGTGATGCCGGGGAGCACGGGCACGCCGTACTTCTCGAACAGATCACGGGCCTGGTATTCGAAGAGATCCACGCTTGTCAGCTTCTTCCATTCGCGGCGGAACCGGCCGGCTCGAGACCGCGTCGAAACGGGCTGTCTCGCCGAACTAGTTCGACACCGAGATAGTTCGACATCAAGAGACTTTCGAGCCGTAGAGAACTCTACCCGCTCGCATCCCGGCCGTTTGCCGGGTGCCGGGCTTGAGGACGGGGCATCCTTGAGCAATGGAACGTCCGACCACCCGCAGCCCCGCGTTCTCGCGGTATGCGGCCGACGGCGTGCTGGTGCTGGGCGGTGCCGCGGCGATCCTGTTGCAGCTCGGCGATCCGGTTGTCGCGGCTGGGGTCGCTGCGCACAGCTCGTTCGCCGTCGATCCGATGCGGCGACTGCGCACCACCTTGAGCTACGTGTATGCGATCTCGCTCGGCACCCCGCGGCAGGGCGAGCGGATGGCCGGCCTGGTCGATCGTGCCCACCTCGGCGTGCCCGGCGCGGGCGACGCCGAACACCAGCTCTGGGTGGCGGCGACGCTGTACCGAGTCGGCACGGAGGTCTACCAGGCCGTCCGCGGACCGCTCCCTCCCGAGGTCGCCGATGAGGTCTACGCGGGTTTCGAGCGACTGGGCAGTGCGCTGCAACTGCCGAGCGGCGCCTGGCCCGCCGATCGAGACGCGTTCAATCGCTACTGGACGGATGCCGTGCCGGCCCTGACCGTCACCGACGACGCGCGAACCGTGGCGGCCCAGCTGCTGCGGCCCACCGCGATCCCCTGGTGGACGCGACCGGCGATGCCGCTCGTCCGCACCCTGACCGGCGGGCTGCTGCCCGAGAGCCTGGCGGCTGCGTACGGGCTGCCGCGACATCCTCGCCGGTACCGGGCGGCGGTCGCCGCGGTGCGCGTGCTCGCCCGGCTCACGCCCCGCCGGCTGAGCGAACTGCCGTCTCGGCGGCTGCTGGCGCGCATCCCCGCGCACTGAGCACGGACACGGCGCGCGGGCACGGCGCCCGGGCACGCAGAAGGGGCCGGTGCCTGACGGCGCCGACCCCCGGTGCGCTGCGCTGACCTAGTCGGCCAGGATCTTGTAGAGCTCACGACGGAGCTCGTCGATCTTGGCGGTCGCGGCCTCACGCTGCTCCGGCGTGGCCGAGCGCGGGAACTGCTTCACCGCGTCGAACAGCTTGCCGATGCTCGCCATGAACTCGCGGTCGACGCCGCCGCGCTGCGGGCCCGAGGCCTGCCACGCGGCATCCAGCGTCTCCTTGTTCTCGGTGACGTAGGCGGTGCCCTCATCGGTCAGCTCATAGTCGGTGCGGCCGCCGTTGGCGTCCTTTCCGCCCTGCTGGCGCACGAGGCCCTCGTCGACGAGCTGCTGCAGGGTCGGGTAGACCGAGCCGGGGCTCGGCCGCCAGGCCTGGTCGGTGCGCTCGGCGATGCCCTTGATGAGCGCGTAGCCGGTGGCCGGCGCCTCGCTGAGCAACGAGAGGATGGCGGCGCGCACGTCGCCCTTGCGGGCACGGCCGTTGCCGCCCCAGGCCTGTGCGAAGTCGCGCATCAGCTCGGGGCCGAAGCCGCCGAACCCGGGGCCGAACCCGTGGCCGAAGCCCGGGCTGAATCCGCCGCCTCGGCCCTGGTGGCCGCGCGGGTGGTCGTGGTGCTCGGTCGAGCCGTGGTGGAATCGCGCGGCCGCGAGAGCGGCGATGCGCGGGTCGAAGTTCTTGTTCTTCATGAGTGTTCTCCTTGGCCGGCCACGTCGCGGAGATGGAGTCCGCGATCCTTCGTGACCGATACCGACACTGTAACGATATATCGGAATAGATTGCAAGCGAACACTCCACAAGTACTCCCTCGGGAGTATCAGCGGGCGGTGATCGTCAGGATGCGGCCGCCGAACACGACCCGATCGCCGGGCTGGATCGCGACCCGGTACCCGGGCAGGCAGCGCTGCGGAGCCTGGCCGGCGCGCTCGAGCACGACCCCGTTGGTCGAGTGCAGGTCGGAGATCCAGAACTGCCCGTTGCTCTCCAGGCCGAACTCGAGGTGCGCGCGGGAGCAGCTTCTCGGTGTCGGCCAGGGTGATCCGGTGCGCGTACGAGCCCGGCGCCTCGGCCGGATCGCGGCCGATGACACCGCGGCCGGCCACTCGGAGGTGCTCGCCGCTGGACAGCGTCAGCTCGACGTTCGACGGTGCAGCGGCGGGCGCGGGCGGGGAAGGCGGCGGGGTGGCCGCCCGTGCGGGGGGCGCCGGGGTGGAAGGCGGGGTCGCGAAGGGCGATGCTGCGGGGGTGCGCCGGGCACGCGGCGACCCGACCGCGGGCGGCGGAGTCAGTCGCGTCTCGGCGGGATCCACGAGCGCCGGCTCAGGCGACGGTGCGGTTGGCCAAGAAGATGCCGGCCTGCGTGGCGGCGGTGCCCACGGCATCCGCCAGGTCGTGAAATGCCGTCGATGCCTTGGACGCGCCGACCACCCCGCCGCGGAGGGCGCTGGACGCGACATCGCGCGAGAGGCGCGCGACCAGGTGGCCATCGGCGGCCGAGAAGTCGAGTCCGAACTTCAGGAAGAAGTCCTTGCCCGCCATCCCGCCGAGCAGCAGTGACTTGGTGGAGTTGCCACGGGTGAGCGTCGCGCTCCAGTCGCCGGTGGGCTCGAGCGCGAAGCCCTGGCCGGTCACCGCCGTCTGCACGACAGCCTTCGCCGCGGCCTGGTCGCCGCTCAGGTCGAACTCGATCACGGATGCCATGGGGGCCTCTCTCTAGCTTTACTCACTGTAGAGCAGGGCCATACTCAGCGATCGCCGCCACCCACAGGTGCCGAATAGAACGGCGCCGTGTTCTCGTTCATCCACTCGGTGAAGTCATTGCGGTCGTGCGCGAACACGACGTCGACGGCGAAGTCGCTGTGCACGCTGCGATGGGCCGCACCGACCGCCGAGACCGCCGAGTGCCGCACGTCGGGGTTGTCGGGGTCGACGTCCAGCCCGACGACGAGACCGGGGTCGCTCTCGCCGATCTGCGCCCAGACTCTGCGTGCCTCCCGGACCGCGGGGACAGCGGCGAGTCCGGCACCGATCGCGGCCAGCAACTCGGTCGGTTCGTTGGCCGGCTCCCCCAGACGCACTCGGGTGCCGGCGGGAATCATCGTGGCTCGGTGCAGCTGGTGCTGGACCGCCTCGGCGGAGATCGGCATCCCCAGCGTTCCCGAGGGGTTGACCGCCAGCCCGAGGTGCGTCGGAGCCTCGGCCATGACGTCACGCACCGAAGCCTCGACGAGCGCCGACGCGGGCATGACGGCCTCGGCCTCACTCTGAGAGGTGAAGACCGGGACGAACTCGGTGTCGTCGATCGTCACCGGCGTCAGCGAGGCTGAGCCCGATGCGTCGGCGGTCGTCGGGAAGAACGCCGTGGATCGGAACAGCAACTCGACGAACGCGAGCGCCGAGGTCTCGCCGCGCGAGGCGGCCGCCAGCACCGTCTCCAGTTCGTTGTCGGGGAATGTCATGCGGATGCCATCCGTCGTCTCGTCGCCATGCTCATCATGGCCAACTTAGAGCTACGTCATGGCGGCGCGGGCCCGCGCCGGAGATGGACCGCTTCATCCGAATCGTTCGCGGGCGCGCTGCTTCAGTTCGCCGACGAGCGGCTCGGCAGGCTCGAGGATTCCGCGCTCGGGATACGGGCCCGGCCCCTTTTCGAGCCCGTAGGCGACCAGCCCACCCCCCATGTCTCGCTGCATTCCACTGGGATGCGTGTGCAGCCGGCCAGTCCAGCACGGCTCCGACGGCGTCCGCTTGCATCACGGAGCCCTTGATGCTCACCATGGGTTCACGTCAACCGCGCAACTCAGCGAACGGGTTCTCGAACCGGACTCGCTCCCGCGGGCCCGCCTCCCACGCCGCCCACCACGCGGCGCGTTTGCGCGCGCTTCCGAGCCCGTCACCCGGACGGCCGAGGATGACGAACAGGACGTCGAGCTGCCGTCCGAGGAAGGAGACACGACCACCCGGCCACTCGGCGTCGATAGAGATGCCCTCACCGAACTCGAACTGCGCCAACAGTGCCAGCCCGTCGATGGCGTGCTTCAACTGCCATCTCGCGCGCCTGTCGCGCATTCCCCCGAACTCGAGCCGTCCGGTGTTACCTCGGGCGCGCTCAGCATCGAGAATCGGGTCGAGCGCGCGAACGGCCAGACGCATCGGTGACCCGGCGGAAAACGACATCAGCGAGCGCCGACGAGGTTGTGGTCGAGGTCACCGGCGCGCATGTCACCAAGTCTGATGCCGACCCGGGCAATGGACAACCGCACCGGGAGGCCATGGCACGCGGATTCCGGATGAGCCGAGTTGTCCCTGCTGCAGTTGCCCGCCCCGGAGTGACTCCCCGCAGCCGAACCCTAGGCTGACAGGATGAGATTCGCCGCCCTTCGCGCCCCCTGGTACAAGGGCTACCTGACCGGCAGCGTGCTCATGATGGGCGGCGACAACCTCGAGCACGCGATCACCTACTGGGTGATGTGGCAGACCTTCCACTCGCCCGTGCTGGCCGGGCTCGCCGTGCTGACCCACTGGCTGCCGCACCTGTTCTTCGCGATCCCTCTCGGCGGGCTGGCCGACCGCTTCGACTGCCGCCGCCTGATTCAGCTTTCGGCCCTGCTGTTCATCTCGGTCTCGATCGTCTGGGGCATCCTGTTCGCGACCAACAGCCTGCAGCCCTGGGAGTGCGTCGCGCTGCTGCTGGTGCACGGCTTCGCCAGCGCCATCTGGAAGGCCCCGGACCAGCTGATGCTCTACGACATGGTCGGGCCGACCGATCTGCCGAGCGCGGTGCGGCTGACCGCGACGGGGATCACGCTCGGCCAGCTGGTGGGGCCGGCTCTTGGCGCCCTCCTGCTGTTCACGGTGGGGCCGACCATCGGGATGTTCCTGAACGTCGCGATGTATCTCCCGTTCTTCATCTACCTCTTTGTCGTGCCGATCACCGGGCACGTGCGTGACGCCGCTCGACGGGCGGCGCCCCATTGGCGCGACATCGTCAGCGTGCTGCGGGATGTGCCGAAGTACCCGTCGATCCTGGTGGTAATGATCCTGCAGGGCGCGATCGCGCTGTTCATCGGCGTCGCACTCATGCCGCTGCTGCCCGAGTTCGGCACCCTTCTCGGTCAGAGCTCGAACGGCGCAGGGTACGCGGTGCTGGTCTCGTCGATGGCGGCCGGAGCCACCGCGGCCGGGATCACCCTCGAGGCGATCGGACGCATCCGGGCGAGCACCCGGCTGGCCATCGCGGCCGGGATCGCGTTCGCAGCCAGCATTCTGGTGTTCGCCCTGTCGCACAGCTACCCGGTGTCGATCGCGGCCCTCATCGTCGCGGGCGCGAGCAGCCTGACCGCCGCGTCGACCTCACAGACGATCGTGCAGCTCGAGGCTCCTGCCGAGCGACGCGGACGGTTCGTGGGGGCCGCCGGGATGACCGCGCAGGGCTTTCAGGCCGGCAGCGGCATCCTGATCGGCGTGCTGGCCGGCGGGCTGGGGGTCGCAGGCGGCGTCGGGGTGGCCGCCACGGCGTTGCTGGTGTGCGCGGTCGCGTTGCTCATCGTGGTCAGCGTGCGACGACGCGCTGCGCCGGCCATCGACCCCGTCGACGAGGGGCCGGTCGAACTTCAGGCCTGAGCCCTACAGCTTCTCGATCGGCGCGATCTTGATCAGCAGGCGCTTGCGGCCCGCCTGCTCGAACTGCACCTCGGCGATGCTCTTGGTGCCCTCGCCGGTGACGGCGCTCACGCGGCCCTCGCCGAAATCCGCGTGGCGGATGCGGTCGCCGACCGCCAGCGTCAGGTCGCCGTTGTCGCGCACCTTGTTGGTGACGGGCGATGTCCACTCGGTCTTCACCCGAGGCGGAACCGGGGGCACCGCGTCACGCGAGAGGTACCGCTCGGCGCCGGCGGTCGAACTGCCGTACGACGGCCGGCCGTTGAGGGCGCGCGACCGCGATCCGCCGCGCGAGTTCGCCATGCCCGGGCTCTGGCGCCACTCGATCAGCTCGGGCGGGATCTCTTGCAGATACCGGCTCGGCATCGCCACGCTGGTATCGCCGAAGCTGGAACGCGTCATCGCGAGCGAGAGGTACAGCCGCTTCTTGGCGCGGGTGATGCCGACGTAGAACAGGCGCCGCTCCTCGGCCAGCCCGCCGGGCTCGCCGGTCGACATGCGGTGCGGCATCAGGTCCTCTTCGATGCCGGTGAGGAACACCGACTCGAACTCCAAGCCCTTCGCCGTGTGCAGGGTCATCAGCGAGACCGTGCCGCTGGAGTCGTCCAGTTCGTCGGCGGCCGCGACCAGCGCGACCTCGGTGAGGAAGTCGACGAGCGTGCCCTCGGGGTTGTTGCGCCCGAACTCCTTCGTCACGGCGACCAGCTCTTCCACGTTCTCGATGCGCGCCTCGTCCTGCGGGTCGCGGGTGGCGCGCAGCGCGTCGATGTAGCCGGTCCGGGTGAGCAGGGTGGTCAGGATGTCGGCCGGCTTCGCCGTCGCCGCCGACTCGGTCGCCTCGTCGAGGATCGCGGCGAATTCGAGGATCGCCGCGGTCACCTTGGGGCCGAGGCCGAGTTCGCCGGCATCCGGCAGCGCGTCGCGCAGCAGCACCCCGACCCGGTCGGCGTGCGCCTGGAGCGCCGCCTCGGTCGCCGGGCCGATCCCGCGCTTGGGGGTGTTCATGATGCGGCGCAGGGCCAGGTCGTCTGCCGGGTTGGCCGCCTGGATCAGGTAGGCCATCACATCCTTGATCTCGGCGCGCTCGTAGAACTTGGTTCCACCCAGCACCCGGTAGGGGATGGCCGAGCGGATGAAGATCTCTTCCAGCGCACGGGTCTGCGAATTGGTGCGGTAGAAGACGGCGATGTCGCTGTAGCGCTCGCCGCCCTCGTGCAGCGTCGAGATCTCGTCGGCCACGAACTGCGCCTCGTCGTGGCCGGTGTACCCGGTGTAGCCGACGATCTTGTCGCCCGACCCGACCGTCGTGAACAGGTTCTTCGCGATGCGGTCGAAGTTGTTGCCGATGACCGCATTGGCCGCGTCGAGGATGTTCTGCGTCGAGCGGTAGTTCTGCTCGAGCAGGATCGTCTTCGAGTTCGGGAAGTCGCGCTCGAACTCCACGATGTTGCGGATGTCGGCCCCGCGGAACGCGTAGATCGACTGATCGGAGTCGCCCACCACGGTCAGCGAGGCGCCCGGGATGCCGCCGTCGGCATCCACGCGCATGCGGGTGTCTTCGGGGACATGCTCGGGCTTGATCGGCCGCACCAGCTCGCGGATCAGCGCGTACTGGGCGTGGTTGGTGTCCTGGTACTCGTCGACCAGCACGTGCCGGAACCGCCGCTGGTAGAGCGCCGCCACCTCGGGGAACGCTCGGAACAGGTGCACGGTCTCGGCGATCAGGTCGTCGAAGTCCAGCGCGTTCGCCCGCCGCAGCCCCGCGGTGTAGCGGCGGAAGATCTCGAGGAAGGCGACGTCGTTCGGGTCGTTGGTGTTGACGTTGCGCGAGTAGCTCTCGGCGTCGGTCAGCTCGTTCTTGAGCTTGGAGATCTTGGCGCCGACATTGCCGGGGGTGAAGCCGAGGGTGTCGGCATCCAGCTCTTTCAGGATGCGCTTGATGAGTGCGCGGCTGTCGGCCGAGTCGTAGATGGTGAAGCTCTGCGTCATCCCCATCACCGTCGCCTGGCGCCGCAGGATGCGCACGCACGCCGAATGGAAGGTCGAGATCCACATGCCCTCGGCCGCGCCGCCGACCAGGGTCTGCACCCGCTCGCGCATCTCGGCGGCCGCCTTGTTCGTGAAGGTGATCGCGAGGATCTGGCTGGGCCACGCCTCGCGCGTCTGGATCAGCCCGGCGATGCGCCGGGTGAGCACGCTGGTCTTGCCCGAGCCGGCGCCGGCGACGATCAGCAGGGACGGACCGCGGTAGAGGACCGCCTCGCGCTGCTGCGGGTTGAGGCCCTCGAGCAGCGCCTCGTCGGGAACCGGTGCGCCGCCGGGCGCGGTGCCGGGATCGGCGTCGAATCCGTCCAGCACGAAGGTCATGATCCCCCGATTCTACCGGCGGGGTGCGACGCCCGACCCTGGCGCCAGACGCTCAGAGTCCGTCGATCGCCGCGCGCGCGAGGTCGGGGTGATCGGCGAAGACCCCGTCGATGCCGGCGCTCATGATCAGCGCGAACTCACGCCGCCAGTCGCCCCAGTCGGCATCCGCCTCGCCGACGCGGTGGCCGGCGGCGAGGAAGTGGTTCTCGGGCCGCAGCGTCCAGGTGAACACCGACAGGCCGTGCTCGTGCGCGCGCGCGACGAGGTCGGTCGTTCCGGGGTGGGCGGACGCCGGGGCGTCGATCAGCAGCGACTTGTCGACGCTGATCCCATCGACGCCGGTGCCGTCGCTGACACCGGCGAGACGGGCGAGCCCGGCACCCGTCAACTGCGATGCGTACGTCGCGGCCGACGAGCCGTCACGGGCGACCAGATCGGCTGCGGCCCCCTCCGCCTCGAGCAGGTAGACGTAGCACGCGTCGACCCCGCGGCCGCGCACCTGGCCGAGCACCGTCTGTTCGAAGCACTCGATCGTCAGCCGCTCGCGCGAACCCCATCGTGACAGTCCGTCGGCGACCAACTGGTCGAGCGGCAGCCCGATCGAGGCGAAATAGGCGGCGTGCTTGATCTCGGCGACCAGGCGGATCGCGCGCCCGTGGCGTTCGCACGAGCGATCGATCAGTTCGAGCAGCTGGTCGAGCCGCAGCATGGGCTGGGTGCCGTCGAAGGTCGCGGAGTGCTGCCGCAACTTGGGCAGCCGCTCGACCGCGCGCAGGGTCGAGAGCTCCGCCCAGGTGAAGTCCTCGGTGAACCAGCCGGTCAGGCTCGCACCGTCGATCTCCTTGGTGGTGCGCCGATCCGCGAATTCCGGATGCTTCGCCACATCCGTCGTCCCCGAGATCTCGTTCTCGTGCCGGATCACGAGCACGCCGTCGCGGGTGGCGACCAGATCGGGCTCGACGGCATCCGCACCCAGTGCGAACGCCATCTCGTAGGACGCGCGGGTGTGCTCCGGTCGGTATCCCGGGGCGCCGCGGTGACCGATCACCAGGGGCGCGAACGGGGGGTGCGGGGCGCTCATGGCCCCACCATAAACTGAACGGCATCATGGCCGTCTGCACGAATTGCTCCCGTGAGCTGCAGCCGGAGTGGAAGTTCTGCATCTATTGCGGCACCCCGACCGGGGTGCCGGTGACCGTGGCGATCCCGATCCAGGCCGCGGCAACGGGCGAAACCCGCACCGCGCCCGCAGTGGATGCCGCTGCCGCTCCCGCCGAGCCCGCGGCCGCTGTGCTGCGCGCGGAAGACATTCCGGCAGACGAGCCGGAGCCCGAGCCGGTCGCTGCCGTTGCGGCTCCGCTCCCGAAGGTGAACATCCTGGCCGTGCTCGCGCTCATCCTGGGCTGCCTCGTCAGCCCGCTCGCCGCCCTCTTCGGCCATCTCGCCCTCAACCAGATCGGGCACACCGGCGAGCGCGGAACCGCCATCGCGTGGGTCGCGATCGTGCTCGGCTACCTGTCGCTTGCCGCCCTGCTGGTGCTCGGCATCAGCTACCTCGTTCTGAACGCGTGACCGCGTCGCCCTCCTCCGCGATCGCGACTCCGGCTCTGCGCTGGGGGACGGCGGGCGCGCGGGCTGCGTGGGGCGTCATCCTGATCGTCTCGGGCGCGGTGGCGATCGCCGGGTCGAACACCTACGTGCTGCTCCTGCTGCTCGCCGGCGTGCTCGCGCATCTCGCCGGCTGGGCGATCATGCCTGCCGACGGCTGGCGGCGCGTCACCGCTGCCGTGATCTCGACTCCCGCCGCCCTCCTGCTGCTCACCGGACCGCAATTCCTCGGGGTGCTCGTGCTGCCCTTCCTCGGCTGGCTGCTCGTGCGCCACCGCCCGTTGCGCAGCTACCCGACGCTCGTGTTCGTGCTGGCCGGCGCGGTCATCGTGGGCCGCCTCTTCCCCGATTACAGCGGGATGCTGCCCGCTCTCGGCATCGAATTCCTCGTGATCATCGCCTCCGCGTGGGTGGCGTGGGCGGTGGAGCGCACGCGCGCCGGCTGAGATCCGATTAGTCGAGTTCTGCGCGCCAGGGCAGGTCCGCCCCCGCGCGACCGACGGTGACGCCGGCGGCGCGCGCGCAGAACGCGCCGATCCTCTCGAGGTCGGCCGCATCGAGAGCCGTCAGGTCGAGACCGAGGCAGCACGCGATCAGGGTCGCCATGTAGGTGTCCCCGGCGCCGACCGTGTCGACGACCTGCACCGAGATACTCGGGACAGCGGCGCGACCGCGCCGGGTGGCGAGCAGAGCTCCCTCGGAGGCTCTGGTCAGCACGGCCAGGTCGGCACCGAGCTCCAGCAGCCGCGACAGGACCGCGTCCGGTTCGAGATCCGGATACAGCCACACCGCGTCGTCGTCCGAGAGCTTCACGAGACCCGAGTGCTCGGCCAGGGTCTCGAACCACGCCAGCGACGGGCCGTGGGGCGGAAGCAACTTCGGCCGGATGTTGGGATCGAGCGACACCTGGAGCCCGAGGCCTGCCGCGCGCGTCAGTAGCTCGAGCACACGATCGGCGCCCGGGGTGACGAAGGCCGAGTACGACCCGGCGTGAACGGCGCCGTAGGCGTCGAGCTCCGGGACGCGCGCGACGTCCCAGGCGATGTCGAACTCGTACTCGGCATCACCCTGGGCGTCGACGCGTGCGGTGGCCGTCGAGGTCCGCGCCGCCGAGAACGACTCCGGCAGGATGCGCACCCCCGACTCCGCGAGCCGCGACCGGATGAGGCCCCCGTCATCGTCGTCGGCCAGGTGGGTGAGGAGCGTGGTCGGCACGCCGAGCCGCCCCAGGCCGAGCGCGACGTTCGCGGGGCTCCCTCCCGGCATCCGCTGCACCTCGTCGCCGACCCGCAGCAGATCGACAAGTGCCTCGCCGACGACCAGCACGGGCACGGCATCGACGAGGGGCGCGCTCACAGCTCGACGAGTCGGGTCAGTACCGACGCCCCGCCCACGATCAGCGGCTCGACGGCGGCGTTGAACTCCGCGCAATGCGGCGAGGCGAGGTGCTCGTCGAATGCCGCCAGATCGCGGTACTGCTCCATGACGAAGTAGCGATCGAGCTGATCGCTCGGCTGGTACGCCTCGAACCGGAGGCACCCGGGCTCGGCGCGCACCTTCGATCCGTAGGCGAGCAGCAGGGCCGACACCCGGTCGCGATGGTGCGGCGTGGCTTCCATCTCGGCGTACAGGGAGATGGACTCCGTCACGCGGCCTTGGCTCCCGTCATGATCGCGACGGCATCCGTCATCGAGTGCGACTCCGGCGTGATCGTCGCGGCCCGCTTGCCGAGGCGCTGGATGTGGATGCGGTCGGCGACCTCGAACACCTGCGGCATGTTGTGGCTGATCAGGATGATCGCCACGCCCTTCTGCTTGAGCCGCAGGATGAGCTCGAGCACGTGGTTCGACTCGCGTACGCCGAGCGCGGCCGTCGGTTCATCGAGCACGACGACCCGGGAGCCGAAGGCCGCGGCGCGCGCCACCGCGACCGCCTGCCGCTGCCCGCCCGAGAGGTTCTCGATGGGGACGGTGACGTCCTGCAGCGTCGAGATGCCGAGCTGGTGCAGCTGCTCGGCTGCGCGCGCCCGCATCTCCTTGGTGTCGACCATGCGCAGCGCGGAGCCGAGCAGACCCGGACGGCGGAGCTCCCGCCCGAGATACATGTTGGCCGCCACATCGAGCGCCGGCGACACCGCGAGCGTCTGGTACACCGTCTCGATGCCGACGTCGCGAGCGTCCTGCGGGCGGCGGAATTGCACCTCTTTGCCGTCCAGCTTGATCACGCCCTCGTCGGGAACCTCGGCTCCGGTCAGGCACTTGATCAACGTCGACTTGCCCGCGCCGTTGTCACCGATGATCGCCAGCACCTCGCCGGCGTGCACCTCGAGGCTCACGCCGTCGAGTCCGACGACGTGCCCGAAGGTCTTGACCAGACGATGTGCCGACAGCACCGGGGTGGCTGCCGTCTTCTCCTGCGTGGTGCTCATGACTTCGACTTCCTGATCCACTGATCGATGGCGACGGCGGCGATCACGAGGATGCCGACCGCGAGGGTCTGGT
>Ga0207674_10006800_pt1 | contig 13419 bp, 12 predicted proteins | sample KBSCornC72_FD_184303 | JGI IMG/M metagenome (GOLD analysis project Ga0207674, IMG submission 184303) | Corn rhizosphere microbial communities from Kellogg Biological Station, Michigan, USA - KBS Corn C7-2 (SPAdes) (version 2) | ecosystem: Host-associated > Plants > Roots > Rhizosphere > Soil ... | reverse complement strand
CATGAAGCGGCCGAGCTAGCCCGGCCCGCGCCGACTCGCCTCACCCTCTCCCCCGCGGGGGAGAGGCAGGGTGAGGGGGTTCCCCTATGGAAGTCCTGCTCGTCTCGCTGCTGAACGGGCTCGTCTACGGCATGCTGCTGTTCATGCTCGCGAGCGGGCTCACCCTCATCTTCTCGATGATGGGCGTGCTCAACTTCGCCCACGCCAGCATGTACATGCTCGGCGCCTACTTCGCCTTCTCGGTGAGCCGCGTCATCGGCTTCTGGGCCGCCCTCGTGGTGGCGCCGATCCTGTGCGGCATCCTCGGCGCCCTCATCGAGATGTACGCGCTCCGCCGCGTGCACCGGAACGGCCACATCGCCGAGCTGCTGTTCACGGTGGGGCTCGCCTTCATCATCGAGAAGGCGACGCAGATGGCGTGGGGGCTCCTCCCGGTGCCCTACCGGGTGCCGCCCGTCCTCGACCGCGCCCTGTTCCACGTCTACGGCTCCAACTTCCACGCCTATCGCGGCTTCATGCTGCTGATCTCGGTCCTGATGTTCGTGGCGATCTGGCTCCTCCTCACCCGCACCCGCATCGGCCTCGTCATCCAGGCCGCGCTGACCCATCCCGAGATGGTCGGCGCCCTGGGCCACAACGTACCCCGCGTGTTCACGATCGTCTTCGCGGGCGGCTCGGTGCTGGCGGGTCTGGCCGGGGTGATCGGCGGCAACTACCTCGTCACGGAGCCGTCCATGGCCGCGACCATGGGCCCCATCGTGTTCGTGGTGGTGGTGTTCGGCGGCCTCGGCTCCCTCGCGGGCTGTTTCATTGCCTCCCTCATCATGGGCCTGGTGCAGACGTTCGCGGTGGTGATCGACGTCTCGCTCGCGGATCTGCTCGCCCGCCTCGGCATCCAGGTCACCTCGACGACCCCGCTCGCCGAAGTGCTCACCATGCCCTTGCCGCGCGTGGGCGCGCTCCTGCCCTACCTGATGCTGATCCTGGTCCTCTTGATCAAGCCGCGCGGCCTCATGGGGACGCGCGACACATGAGCGAAGGCGTGGCCCGGACCGCGGCGCGCCCCCTCGCGGCGGGGGGCGCCGCCGGCTTCCTCCGACGCCAGTGGCCCTGGCTGGCCGCGCTCGTCTTCGCGCTCGTGGTGCCGTGGTTCTCCTTCGACTGGTCCACCGGACGCCACTCGGGCTTCATCGTCTCCATGCTGAGCCAGATCGGCATCTCGATCATCTTCGCGCTCAGCTACAACATGCTGATGGGCCAGGCCGGCCTTCTCTCCTTCGGCCACGCGGTGTTCCTGGGGCTGGGCGGCTACGTCACCGCCCACGTCGTGAACGCGACCAAGGGCGGCGCCTTCCCGCTGCCGCTCGAGCTGACTCCGATCGCGGGCGCGCTGGGCGGTCTCGCTTTCGCGGTCGTGCTGGGCTACTTCGCGACCAAGCAGCGGGCGACCGCGTTCGCCATGATCACGCTCGGCATCGGCGAGCTCATCACCTCGTGCGCCCTCATGTTCCAGACGTTCTTCGGCGGCGAGGGCGGCGTGAGCACCAACCGCATGACCGGCCGCAGTCTCTTCGGTGTGGGCTATGCGGCGCCCATCCAGGTTTACTACCTGATCGTGGCGTGGACCGCCCTGTCGGTGGTCGCGATGCTGCTGCTCACCCGGACGCCGCTCGGCCGCATGGCGAATGCCTCGCGCGACAACTTCGAGCGCGCGCAGTTCGTGGGTTACGACCCGCGCATGGTGCGCTTCTTTCAGTTCGCGCTGTCCGGCGCCTTCGCGGGGATCGCGGGCGCGCTCTACACGCTCACCTACGAGATCGTCACCTACGACACCGTCGCCGGCCCCATGTCGGCCAACGCACTGCTCATGACCTACATCGGCGGCGTGGGCGTCTTCGCGGGGCCGGTGGTGGGCGCGGTCCTGATCGTGCTGCTCCAGAGCTGGGTGAGCCTGCTCTCCAACTCGTGGCTGGTCTACGCGGGCGTGCTCTTCATCATGATGGTCACCTTCGCGCCCATGGGGCTCACCGGCCTCGTCATGATGCACCAGCCAATCTGGCGCGCGGGCCGTCTGGGACGGCTGATCGGCCCGTACCTCCGCCTCCTCGGGCCCGCCCTCCTGGTGCTGATCGGATTCGTGCTCGCGGTGGAGCTCTGCTCGTTCCTCACCATCGGCGCCGCTCAGGGCAAGAGCTTCACCCTGTCGAGAATCACCATCGATCCGCGCGGGGCGCGGCCGTGGCTGGTGGCCGGCCTCCTGCTCGTGGGCGGAGGTCTCTGGCTGCGGGTGGCCATGCGCGGCTTCGGGGCCGCCTGGAACGCGGTCACGGAGGAAGTGAAGACGGTGGGGACGCGCGCATGAGCGTTCCCGCGCTGCGGCTCACCGACGTCAAGAAGAGCTTCGGGCCCACCGCGGTGATCATGGGCGTGAGCCTGGACGTCGCCCCCGGCTCCCGTCACGCCATCATCGGCCCCAACGGCGCGGGCAAGACCACCCTGTTCAACCTGATCAGCGGCCGCTTCCCCGCCTCCGGGGGCCGTATCGAGCTCCACGGCCGGTCCATCGACGGCCTGCCGCCGCACGAGATCAACCGCCGCGGCCTCTCGCGGAGCTTCCAGGTCACGTCGATCTTCCCGCGCATGACCGTCTTCGAGAACATCCGCTGCGGGCTCCTCTGGTCACGCGGCTACAAGTACTCCTTCTGGCATCTCGTGGGCGGCCAGCGCGCGCTCAACGCGGCGGCGGCGCAGCTCCTCGCCGACGTCAACCTGGAAGCGCGGCGCGATGTCCCCGCCGGGCTCCTCACTTACGCCGAGCAGCGCGCGCTCGAGATCGGAATCACGATTGCAGGCGGAGCCGACACCGTCCTGCTCGACGAGCCGACCGCGGGCATGAGCCGGAGCGAGGCCGACCACGCGGTGGCGCTGATCCGGCGAATCACCGCCGGCAAGACGCTCGTCATGGTCGAGCACGACATGAGCGTGGTCTTCGATCTCGCCGATGTCGTGACGGTGCTGGTGTACGGCCAGGTGATCGCCTCCGGCCCCCCCGCCGAGATCCGCGCGAACCGCGCGGTGCAGGACGCCTATCTGGGCGCGCCCGCCGAGGTCGCCTGATGCTCTCGGTGCGCGATCTCCACGCTTACTACGGCAAGAGCCACATCCTCCAGGGCGTGAACCTGGAAGTGCGGGCGGGCGAGATCGTCAGCCTCCTCGGCCGGAACGGCGTCGGCCGCTCCACCACCTGCAAGGCGATCATGGGCCTGGTCGAGCCCATCGGCGAGGTGCTGTGGAAGGACAAGAGCCTGGTGGGCCTCCGCCCGGACCAGATCGCCCACGCCGGCATCGGCTATGTCCCGGAAGACCGTCAGATCTTCCCGACCCTCACCGTGCGCCAGAACCTGGAGCTCGGGATGAAGCGGGCGGGCCGCTTCGGGCGCTGGACCTTCGACGACATGTTCCAGCTGTTCCCCCATCTCCGGGAGCGCCAGCACAACGCCGCCGGCGTGCTGTCGGGCGGGGAGCAGCAGATGCTCACCATGGGCCGGACGCTCATGGGTGATCCGGACCTCGTCATCATCGACGAGCCCACCGAGGGCCTCGCGCCCATGCTGGCCCTCCAGGTGGGACGCTTCCTCGACGAGATCGCGCATCGTGGGGTCTCGATTCTCCTGGTCGAGCAGAAGCTCACCATCGCGCTCAAGATCTCCCACCGCGTCTACGTGATGGGGCACGGGCGCATCGTCTTCGAGGGCACCCCCGCCGCGCTCGCCGCCAACGAGGCGGTGCGCCGAGAGAATCTGGAGGTCTGAGGAGTCTCCCGCATGCCGGTGTACTCACACTCGAAGCTGTCCGTCTACGAGACCTGTCCCCGCAAGTATCGGTTCCAGTACGTGGAGCGGGTGAAGGTCCCGGAGGTGAAGACGGTCGAGATGTTCCTCGGCAGCCGGGTGCACGACACGCTCGAATCGCTCTACCGGCGCGTGAAAGCGGGGACCGTCCCCACGCTCGACGACGTGCTGGCGGACTATCGCGCGCGCTGGCAGGCGGAATGGACGGACGCCATCCGCATCAGCAAGCCGGAGCGCACCGTCGACGACTACCTGGCGGCGGGAGCTCGGCATCTAGAGACCTATCACGCGCGCTACCAGCCCTTCGACCAGGAGCGCACGGTTGGTCTCGAGCGCCGCATCGCCTTCCCGCTCGACGAGACGCGAAAGATCTGGGTCCGGGGCTATATCGACCGCCTCTCGGTCACGCGGGACGGGATCTGGCAGATCCGCGACTACAAGAGCGGCCAGTGGCTGCCCACCCAGGCGCACGTGGACGCGGACCGGCAGCTCGCGCTGTACCAGATCGGGATCGAGCGGCGGTTCCGGGGCCACCCGCGCCGGGTCGAGCTGGTCTGGCACTACCTCGCGCATGACGTGGAGCTGCGCTCGCGGCGCGAGCCCGATGCGCTGCGCGCGCTGGAGTCGGAGACGCTCGGCCTCATCGACACCATCCAGGCCGACAAGATGTGGGAGATGGTCGAGGGGCCGCACTGCCGGCGCTGCTCGTACCAGGCGATCTGCCCCGCCTGGTCGCCGCAGCTCAGGCTGCCGGGCATCTAGCCCAGCAGACGCTCCGCCGCCTCTTCCCCGGAGTGGATGCAGTCGGCGATGCCGACCCCGCGATAGGCCGCACCCGCCAGCGCCAGTCCCGGCAGCCTCCGCGCCGCGGACTCGATCGCGTCCACGCGCGTGAGATGGCCCACCTGGTACTGCGGCATCGCCTTCACGTAGCGGTTCACGCGGGTGAAGACGGGGGCGCCCTCGGCGCCGAGCAGGGCGGCGAGCTCGCCGCGCGCCGCCGCCACCAGCGCCGCGTCATCCGCCGCCACCGCCGACTCGTTGAGGGCGCCGCCGACGAACACGCGCAGCAGCACGTGGCCCTCGGGCGCGCGCCCCGGATACTTCACGCTCGAGAAGGTGCCCGCGATCACGGGCCGGCGCTCCACCTGGGGCACCACGAACCCGAAGCCGTCCAGGGTGTGACGGATGGCCTCGCGGCGATAGGCCAGCGTCACCGTCGCGGACGAGGCGTAGGGAATATCCTCGAGGAGATGGCCGAGCCCGGGATCGGCATGGTGGAGCAGGCGCGCCGCCTGGTACGACTCGGTGGCGAGGATCACCCCCTCCGCGTCCAGCACGCTCCCGCCGTCGGTGGCGACGCGCCAGCCGGCACCCTGTCGCTCCAGCGCGGTGACGCGTTCCTTGAGCCGCACCGCGCCGGGCGGAAGCCGGCCGGCGAGGGCCTGCACCAGCTCCTCCATGCCGTCCTTGAAGGTGACGAACAGTGACCAGCGCGCCCCGCTCGTGCCCGCGGTCGCCGCGGCCGCCCGCCGCGCGGCGCGGCGCATGGCCAGGATCACGCTGCGATGCTCGCGCTCCATCTCGAGAAAGCGCGGCATGGTGGCGGCGAGCGAGAGTGACTCGGGATCCGCGGTGTAGATGCCGCCGATCAGCGGCTGGGCCACGCGCGCCAGAGCCTCGCGCCCCAGCCGGCGGCGCACGAAGGCGCCCAGGCTCTCATCGGAGTCGCCCCCGCGCGGCAGCACCAGGTCCATGGCCATGCGGAGCTTGCCGCGCCAGGAGAAGAGCGACGAGCGGAGGAGCGAAGACAGTCGCGTGGGGACCATGAGCTGAAAGCCCGCCGGCAGCGGATGGAGGCGGCCCCCGAAGGCGACGAAGGCGGTCCGGAAGCGATCGCTGGTGCCGATGAGGCGGTCCTCGATGCCGAGCCGGCGGCAGAGATCGAGCGCCCACGGCTTGTCGGAGATGAAGGAGTCGGGCCCGCACTCCACGAGAAAGCCATCGCGGCGCTCGGTCTGGATGATGCCCCCCAGCCGGTCGGCGGCCTCGAGCACGGTGAGCTCGAGCCGCTGCCCGCGCTCACGCGCGCGCTCCACCGCCCGATGGGCCGCGGAGAGCCCGGCGATGCCGCCGCCGATGACCACGAGTCGCATGGGGAGATACGGTCAGCGCGCCGACATCTCGTGGACCATGTCCACGAGCGCGCGCACGTGGTCCACCGGCGTCTCCTGATGCACGCCGTGGCCCAGGTTGAAGATATGACCGGGACGGCGCGCGGCGCCCTCGAGGATGGCGCCGGCGGCGCGGCGGATCTCGGGCACCGGGGCCAGCAGGATTGCGGGATCGAGATTGCCCTGCACCGCCACCTCGCCACCAAGCCGGTCCCAGGCTGCGCCGAGCTCCACACGCCAGTCCAGCCCGATCACGTCCCCGCCCGCCTCCTTCATCAGCTCCAGCAAGGTCGCGGTGCCGGTGCCGAAGTGGATGACGGGCGCGCCGGGCGCGAGCGCGCTCAGCACCGCGCGGCTGTGCGGCAACACGAACTCGCGATAGTCCGCGGGCGACAGCGTGCCCACCCAGGAGTCGAAGAGCTGGACGGCCTGGGCCCCGGCGGCGATCTGCCCGTTGAGGTACGCCGCGGTGATGCCGGCCAGGCGCGCCATCAGCGCATGCCATGCGGCGGGCTCCGCCCGCATGAAGCGCTTGGTGTGGAGGAACTCGCGCGAGGCCCCGCCCTCGATGAGATAGGAGGCGAGCGTGAAGGGCGCCCCCGCGAAGCCGACCAGCGGCACGCGGTCGGCCAGCGCCTTGCGCACGAGACGCACCGTCTCGAAGACGAACCCCACCGATGAGGGCACGTCTACCGGGGCCAGACGCGAGACATCCTCCGCGCTCCGCACCGGCCGCGCGATGTGCGGGCCCTCGCCCCGCGTGAACTCGAGCCCGACGCCCAGCGGCTCCAGCACCAGCAGGATGTCGGCGAAGAGAATAGCGGCGTCCACGCCGAAACGCTCGATGGGCTGGAGCGTGACCTCCGTGGCCGCCGCCGGTGTCTTGCAGAGCGTGAGGAAGTCGTGCTTCGCCCGCAGCGCGCGGTACTCGGGCAGGTAGCGCCCCGCCTGGCGCATGAGCCATATCGGCGTGAACGCGGTCTTCTCGCGTCGGCAGGCGCGGAGAAAGGGCGCGTCGGCGTTCGTCATGGCGAATGCAGCGTAACGAGCGGCCCTGGCGGAGTCAAGAAAGGGACGGTATCATCGCCGCCGAGGAGGATTCCCCCCATGCCCTTTCTCTCCGGTAAGCAGGCCTTTCTCCAGATCCTGAAGCAGGAAGGCGTGGAGTGCATGTTCGGCAACCCGGGCACCACCGAGCTGCCCCTCATGGACGGGCTCGCGCGAGAGCCGGGCATCCGCTACATCCTGGCCCTCCAGGAGTCGGTGGCCATCGCGATGGCGGACGGCTACGCGCATGCCAGCGGCAAGCTCGCCGCCGTCAACGTGCACACCTCCCCCGGCCTCGGCAATGCGATGGGCATGCTCTACGACGCGCGTATGTCCGGCGCCCCCATGCTGCTCACCGCCGGCCAGCATGACCAGGCCATGAACCTCACCGAGCCCATTCTCTGGTCCGATCTCCCGCCGGTGGCGCGGCCCTACGTGAAGTGGTCGCACGAGATCACGCGCCTGGAAGACCTGCCGCGCGCGGTGCGCCGCGCCGTCAAGACCGCCCACGCGCATCCGAGCGGGCCGGTGTTCATCTCGCTGCCGGTGGACGTGCTCAATGCCGAGCGCGAGCTGGACCTCCTCGCGTCCACGCGGATCGCGCCCCGTATCCGGGGCGATGCGGGCGCCATCGAGGCCGCCGCCGACCTGCTCGCCCGCGCCAAGCGGCCCGTCATCGTGGCGGGCGACGCCGTCACCCAGGGCGATGCGCTGGCGGAGATGGCGGAGGTGGCCGAGCTCCTGGGCGCGCCCGTGTACGGGGAGTGCGTGCCCTCCACGTGCGCGTTTCCCTTCACGCATCCGCTCTACGCGGGGCCGTTCCCGCGGCTGGGCCCGCCGATCCGCAACATGCTGATGGGCCACGACCTCCTCTTCTCGGTGGGCGGCGATCTCTTCACGCTCTCATTGCCCTCGGACGTGGAGCCCATGCCGGAAGGCCTGACCGTGGTGCACATGGACACGGATCCGTGGCAGCTCGGGAAGAACTATCCCGCCCAGGTCGCCATCCTGGGCGATCCGAAGGCAACCCTCCCCGATCTCGCCGAGGCCCTGCGCAAGCGGCTCGGCGCGAGTGGAGTGAAGGAGCGGGCGGCGAAGATCGCCGAGCTCTCGGCCGCGCACGCCTCCGCCACCGAGAAGCTCCGGACCAAGGCCCGCGCGGAAGCGCAGTCCTCGCCGATCTCGCCCCTGGCTCTGGTGGGCGCGGTGGCGGACGCGGTGCCGGACGACGCCATCATCGTGGACGAGTCCATCTCCTCCAGCCACGGCGTGCGCAATCTCTTCCGCGCGCAGGACCAGCGCAGCTTCTACGGGCTGCGCGGCGGCGGCATCGGCTGGGGACTCCCGGCCACGCTGGGCGTCAAGCTCGCCCAGCCGGGGCGTCCGGTGGTGGGGCTGATCGGCGACGGCAGCGCCATGTACACCATCCAGGCGCTGTGGACGGCCTCGCACGACTCCATTCCCTGCGTCTACGTCATCTTCAACAACGCGTCCTACCGCATCCTCAAGCAGCGGACGCTGGCGCTGAAGGGCTTCTCCGCCGAGGACGACCAGTACGTGGGCATGGATCTCGTGAACCCGCGCATCGACTATGTCGGCATGGCAAAGGCGCTGGGGGTGCCGGGCGAGCTGGTGGAGAAGGGCGTGGACATCGGGGCGGCGGTGAAGCGCGGGCTCGCCTCCGGCGGCCCGTACCTGGTGGACGTGCACATCGACGGCGCCTTCAAGAACTGATCGGTGAGCGGCCGGCTCGCGGGCAAGGTCGCGATCGTGGCCGGGGCCGGCTCGCGGGGACCCGGTCTCGGCAACGGCAAGGCGGCCGCCATTCTCTTCGCGCGCGAGGGCGCGTCCGTCCTGTGCGTGGACGCCCAGGTGGAGCGCGCGGAGGAGACGGTCGGGATCATCAAGGGCGAGGGCGGCCGCGCCTCCGCCTTCGCCGCCGACGTGACCCGGAGCGCCGACTGCCGCGCCATGGTGGCGGCGGCGCGCGAGCGGTACGGCGGGCTCCACGTGCTGCATAACAATGTCGGCATCGAGTCCCGCAAGGACGTGCTCGAGACCACGGAAGAGGACTGGGACCGCGTGATGACGGTGGATCTCAAGTCCATGCTCCTCACCACCCAGGCCGCCATCCCCGCCATGGCGGAGGGCAAGACCGGCTCCATCATCTGCGTCTCCTCCGTCGCCGCCATGCGCGGCCACGGCCGCACCGCCTACGCCGCCGCCAAGGCGGGCGTGATCGGCTTCATGCGCAGTGTCGCCGCCCAGGTCGGGCGTCAGGGCATCCGCGTCAACGCAATCGCGCCGGGCATGGTGTGGACGCCCATGGTGGAGACCCTGGGCCCGGAGGCGCGCGAGCGGCGGCGCAAGGCCAGCCCGCTCGGCACCGAGGGCACCGGGTGGGACGTGGGCTGGGCCGCCGTCTTTCTCGCCAGCGACGAGTCGCGCTGGATCACCGGGCACACTCTGGTGGTGGATGGCGGCGTGACCCTGACCACCAGATGATCGACACCCGAGAGCAGAGGACATCCAGATGACCATGACCTTCGGCATTCACGTGGGACATCTCGGCGGCCCCATGGACGAGCTGCGCAAGCTCTGGCGCTTCGCGGACGCCGCCGGCTTCGACTGGACCTCGGTGGCCGACCACTTCCAGGAAAGCCCGCCCCAGGGCGGCGACGGCGACTGCTTCGAGGCCATCGCCTCCTATACCGCCATGGCCATGGAGACGAAGCGCGTGCGCCTGGGCGCGCTCGTCTTCTGCGTGAACTACCGCAACCCGGGGCTCCTCGCCAAGTCCCTCTGCACCATCGACCACCTCTCCGGCGGCCGGGTGGAATGCGGCATCGGCGCCGGCTGGCACGAGTCGGAGTATCGCGGTTTCGGCATTCCCTTCGAGCGCATCGGCGTTCGCGAGGACCAGCTCGAGGAAGCGGTGCAGATCCTCCGCCTGCTGTTCGACCAGAAGGTCTCGAGCTTCGACGGCAAGCACTTCAAGCTGGTGGACGCGCGCTGCAATCCCAAGCCGCTCCAGCCGCGCCTCCGCATCTGGATCGGCGGGCAAGGCGAGAAGCGGACGCTCCGCGCGGCCGCGAAGTACGCCGACGGCTGGAACGCGCCCTACATCGATCCCAAGGTGTGGGCGGCCAAGAGCGCCGTCCTGGACGAGTGGTGCGCCAAGGAAGGCCGCGATCCGAAGAGCATCCTGCGCTCGGTCAATGTGGGCTTCTATCTCGGCGCGGACGCCCGGGGCGCGCAGCGCTGGGAGGCCCTCTACCTGAAGCACTGGGGCGCGAATAACCCGCGCGGGGGATTCTTCCGCGGCACGCCCAAGGACATTCTCGCGATGTGCGAGGCCTATCAGGCGGCGGGGGTGCAGCGGCTCAACATCGCCTTCCGGGAGGGCCCCTACGACTGGGAGGCGCTGCAGGCCTTCGCGGAGGTGGTGTTCCCCGCCTTCGGCATTCGCAAACCGATCTAGGTGCCGGCCATCGGCGGGATGGCGAGCAGCTCTCGCACCTTGCCGACGAAGGTGTCCAGGTCGAAGGGCTTGGAGATGTAGTCGGCCAGCGCATTGGCGAGCGCGCTGGGCGAGTAGATATTGCTGGCGAAGGCCGACATGTACAGGATGCGCAGGCCGGGCCGGACGTCGGCGAGCTTCCGCGCCAGCTCCTGGCCGCTCATCACGGGCATCACCATGTCGGTGATGACGAGATCGATGACGCCGGCGTGGCCGCGGGCCAGGTCCACTGCCTCCGCGCCATTGGCCGCCTGCAGCACCTCGAAGCCGAGCCCGGTGAGCAGCTCGTGGAGGACGGCGCGCACCCCTTCCTCGTCCTCGACGAGGAGAATGGTGGCAGTGGAGTTCGGCGCACCTGCCATGCGCCTGTAATGATAGCAGCGAACGGGGGCAGGACCGGAGACATTGCGCTGCGGCGGGGCCCCGGTATACCGTCATAAACGCGGCGAAAGGAGCCACCCATGTCGGAAGGAACCCAGCTCATCCGCGGGCTCGAGGGCGTCGTGGCCGCCGAGACCCGCCTGTGCGACCTCGACGGCGCCAACGGCCGGCTCGCCTATGGCGGCTATGACATCGACGAGCTGGCGCGGAAGGCCTCCTTCGAGGAGGTATGCTATCTCCTCTGGGAAGGCGAGCTCCCCGACCGCGCCGCGCTGGACCGCTTCCGCGCCGAGCTGGCGGACAGCCGGAGCATCCCGCACGCGCTGGTCGAGGGCTTCCGGCTCATGCCGCGCGACACCGACCCCATGCGGGTGCTGCAGGCGGCGGTCGCCATTCTCGGCATGGATGATCCCGACACCACCGACAACTCCCGCGCCGCGAACCGGCGCAAGGCGGCGCGACTGACCAGTCAGTTCGCCACCGCCATCTGCGCCCACCATCGGGTGCGGAGCGGCGAGACCCCGGTGGCGCCCGATCCCGCCCTGCCGCTGGCCGCCAACTTCCTTTACATGCTGAGCGGCAAGCGCCCCGCGGACGTGGTGGCGCGCGCCTTCGATGCCTGCCTCGTGCTGTACGCCGAGCACGAGCTGAACGCGTCCACCTTCACCACGCGCGTGATCGCCGCCACGCTATCGGACATGCACTCGGCGGTGGCGGGCGGGGTGGGAGCGCTGAAGGGCACGCTGCACGGGGGCGCCGGCGAGGCAGTCATGCGCACCCTCATCGAGATCGGGCGGGTGAACAACGTGGATCCCTGGGCCGACAAGGCGCTGGCGGAGAAGCGGCGGCTCATGGGCTTCGGCCACCGCGTCTACACCGCGGGCGATCCCCGCGCGGCCATTCTCCGGGGCATGGCGGAGGCGGCCTGTCGCGAGTCCGGCGACGCCAAGTGGTTCGAGATGGCGGTGAAGCTCCACGCGCGCATCCACGAGGCCAAGAAGCTCATCCCCAACGTGGATTTCTACTCGGCGCCGCTCTTCTACTCCATCGGCATCCCGGTGGATCTCTTCACGCCGGTGATTGCCACCTCGCGCATCGCCGGCTGGTCCGCCAATCTCCTCGAGCAGTATGACGACAACCGCCTCATCCGCCCCCGCGCCGACTACAAGGGCCCCGGTCGGCGCCCATTCAAGGCGCTCGAGGCCAGATGAACCTCACGCAAAAGCTCGTGAGTGCCCACCTGGTCTCCGGAAAACCGGTTGCCGGCGAGGAAATCGGCCTGCGCGTGGACCAGTGCCTGCTCACCGACACCAATGGGAGCATGGCCTGGCTCCAGTTCGAGACCATGGACCGCCCCCAGGTGACTCCCAAGCTGGTGGTCACCTATATCGACCACAATGTCTACCAGACCGACTCGCGGAACACGGACGATCATCGCTATCTCCAGACCGCGGCGCGTCGCTACGGCTCCTGGTTTTCCAAGCCGGGCAACGGCATCTGTCATCAGGTGCACTTCGAGACCTTCAGCGTGCCGGGGCAGTTCGTGCTGGGCACGGACAGCCATACTCCGCTCTGCGGCTCCACCGGCATGCTGGCCATCGGCGCCGGCGGCCTCGACGTGGCAGTGGCCATGGGGGGCGGCGCCTATCACTTCCCCATGCCCAAGGTGGTCCGCGTCTGGCTCACCGGCGCCCTCCCGCCCTGGGTGCACGCGAAAGACGTGATCCTGGAGCTGCTGCGCCGCTACTCGGTGCGCGGCGGCAGCGGGAAGATCTTCGAGTACGGCGGGCCGGGTGCGGCGACGCTCTCCCTGCCCCAGCGGGCGACCATCTGCAATATGGGCGCGGAGCTGACGCTCACCACCAGCGTCTTTCCCTCGGACGAGGCCACGCGCTCGTACTTCGCGCTCCTCGGCCGCGAAAACGACTGGCAGCCGCTGGCCGCCGATCCCGACGCGGAATATGACGAGCAGATCGAGCTGGACCTCTCCACCCTGGTGCCCCTGGTGGCGCTGCCCGCGTCTCCGGACAAGGTGGTCCCGGTGACCGAGGTGGAAGGCACCGCGCTCGAGCAGGTCATGGTCGGCTCCTGCACCAACTCGTCGTGGGAGGACATGTGGGCGGTGGCCCGGACCATCCGCGGCGCGCGCGTGGCGGGATCGGTGTCCTTCGTCGTCTTCCCCGGCAGCAGCCGCATCCTCGAGATCATGGCGCGCGAGGGGCTCCTCACCGATCTCCTCGCCGCCGGCGCCACCGTGTCGGAGCCCACCTGCGGCTCCTGCGCGGGCATCGGGCATGTGCCCGCGGCGGGCGGCAAGAGCCTGCGCGCCTTCAACCGCAACTTCTCCGGGCGAAGCGGCGTGAAGGACGATCAGGTCTATCTCTGCTCGCCGCTCACCGCCGCCGCCTCCGCGCTCACAGGCGTCATCACCGACCCCCGCCGGGGC
>Ga0207674_10006799_pt1 | contig 13419 bp, 10 predicted proteins | sample KBSCornC72_FD_184303 | JGI IMG/M metagenome (GOLD analysis project Ga0207674, IMG submission 184303) | Corn rhizosphere microbial communities from Kellogg Biological Station, Michigan, USA - KBS Corn C7-2 (SPAdes) (version 2) | ecosystem: Host-associated > Plants > Roots > Rhizosphere > Soil ... | reverse complement strand
CGATACGATGCCGCCGCCTCGGACCGCGGCGGCATCTATCGCCTGCTGCAGCGTCTCAGTCTGATCGTCCGCGGCCGCCGGAAGCTCGACAATTGTCATTGCCGCGAGATTGGTCTGAGGGCCGTCCCGTCGCCCGAGAACAGGTAGATGAAGTCAAGCGGCGCGCGGACAAACACGCGTTGCGACGGCTGGTAATGGACGTGCTCAGGCACGTGCAGTATGCAATCGGGCTCCGCGTCTTCGAGCTTGCCGTAAACGAGGGTTTCGGTGCCGATGCTTTCGGCGTAGTCGACGATCAGCGTTGCGGCGGAACCGGCTCCGCTCAGGCGCAGGTGCTGAGGTCGAATGCCTAGCTCGATCGCGTCGCCCGAGCGAAGCGCGCCGCCGTCGAAGGGCAAGGACAGCTTGCCGAACCCCGGCACGTCGACCTCAAGCCCCCCCTCTCCAGACGACACAACGCGGCCCGGAAAGGTATTCATGCGAGGCGAGCCGATGAAGGTTGCGACGAACTTGTTGGCGGGTCTCTGGAACAGATCAACCGGGCTGCCGAATTGTTCGACCTGACCGCCATTGAGCACGGCGATGCGGTCGGCCATGGTCATCGCCTCGATCTGGTCGTGCGTGACGTAGATCATCGTTGCGCCCAGGCGCTGATGAAGGCGGATGATTTCCGCGCGCGTCTGGACCCTGAGTGCCGCGTCGAGGTTGCTCAGCGGCTCGTCGAACAGAAACACGTCCGGATCGCGCACGATCGCCCGCCCGATGGCAACCCGCTGCCGTTGGCCACCCGAGAGTTCTTTTGGGCGCCGGTCGAGATAAGGCTCCATGGCGAGGATGCGGGCCGCGTCGCGCACCTTTGTGTCGATCTCCGCTTTCGGCAGGCGCAGGTTTTCCAAACCGAAGGAGAGATTTTTGTAGACCGTCATGTGCGGGTAGAGCGCATAGGACTGGAATACCATAGCGATGCCGCGCTCGGCCGGAGTCAGCTTGGCGACGTCCCGGCCGCCGATGACGATCTTGCCACTGCTGGCGGAGTCGAGGCCCGAAACCATGCGCAGGAGCGTCGACTTTCCGCACCCCGAAGGGCCGACGAGGACAACGAACTCGCCATCTTCGACGGCAAGGTTGATCCCCTTGATGATGGACGTGGATCCGAACTGCTTGGTCACGTCGACGAGCTGAAGCGAGGCCATTTCCACCTCCTGATCAGGCAAGATGATGCAGGAGCGGTATTAGTTCGTCAAGATACCGAACAATGTAGGCACTCGGGTCCGCTTATGGTTGCCAAGCTCAGCGGCGGGTCTTGGGCACATCGCGCTTGTTGAAAAGCTCGCCCGGGCTGAACAACGAGTTGTGAAGTTCTCCCAGGGCGATCGCGGCGGCACCCACGACAGTGGCCCGCGGCCCCAGCAGTCCCTGTTCGACCGGGACAGGACGGCGGGTGCAACTGGGCAATATCCGACGAACGAGGTCGACCATTTCGGGCTGCCCGCCGATATTGCCGCCGAGGACGACTTTTTCCGGATCGAGCACCGCGGTCACCGTCGCAACCAGAAGGGCGGCGAGCCTGGCCGAGTCTTCAATGACGACCACCGCCGCGCGCTGACCTTCACGATAGCGCTCGAAGATCTCGCGCACCGACACTCCCTCCCCGCCACCCGCGAGGTGATAGCGAGCCGAAATGCCAGCAGCGCCCAAGGTCGACTCGAGTGCGCCGCGTTCGACACTGAGGGGCATGAATGGATCCGAGCCGAGGGGAAGGTAACCAACTTCACCGGCGGCCTGACCGGCGCCGCGCAGGAGTCGGCCATCGACGATGATGCCAAGCCCAACGCCGGTGCCGATCGAGATAAAGGCGAAGTGCGCGCCTTGTGGTTGCGCGGTTTCCCAATATTCGCCGATCGCGCCAGCATTGACGTCGTTCTCGAAAGTCACTTTGCATTCAAGGACTTGTCGGATCGACGAGGCGACGTCGATCGTTCCCATATCATCGAGATTGGGAGCCAGGCTGAGGCGGCCGGTGTGGGGATTCATCACGCCGGGAAGCGCCACAGTCGCCTGCAGGAGGCGGTTGGCCGCTACGCCAGCTTGGTCCAGGATGTCGCGCTTTAGAATGCCAATCTGCTCAATCAAGCGCTCGCGGCCGGCGGGGTCGGCCTTTACTTCGCTCTCCTTGACGATATTGCCCGCGATATTGGCGACCGAAGCGCGAATGGTGCTTGCGCCCAGGTCAAGCCCGAGAACGAAAGCGGCATCCGCGTCGACCTCGTAGCGCACCGCAGTGCGCCCAATCCCACCCGAGATCGTGCCGCTCTCGCGCACCCAGCCGCGCTCGGCGAGGAGGGCGATGACCTCGGACATTGTCTGTTTGGACAGCCCAGTGCGGCGTGAAAGTCCAGCTCGGGACGCAGATCCTTCCCGCAACAGCACGTCCATAACTGCTTGCACAGAGAGCTGGCGCGAGACGCGGGTGGGAGCAACGAGATCGTCCACCGGAACGCCCATTTGTTAAGTCGCGGCCCTAACTGGGGACATTCGAACTCGGTGTCAAGCGCGCGGCGATCGCTCGAAGGGCCGGAACTGGGGCATCTTGACAACGGGACGCTCGCGGTCATTAATTCGTCAGCCGAACGAACAAACTGGCTGCGATGTCCTTTGAAATCGACGCGGACCTGCTGACCACACCGAGCGACCTTGAGACTGGCGCTCTTATCGAGGCCGGCTGGATCGAACACATTGACGCCGCTCTTGTCGGCTCCCGGGCCCGAGGTTGCGTCATCGGCATGGATCTGGGGGGCACCAAACTCAGTGGAGCGCTGGCCGACGCCACCGGCACAACCCTGGCGATGTTGGAGCAGCCGACCCTGAACCGTGGTCCTGAGGGTGTGGTGGACCAGATCGCTGGTTTCGTCCGCGAGCTCATTCGCCAATCTGGTGTCGATCGCTCAGCTGTCGAGCATGCAGCTCTCGGCGTGCCCGGTGCGGTCGACAGGGCTGGGCGGGTTGGACTGTCCCCCAACGTAAATTTCGACCCGTCGATTTCGTTGAGCTCCGCCCTTGAGGAGATGCTCCGATTCCCGGTGGCCGTTGAGAACGACGGCAACCTTGCAGCCTTCGGCGAGATGGCCGTCGGGCGGGGACGCCAGCGTGGCACGCGCTCGCTGGTTTTTCTCGCGCTCGGAACCGGGATCGGGATGGGGCTGATCCTGGACGGCAATATCGTCCGCGGCCACTCCGGAGCTGCAGGTGAAATCGGCTACTTGCCCTTCGGGCCCGACCCTTATGCAGCCGCCGAGGACGCGGTCGGCGGCAGCTTTGAAGCGGCCGCGGGGAGCGAGGCGATCCGCAGGAGCTTTGCTGCCCGATCCGGAGATCAGCGGGCGGTTTGGGAAATCTTCGACCTTGCCGAGAGTGGGGATACGACGGCGCGGAGCGTCATCGACCAGGTCCTCGATGACATTGCCGTTGGCGTCGCGACAACAGTCGCCCTCATAGACCCCGGCCTCGTCGTCATCGGGGGCGGGATCGGCTCCCGCAAAGGAATTGCCGAAGCCGTTGGCACGCGAACCGCGCGGTTGATCGCGACACCCTGCGAGATCGTCACCAGCGCCTTGCGCGACAGAGCTGGAGCGGTCGGTGCGCTGGCTTACGCGCGACGCTTGGCGATCTGCGAGTTGCTTCGCGGTGGCATCGATCCGTTGCCGGAGTCGCCAAGATCATGACCCGAGGGACGTCGTTCCAGACTCCAAGTTGGCCGCTGCGGCACTGGACGGACGGCGTCGTCGGTTGTGGGTCAAATCGGCGGTCGAGCGCCGTGACCCTCCGTTCTCCGCCCATAGGGCGAGGATTGTCGCTCCAGGGCTGGAGCGGCCTGCCGGCATGGGTGGCAGTAACTGCCCTGCGAAATTCCGACAGGAAGACCAAGGATGCCCGCGTCAAAAGCTCTCGTCGTAGACGGAGCACAAGGAGGACCTCACATGAACTTCATCAGGAACACCGCAATGGCCCTAGTGGCGGCAACGGCTCTTGCAACGCCCGTTGTCGCCTCCGAGCTGCAACTGGGATGGTATGTCGACAGCGACGAGCAGGAGCAGAAGCTGCGTACGCTGCTGGCCGAATACACCAAGCTGCATCCTGAAACGACGTTCGATTTGCAGATCACGCCCTACGATGGCATGTCGGAGAAGTTCCGCCAGTATGCCGCCTCCGGCATCATGCCGGACGTCTCGCTCACCTCCTCGATGGAGCCCGTGGTGCGCCCTTTCCTGGTGGACTGGGCGAAGGTGAATGGCAAAGACTGGATCGATCAGTTCGTTAAAGGCTGGGCCGACGGCGCCAGACTGGGCGATCAGGTGATCGCCGCACCACTCGATGTTACTGCGGTCGGCATCTTCTACAATGTGGATGCATTCAACAAGGCCGGCATTCCGCTTCCGCAGGCCGGGGCAAGCTGGGACGACGTTCTGCCAGTGCTGAAGCAGGTCTCGGAGAAGTCTGGGATCAGGTTCCCGCTGGTCTGGGACGTGTCGGCCCATCGCTACCTCACCTACCAGTTCCAGTATGGCAACCACATCTATTCCGAAGATGCGCCCGTCAAAGTGGCCATGGATGACGCCAACTGGGTCAAGGTGCTCAAGCAGTTCGTCAAGATCACCGAAGACTACATGCCGCCCGGCCTCTGGTCTGGATCGAGCTCCGACAAGCCCTATGACATGTTCCTGAACCAGCAGGCCGTCGCCTACATGTCGGGAAGCTGGCAGATCGGCAGCTTCAACGACAGCGCCACCTTCAAGTGGCAGGCTGGCCCCACACCCAAAGGCACCGTGTCGTCGTCGAACGTAGGCGGCAACTATCTGGTTGCCTTCAACACTTCCAAGCACCTCGACGAAGCTGAGGCGTTTGTGACCTGGATTACCTCGCCCGACGTGCAGGCCGAGTATGCCAGGACCTTCGGTTTGTTGCCGGCCAACAAGCTCGCACCGGCAGTGGCCTATTCCAGCCCTGACGCTTCGGCGGCCGTGAAGGGGTTCCAGCAGGATCTAGAGAACTCACCTCGTTACGCCGCAACCGATCAGGCATGGCCCGAAATGCAGGCCGGCGTGTGGGACGCGGTCAAGGCAAGCGTGACCTCTGTCGTTTCGGGCCAGATGACGCCGGAGGATGCCGTCGCCAGCGTTCACAAGGCTGCGGAAGCCGCTATCGCGGCGAGCCACTGAATGAGCGGGGGCGATCGCATGCAGTTGAACGCAAGAGGCGGGTCCGCGGCGGGTCTCATGCGTCTCGCCGGCAGGACCAGCTGGCCCTACTTCTTGCTGCTGCCCACGGTCGCCCTCCTTTTTGCCTTCACTCTCTATCCCCTCCTTCAAGGCTTGTGGATGAGCCTGTTCCGGCGGGGTCTGGTCGTCGTGCCGCAGGTCCCCGATTCGATCCCGGTTTTCGTCGGGCTCGACAACTACCTGCAGTTGTTCGCCGACAAGGACTTCGTCGTGTCCTTGCTGCGAACAGTTCTCTTCGTTGCTGTTGCCGTCCCGTTGCAGCTTGCCGCCGCATTGGGTCTCGCTCTGCTCCTCGCACCGCAGACCAGGTTCAATGCGGTCATCCGCACGATCGTCTTCTTCCCCTCTATGATCTCCGGCCTGATCATCGGCGTGATCTGGGCCTGGCTGTTCGCGCGCAACAGTGGTCTGGTCAACTACGGCCTGTCCTTGTTGGGTATTCCCGCCGTGCCTTGGCTGGAGCAGGACCAGCTCGCCCAGATCGCGATCGTCGTGGCCTGGGTCTGGGGCGGGGCCGGGTTCAACATGATGATCCTGATCGCCGGCCTGACGGCCATCCCCAAGGACCTCTACGAGGCCGCGGCCATCGACGGGACCAGCCCCTGGCGCACCTTCACGCGCATTACGCTGCCCCTTCTCGAGCCCAGCATTGTGGTAGTGGCCGTGCTCGGCGTCCTGGGGGCGTTCCAGGTTTATGAGATTGTCGTCTCGCTGACCACCGGCGGCCCCGGCCGGGCCACGGTGTTCCTCGTGCAGAACATCTACGAAACTGCGTTCAAGAAGCCCAATCAGGCGGGGCTCGCGGCGGCTCAGTCTGGCGTGCTCTTCGTCATCCTCATGGTCCTGACCATCCTGCAGCTGCGCGTTGTGAGGAGGCGCGGATGACGTTGTTCCGCTCGCCCGGCCGCATTGCCGCGATCGTGGTTGTGCTCGTGCTGTTCGTTCTGCCCCCGCTCTGGCTGCTGCTCTCGGCGCTGAAGCCGCAATCAGAAATCTTTCAGTGGCCGCCATCGCTTTGGCCCGAACACTTCACCCTCGAGAACTTTCAGAAGACCATCAGCCGCGCCAACTTCGGCATCTACTTTCTCAACTCTGCCATTGTCTCGGTCAGCTCGGCGCTACTCTCGGTCGCCATGAGCGTGATGGCGGGATACGCGCTCGCCAAGTTCCGCTTCAAGGGCGACACCGTCATCTTCCTGCTGATCATGTCGGCCGTAATGGTGCCCCTGCAGATCGTGCTGATTCCCGTGTTCCTGGTGCTGCGCGACCTGGGTCTGCTCAACACCCTGTGGGGACTGATCATCGCGCCTGCCGCAACGCCCACCGGGGTGTTTCTCATGCGCCAATACATCACGAGCATTCCAGACAACCTGATCGAAGCGGCGCGCATCGAAGGCACACCTGAGTGGCGCATATTGCTCCGCATCATCGTTCCACTCGCGCTCCCTGCCATCGGCACGCTGCTCGCGTTCAACCTCGTCTGGCGCTGGAACGACTATCTTTGGCCATTCCTGATCATCAACCAGCAGGAGCAATGGACGGTGCAACTCGCCATTGCCAATTCCATCGGGCGCTTTTCGATCAACTGGCCACGCCTCCTCTCGATGACCGTTCTATCGATCCTGCCGATGCTGGTGATCTTTATCGCGCTGCAAAAGACGCTGATGAACGGGCTGATGGCCGGCGCCACCAAGGAATAGTCTCCCGCATGGATCGCATTGCCAGCCATGAGCGCCTGCTTGAGGCCCTGCGCCAACGCATCTTCGTGCCGCTCGACGTCGTCATCCCATTGCGGTTTCGCCGAGCCCCTTACGAGGACCGTTCAACGGCGGCAATCGAGCCGCGCCACAATTGGACGCCCGTCAACTCAGATCTCGTCTGGGGCGAACCCAGCGGCTACTTCTGGTTCGGGGGCACGGTGACCATGCCGGCAGAGGCCCTCGGCCGCCGAGTCTTCTGCCGGATTGATGCACAGTTCGGCTCGGTGATGGGGCGCTCCGACCCGCAGTGCCTGGTGCGGGTCAACGGGCGCATCGCGCAGGGCGCGGACGGCAATCATCGGGAATTTCTTCTCACTAGCAACGCCGTGGCTGGCCAGTCCTTCGACATTCTAATCGAAGCGGGCACCATCGAGGATCGTCGTCAGCTCGGCTTTGCGTGCAGCCTAGTGCTTCACGATCCGCTCGCGGAGAAGCTCTATTACGACCTCAAGGTGCCGCTCGACGTCGCTCGCCTGCTGAAGGACGATGACGCGCGACGCACACACATTCTCCGACACGTCGGCGATGCCCTTAAAGTGCTCGATCTGCGCCGCCCCAACCTCGAGCGCTTTGCCTTGAGCCTAAGCGCTGCCGAAGCCATCGCGGACCGCATCTACGCCAAGTCCGATGCAGATGCGCCTACCATCATTGCGACCGGCCACACTCACATCGATGTCGCATGGTTGTGGCGGGTTCGCGAGACACGCCAGAAAATGGCACGCTCGATGGCGACCGCGCTGAGCCTGATGGAAGAGTATCCGGACTACCGGTTCATGTACAACCAGGGTCTGCTGCTCGACTACCTGACGGCGGACTACCCTGAACTGTTCGCGCGCATCCGGGACCGCCAGCATGCGGGACAGTTCGAGATCGAGGGCGCTCTATGGCTCGAGCCGGATGTCAGCATCACCGGCGGCGAGGCGTTGGTTCGGCATATAATTCACGGCGTGCGATACCATCAAGCGACCTTCGGTGTGACGCCACGTATTGTCTGGCTGCCGGACACCTTCGGCTATAGCGCCGCTCTTCCTCAGCTGATGGCTCTTGCCGGCCTAGATATGTTCGTCACCCACAAGCTGTCGTGGAACGACACCAATCGCATGCCGCACGAAGTCTTCCATTGGCAGGGCATCGATGGAACGGGGGTGCCGGCGTATTTCCTCACCACGCAGAAATACGAATACGACGGTATTAATACGACCTACTGCCCTGATCTCGTGCCCAGCCACGTCCTGGGGGCGTGGAAGCGCTTCAGCCAGAAGGAGACCCTGAACGAACTGCTCCTCGTCTATGGTCACGGCGATGGCGGCGGCGGGCCGACGCGGGCGATGATCGAAAACGTCCGTCGCATGGAGCGCGGGATACCTGGCTGCCCGAGGCTGCGGCACGACAGCATGGGGCCGTTCTTTTCGCGGCTTGCCGAAAGGATGCGGACCGAGCCGGCAGAATTCCCGACCTGGGTCGGAGAACTCTATCTCGAGTATCATCGCGGGACGCTCACATCTGTCGCCAAGAACAAGCGCAACAACCGTTTGGCCGAGAATGTGCTGCGCGAAATCGAGCTGCTGGCGGTGCTCGCGCGTGATTGTTCAGTCCCTTGGCCGCGCGAGCGGCTATGGGATCTATGGCAGATCGTCCTGCTCAACCAGTTCCACGACATCCTGCCAGGCTCATCGATCGGGGCCGTCTACGACGACAGCGATCAGGACTACGCGCGCTTCTTTGCGGACGCCGAAGCTCTTCGCCGTGAGCTCGCCGCACCTCTGGCAGCGGCGGGAAAACCGCTTGTGCTCAACGCAACGTCGCGACCACGAGGCGGTCTCGTCGCACTTCCCGACGGCGCGCGCGGCATTGCCGATGGTAACGAGGTTATCCTCGGACAGGAGACGGCTGCCGCCGATGGAAGCCGAACCCGGGTCGTACCAGTCGCGGCTGTGCCGCCGATGGGCGGGCGCCATGTGGTTCTGCTCGCCGACCCCCCGGAGTCGCCGACTGTCTCGGGCATTTCCGTATCAACCAGGCATCTGGAAAACACGCGACTTCGAGTCGACTTCGACCGGAATGGCCACATCGTCTCGCTTGTTGACAAGCTCATCGGACGCAACGCCATCGCGCCGGGCGAGGTCGCCAACGTCCTGGTCGCCCATCGCGATATTCCGATCGACTTCGATGCCTGGGACATCGATGCCTCGTTCGAGGACAAATGCTGGTTGATCGATGACTTCGGCGGCGCGGAGGTGGTCGAGACCGGACCCTATCGCGCCGCGATCCGCCTGCGCTGGCGCTATGAACGCTCCACCATCACGCAGGTCCTTTCACTGGACACCGACTCGGCGCTACTCGAGGTGGACAACTTCATCAATTGGCACGAGCATCAAACCCTGCTCAAGGTCGCGTTTCCCCTGGCGGTCCGCTCCGACGCCACGACGGCGGAGATCCACTTCGGGCAGGTCCGCCGCCCTAATCACCGCAACACATCCTGGGATCAGGCGCGGTTCGAGACCAGCATGCACCGCTGGGTGGACATGTCAGAGCCTGGCTTTGGCGTTGCTCTCTTGAACGACTGCAAGTATGGCTACGATGCCAACGCCAATGTCGTGCGACTAACGCTAATCAAGTCGCCGATCTACCCTTGGGCCGACGCCGATCAGGGCGAGCATCGGTTCCGTTACGGAATCCTGCCGCATGCCGGCGATCTGAAGGTCGTTCGAGACACCGCCGAAGCCTTCAACCTGCCGCTCCGCCTGTTGGCGGGCGGAGGATCCTCCCCGCCGTTGCCGCTGTCCTTCCTCGAGGTCGTTGGCGGGACGGCCTACGTTGAATCGGTCAAACCCGCCGAGGATGGGGACGGCGTCATCGTTCGCCTATTCGAAGGGCTGGGAACTCGGCAGTCGGTCGAAATCCGGTTTTCACGCGAGTGGAGCCGGATCGCCCGGACCGACCTGCTCGAGAGGCCGCTGGAGTGGATGGGCGACAACATCGACCACGTGCATGTGCATCTCGCGCCGTTTGAGGTCCTCACGCTTTTTCTCGAGCAAGAGGTGAAGTCGGCGGATGCGCAGGTCGCCACGGCGGCGAGTAGTTCGTGATTCCATTTGCGTGAGACCCACGGGAGGGTTGCCACAGCACCGCCGAACACTCCACCGAGGCATCTAGCCTAACGATTCCTGCATGAGGCAGCCCCACCCGCCGCTCTAAGCGGAGATTGCCCGAATGATCGGGATGTCGGCGACCATCCTCGGCATGACTCGACATGGTCGGAACACGCTGCCGCTCGAGTATGTGGCGGGACTTGCTACGGCGCTCGAGGTCGACCCTCGGCGGTTGCCGGTGCTTGCGTTGAATGAGAGCCTCAGGCCAGAGGCGGTCACTGTCCTAGTCGAGCTGCTTGGTCCGGTCATCACGAAGAACGAACTCGAAATCGTCGAAGTGATCAGGTCGGCATGGAATAGGACCAATCCGGGTGTCACAGAACCGGTCAGACAGGACCTGATCGCACTGTTTGGTGCGTCGTAGCAATCCGAGCCAGCGGGGTCCTGCAGGCCGTCGCCGGAGCTCGGGGAAGGAACGGCTCAACTTCCGCCTGCGAAGTCCCGGGTTTTCCCGCCCGATTGAAGGGGATGCGTATTGAGCACCGACAACCGGCGACCGAACCTCTTCTATCGCAGCCATGCGCCAGCCGAAATTCGGCGGTCAGCGCGAATACGACGATCGTCTACGGCCCAAATGCCACGCGCAGGCGGCGTCAGGAGTTGAAAGCCAGTTGAAAGGTTGGCGCGATAGCGTCATCGGGCGCACCAAGCAGTGGCCAACAGGCCTAATGAAGCTGCGGGCGCCAACGTGAGGAGAAATGACATGACTTTGCGTCGCATGGCGCTGGGGACGACTGCGCTCGTCGCCCTTCTTGGACTATCCGGCTTTGCTCGGGCGGCCGATGTGACCATCATGGTGGGCGGCATCGAAAAGCAGATTTACCTACCGGCGAAACTGGCGGACCAACTGGGCTACTTCAAGGACGAGGGCATCACCGTTGACCTGCTGAGTGAGCCAGCCGGCGTCGACGCCACCGACGAGATGCTCTCCGGGGCAGTCCAGGGTGTGGTCGGGTTCTATGACCACACGGTCGATCTCCAGGGGCTTGGAAAGTTCGCCGAGTCCGTCGTGCAATTCAGCCAGGCGCCCGGTGAGGTCGAGCTGGTCTCGAGCAAGCATCCCGAGGTCAAGTCGTTCGCCGATTTCAAGGGAATGAATCTGGGTGTGACCGGTCTGGGGTCGTCGACCAATTTCCTGACCCAATACATGGAGATCAAGAACGGTCTCCAGCTCAGCGACGTGACGTCGGTTCCCGTCGGCGCCGGCGACACTTTCATTGCGGCGCTGAAGCAGGATCAGATCCAGGGCGGCATGACAACCGAACCGACCGTGTCGCGCCTTCTCGATACCGGCGAAGCCAAGGTGCTGATCGACATGCGGACGGTCGAAGGGACCAAGGCTGCGCTCGGAGGCACCTACCCAGCGGCGTCACTCTATATGCCGACCGACTGGGTGAACGCGCACAAGGACCTGACCCAGAAGCTCGCCAACGCCTTCGTGAAAACGCTGAAGTTCATCAATACGCACTCGGCAGCCGAAATCGCCGCCAAGATGCCTCCAGACTACTACGTGGGTAACGAGGCCCAATACGTAAAAGCGCTCGATGCCGGCAAGCAGATGTTTACGCCCGATGGCGTGATGCCAAAGGGCGGACCTGAGACGGTCCTTGCAGTGTTGTCGCAGTTCAAGGACAGCCTCAAGGGCAAGACCATCGACCTCAGCAAGACCTACACGACCGAGTTCGTGGACGCCGCCAACAAGATGTAGGCACCCCGCTAGTCCCTCGAAGGCGACCACCTCCCCAGCCTTCGGGGGACGTCCATTCTCATCCTACGGAGCACGCAATGGCAGACGTTGCCTCTACCCCGGCGATTGAGCTCGCCCACGTCAACCGCCGCTTTCTCACCCCCAATGGCCGGTCCCTGACCGCGCTTCGGGACTTCTCGATGACCGTTGGTCGAGGGGAGTTCGCCGCCATTGTCGGACCAACCGGCTGCGGCAAATCCACGACGCTTAATCTCGTGACTGGATTAGCGAAGCCGAGCGGCGGCGCAGTCCGCGTCATGGGACAGGAGGTCGCTGGAATTGATCCGCGGATCGGATTCGTATTCCAGAGCGACGCCCTGTTCCCCTGGAAATCGGTGCTCGCCAACGTGATCGCGGGTCCGCTGTTCCGCAAGGTGCCGAAGGCCGAAGCCACGGCGAATGCCATGGACTGGATCCAAAGGGTTGGCCTCAAGGGCTTCGAGCACCACTACCCGCACCAGCTCTCGGGCGGCATGCGCAAGCGCGTGGCGCTGGCCCAGACTTTCATCAACAAACCCGAAATCCTGCTGATGGACGAACCGTTCTCGGCGCTCGACGTCCAGACGCGCATCCTTATGCAGGATGAGTTGCTGCAGCTGTGGGGTCGAGACAAGGCCTCCGTCGTGTTCGTTACCCATGACCTCGACGAAGCCATCGCGCTGGCCGATCGGGTGTTCGTGCTCACCTCGGGCCCCGGCACCGTGAAGTCCGTCTACGAGATCGATCTGCCCCGGCCCCGGGTGATTTCTGAAATCCGCTATGATCCGCATTTCATCGAGCTGTCCAAGTTGATCTGGAACGACCTTCGTGAGGAAGTCATGGTCAGCCACGGACGCGAGCGCGCCGCGTGAGGGGCCCAGCATGACAATCGAGCTTTCCCAGACGCGCGTTCCGTCCACCGAACCGGTTCGCACCGACAAGGAGATCGAGGCAGCGGCCGAGGCCGCCGTGGTCCGCCGCCGCAGGAGGGTGTTGGCCTATCGGCTTGCACTGCTCGTGCTACTGCTGGGCGGCTGGGAAGTCGCGGGGCGAATTGGTCTGATAGACCCGTTCTTCTTTGCGCTGCCTAGCCAGATCGTAATGCGCATTGTCACCTGGATCCTCAACGGCACCTCGCAAGGACCGTTGTGGTTCGAGATCTGGGTGACGATGGAAGAGGCCATCGTCGGCTTCCTCACCGGCGCGGTCGCCGGCATCCTTGCGGGCATCGCGTTGGGCCGCAACCAGTTCGCGGCCGACGTGTTCTCGATCTACATTCGGATCGCCAACGCCATTCCTCGTATCGTGCTGGCCCCCATCTTCATCATGGCGTTCGGCCTTGGGCTGCCATCGAAGGTCGCCGTGGCCTTTGTCATGGTGTTCTTCGTGGTCTTCGCAAATGCCTTCCAGGGTGTGCGCGAGGCAGATCGGGCGATGATCGCCAATGCCCAGATCCTTGGGGCGTCGAAGTGGGACGTGACGCGCTCCGTGGTGATCCCGTCGGC
>Ga0207674_10006795_pt1 | contig 13422 bp, 13 predicted proteins | sample KBSCornC72_FD_184303 | JGI IMG/M metagenome (GOLD analysis project Ga0207674, IMG submission 184303) | Corn rhizosphere microbial communities from Kellogg Biological Station, Michigan, USA - KBS Corn C7-2 (SPAdes) (version 2) | ecosystem: Host-associated > Plants > Roots > Rhizosphere > Soil ... | reverse complement strand
CCCATGGTCATCTTCCAGTTCGCGATGAGCCCCTTCGAGGACTGGAAGACCCTCGCGTGGGCCGCCGCGCTCCTCATCACCCTCACGGTTCTGGTCTTGAACATCCTGGCGCGCACCGTGTTCCGCCAGGCGACGGTTCGGTGATCATGGCGACGATGGCCATTGCCTCCGAAGCCGGCGCGGGCGAACACGCCATCGAGGCGCCCAAGGTCGCCGTTCGCTCGCTGGACTTCTACTACGGCAAGTTCCACGCCTTGAAGAGTGTCAGTCTCGACGTCGCCGACCGGCGCGTGACCGCGTTCATCGGCCCGTCGGGATGCGGCAAGTCCACGCTCCTGCGCACCCTGAACCGCATGTACTCGCTCTATCCGGGCCAGCGCGCGGAGGGGTCGATCCTCTTCAACGGCCGCAACATCCTCAATGGCAATACCGATCTCAACCTCCTTCGCGCCAAGGTCGGGATGGTGTTCCAGAAGCCGACGCCGTTTCCGATGTCGATCTACGACAACATCGCGTTCGGCGTGCGTCTCTACGAGGGACTCTCGACGCGGCAGATGGACGAGCGCGTGGAATGGGCGCTCACCAAGGCCGCCATGTGGGACGAGGCGAAGGACAAGCTGAAGCAGAGCGGCATGGCGCTGTCCGGGGGGCAGCAGCAGCGGCTCTGCATCGCGCGAGCGGTGGCGGTGAAGCCCGAGGTGCTGCTGCTGGACGAGCCGACCTCGGCGCTCGATCCCATCTCGACCGCCAAGATCGAGGAGCTCATCAGCGAGCTGAAGCAGGATTACACCATCGCCATCGTGACGCATAACATGCAGCAGGCTGCGCGGGTGTCGGACTTCACCGCGTACATCTATCTCGGCGAGCTCGTCGAGTTCGGCGCCACCGACCAGATCTTCCTGCGGCCGGCGCGCAGGGAGACCGAGGACTACATCACGGGCCGCTTCGGATAGCGCAACGCCATGGCACACGATCACACCAACAAGCAGTTCGACGCGGAGATGGAGTCGATCCGCTCCGGCGTCCTCTCGATGGGCGGCATGGTCGAAAAGCAGCTGACCCGTGCGATGGAGCTCCTGCAGCGAGACGACGACGCGCAGCTCGTGGGACAGGTCGGCGCGGATGAGGCAGCCATCAACCAGCTGCAGATCACCATCGACCAGGAGTGCGCGCAGATCATCGCGCGGCGCCAGCCGACGGCCGTGGATCTGCGCATGGTGCTGACGGTCAGCAAGATCGTGAACGACCTCGAGCGCATCGGCGACGAGGTCAAGAAGGTCGCCTACAAGGCGGCGCAGACGCGCGGCAGCGACAAGCTCACCCGCGTGCGCTACTACGACGTCGCGCGGGCCGCGGAGCAGTCGATGGCGATGCTGCGCCTCGCGCTCGACTCGTTCGCACGGCTCGACGTCGCGGCAGCCGCCGACGTCGTCGACCGCGACGAGGCGATCGACGCGGCATTCGCGTCGATCCTGCGGCAGCTCATCAGCTACATGATGGAGGACCCGCGCACCATCTCGCCCGCGCTCGAGATCGTGTTCATCGCCAAGTCGATCGAGCGCATCGGCGACCACGCCAAGAACGTCGCCGAGGCGGTCGTTCAGCTCGTGAAAGGCAAGGACGTCCGGCATTCCTCGCCGGACCAGATCCGCGCGGAGGTCGGGCAAGCGTGATGCCGAGGATTCTCGTGGTCGAGGACGAGCCGGCGATCCGCGAGCTCCTGCGGGTGAACCTCGTGGACGCGGGTTACGAAGTGCAGGAAGCTTCCGACGCGGAATCCGCCCAGGGCCTCCTCAACGCCGCGCTGCCCGATCTTCTCCTCCTCGACTGGATGCTGCCGGGACAATCGGGCCTCGCATGGGCAAAGCGGCTGCGCGCCGACAATCGCACGCGGGACATCCCGATCATCATGGTCACCGCCCGCTCCGAGGAAGCCGATCGCGTCGCCGGCCTCGAGGCGTGGGTCGACGACTACGTCACCAAGCCATTCTCGCCGCGCGAGCTCAAGGCGCGCATCAAGTCGGTGCTGCGGCGGCGCGCACCCGAGGCGGCGCAGGAGGCGCTGTCCGTCGGGCCGCTGAAGCTCGATCCGGTGACGCATCGCGTGACCGTGAACGACGACACGGTCATCATGGGACCCACCGAGTTCCGCCTGCTGCGCTACCTGATCGCCCGGCCCGAGCGCGTGCACTCGCGCGCGCAATTGCTCGACCAGGTGTGGGGCGATCACGTCTACATCGAGGAGCGCACGGTCGACGTCCACATCCGGCGGCTGCGCGTGGCGCTCGAGCCGTTCGGCGCCGCGGATCTCATCGAGACGGTGCGAGGCAGCGGCTACAGGCTCGCCGCGCCGCGCTAGTTCGCATGAGAACCGTGGTGCGGCAGGGCCTCGTTGCACCGGCGATCGTCGCCGCGATCACCCTCGTGGCATGGCCGGTCGCGGGACCCGAATGGGCGCTCGCGACGCTCGCAGCAGGCGCGGCTTCGATCATCGCGTGGCATCTGTACAACGCGCAGCGCGTGCTCGACTGGGCGAGCGGCGCGCTCGACGGGCGCGTGCCCGAGTCGCGCCGCGAGTGGGGCGACGTGTTTTCCGCGATCTACCGTCGCACGCGCCTGCGCGATGCGCAGCAGCGCGACCTTCAGCACATCCTCATGCGCTTCCGCCAGGCCGCCGAGGCCATTCCCGACGGCATCGTCGTGCTGGATCGCAACCAGCGCATCGAATGGGCGAACCCGCACGCCGTCGCGCAGCTCGGCCTCGACCTCGAGCAGGACGTCGGCCAGCCCATCGTCAACCTCGTGCGGCAGCCCGAATTCCTGCGCTATCTCGACACCGGCGACTATGGCGAGTCGACCATGGTGCCGTCGAGCCGCGCGCCCGGGCATACCCTCGCGCTCCAGCTGGTTCCGTTCGCCGTGGACAAGAAGCTCCTGATGTCGCGCGACGTCACCGCGATGGAGGCCGTGTCGCGCATGCGGCGCGACTTCATCGCCAACGTCTCGCACGAGCTCAAGACGCCGCTCACGGTCATCAGCGGCTTCGTCGAAACGCTGCAGGATCTCGACGTCGATGAGCGCCAGCGCGCGCGCTTCCTGCAGCTCATGCACGAGCAGGCACGCAACATGCAGCGCCTCGTCGCGGACTTGCTGACGTTATCCTCGCTCGAGAGCGAGCAGAATGCGCTCGTCGAGGAGCGCTTCGCCATCGTGCCGCTGCTGCTGTCGGTGTCGAGCGACGCGAAGGCGCTGTCGCGCGCCGAGCACGAGATCGCCCTGGACATCGGCGAAGCCGCGAGCGTGATTGGAAGCCGCGACGAGCTCGCGAGCGCGTTCGGCAACCTCGTGAGCAATGCGATCCGCTACACGCCGAGCGGCGGTCGCATCACGCTCGCCTGGCGCATCGACGCCGACGGCGGCGGCGTGTTTTCGGTCAGCGACTCGGGCATCGGCATCGCCGCGTCTCACATTCCGCGGCTCACTGAGCGTTTTTATCGCATCGACCGCAGCCGATCGCGCGCAACCGGTGGCACGGGCCTCGGGCTTGCGATCGTGAAGCACGTGCTCCTGCGTCACCAGGCGCAGCTCGACATCACGAGCGAGCCCGGGCGGGGCAGCACGTTCACGGCGAGGTTGCCCGCGCGACGGATCGAGCGACTGGAAGCCTCCGAGGCGGCGAGCGACGAGGCGGCTCATCCGGCGCCGTGACCTGCACGTTGGGTCGACGGCCGGCGTAGCTTTGTGCAGGCGGCGCGCAGTTGTTCCGTCCGATTCCCGGGGTGCACGCGTTGCCAGCCAAATGGCCGGCGCGGACACCCGCGCCGGCCTCCAGCATCTAGAACGCATTCACGTGAAGGATCGGCAGAAGCCGGTCGTGCACGTCAGGGGAAGGCGCATCCGCGTCCTTGGGGCGCGGACGCAGCGGGATCGGCACCCGCGTCAGCGGCGGGGCGAACGGCGAACCGATGTCGGGCGCGACCAATGGCTCGCTCGACGACGCGCGAAGCGACGGCGTGCAAGCGAACGTCGGACCCGCGCCTATGCCTGCGGCCAGCCAGCCTTTGGCGAGCATCGCATCGCGTTCCGCCGGGTCCGGGGTAATGCGGTCAGTGGCCATGCCATCCGCAGCGCCTCGGTCGACGAGCCGAAACAGCGCCTCGGTTCCCGGCGCGCAACTTCCGTCGGCACGCGGGGCCATTACGTAGTACGCAACGCCCTCGTAGTCGCCGCCGCGCGTCCGCTTCAGGGCTTCGCATTCGCTTCCCAACGCGTGCATCTTCTCCGCGGCGCTGAAACGGCACACGGCGATGCGATCCGCTGCCGGCACGGTCCACACGCGCCAGTACGTCTCGGTCCTCGCCCACGCGGTACCGAGAATTCCGTCGTCCAGCAGGCGGCGCTCGGTCGGATCGGCGGTATGGAAATAGTGCTCCCCGGCCGTCGTCGCGTACTCGACCGCAATGGCCGTGTCGCGGACGAGCGCCGCCTTGGCCGCGAACGTGCTGCGGTCGGACGAGGTCAGGCCTGCACTCACGATCAAGAGTCGGTCGGGCGACGTGGCGATCGCGATTTGCGATGGATGACTTCCCATGGAGAAGGCACCTGCCACGGCGTCGTGCTGCGGATCGATGACGGAAACGGTGGAGTCGGCAAGGTTCGGTACGTAGACCGTGCCGGCGTCCGCATCGACGAGCGCCTCCTGCGGCCCGTGTCCCACTCGATAGGTGCCGGTGACCTCGAGGCCGTCGAGGTCGACGGCCACGACCGTCTGATCGTCGGCGATCGAGAGATACAGCTTGCGATACTCCGGCGACAGCGCGCCATGCGCCGCCGCGGAGCCGGACGGGATGACGGCCACGACGGCGTGCGTCGTCGCATCCAATACGTACACGGCGCGGTCATCCACGGCGTTGACGAAAAGGCGGCCGGTTCGCGCGTCGACGAGAGGTGTGCCGGGCCCGCGGCCGACATCGGCCGATGCAGTCACCGAGAGCGTGTCGCGATCGATCACGCTGACCGTAGCGTCGAGCGTATTGGACACGTAGATCGCGCCGCGCGCGGCATCCACCGCGATGCCCTGCGGGATGCGGCCGACGGGAATGGTCGCCACGACCTGATTGGCGTTGACGTCGACGACCGACAGCGAGCTGCTGCCGGCATTGCTGACGTACACCCGGCCGCGCGCGAAATCGGCCGCCATGCTCTGGGGATGATCGCCCAGCGTCACGCGGCCGACCACGTCGCCGGTCGCGCCATTCATGACGGTCAGCGTGCCGGGTGCGGTGTCGTCGAGCACGTACACGCGGCTCGTCGCCGCGTCGCTCAGCAAGGCCACCGGGCTCGTCCCGGTTTCGAAGTCTCCGACCGCGCCCGGATCGAGCAGGTCGATGATCGAAACCGTGCCGCTGTCTCGATTGCTGACGAACGCGCGGTGCAGCAGCGGATCCGTGACGATGGCGTGTGTACCGCTGCCGACAGGCACCGTGGTCGGCACCGGCAGTATGGCGGCGGCGTGCACGCAGGCGACGGAGATGGACACTGCCAGAACGGCTTTCGCGAACTTCATCATGTTCTCCTCAGGAGGTTCTTGACGGCATCGACGCGCATGAGCCATTGCGCAAGCGTTTCCGCCCGCTGCATCGATGTCACGGGGTTGGCCAGCAGCTGGTAAAGCGGACTCAGCGTGGACGGATTCGCGCCGTAGATCGCCATGAGGCCGGCGAGGACGAGCAATCGAAAGAGCGATTTCATGGAGCAACCCCTCACGCTGTCGGTGAAGCGCCTGGCCGCACGCTTCGACTTGGTCGATCACGAAAGTGCAAACCGGATTCGACGTGCGTGAAGTAAACCGCTAGGGATGGCTCGTTTCGCCACCCGTTCGGGCGGGATACGCGATCGCGCAGCACAGCGGGCAGGCCTCGACGTCATCGAACGAGCCGTCGACGCGGGCCGCGTGCTACGCGCGCACGCGATGCGCAGGCAGCGCATCGCGAGCACGAGATTGCGCAACCGCGTGGGGACTAGCAGGACGTCGCGAGCTGGCCGTGACCCGCATAGCGCAGCCGGCAACCGTCGGGGAACGCGAAGAGATCCCAGCCGCTGATGACTTCGGCGGGAACCTCGCGCAAGTCGATGAGGATTGGACGAGGCTCGTTGCGCGAGGCGTGCAGCGAATACTTCGCGAGCACGATGCCGCGCTCGAAACCGGTCCCGGGCTGCGATTCGATGCGCAGCGCCTGCGCATTCATGTTCGACGGATCGACCGGGACCTGGTCGTACTGCGTATCGGGTCGCGTCTTGAAGGTCGACCACAGCGAGATCTTGCGCCAGGGATTTTCCGGTTCCATGTTGATCGCCGTCGCCTCGAGGCCGGTCAGCATCGACAACGAGCCCGGGAGCGACCACGCTTCGGTCGCGATGCCGAAGACGATCTGGTGCGAGCCGGCGGTGGCGTACGCGTTGAGCTGCGCGCCGACGGCGAGCTCGGTGTACGGCGCCGACTTGGGCGTGTCGAGCGTGACGGTACCCGCGAAGAGATACGCGATGCCGCCGCCCTGATGCGTCCAGTCGACCAGCGTCGGTGCGTTGCGAACTACGGTCGTTTCCGGTGTCGCGGCATCCAGCCCGGCGATGTCCGCGTGGGCCATCGACGAGCCGAATGCCGCGAGGAGAATGGCGAGCCTGGCGTTCACGATCGTCCCCATGCGCGGCGCGTCAACGTCAGCGCGCCGGGCCGCGTGTTGCAATGGCGCACGAGGCGGGCGCCTTTTCCGCGCCGTGCGCCGGGACGTGCGCATACGCGCCGATCCACGGTGTGCTCAGTTGCGCGAGCACCTCTTGGCCGGCAGCACCGGCTGCATCGGCGGCCCACGCCACGAGACTGCCGAGCAGCCAGACCGTGACGACGGTCGACACGGACAGGCCGAGGATCGAGAACAGTGCGCTTGCGATCTTCATGATGACCTCCATCGACGCTCTGGCGGATGTCCCGGACTTTCCGGGACGTTTGCGCCGCGTCGCATGGCTTGCACGATAGGTCGCGCAACGCGGAGCTTCGCCACCCGCACAGGTAGGATTCACGGCGACATCGATGCAGCGAAGCGAGTGAATGATCACGCCGCGCGAGCCAGCAGCTCGAAACACTCGAACGCGCGTCGCGTTGAGTGCGGGCGCGCGATGGACACGAGCACAACCGCTTCGGCTGCACGCATGCGAGGTGTCGCTCATCTGGCGCGCGCCCGAATCGGACGCCCTCAGCAGTCGCCGCCCCAGAGTGAAACGCGCACCTGATTGCGCCGCGCATCGCGAGGATGCGCGGCGCAAATTGTTGCCCGATACGATCAGCAGGCTGTCGTGAACTCGCCGTGTCCCGCGTAGCGGAGGCGGCAGCCGTCGGGAAGCGCGATCAGATCCCAGCCGGCGACTTGGTCGGGAGGAACTTCCCGCAGGTCGAGGAGGATGGGTCGCGGCTCGTTGCGCGAAGCGTGCAGCGAATACTTCGCGAGAACGACGCCCCGCTCGAATCCCGTCCCCGGCTGCGATTCGATGCGCACCGCCTGCGCGTTGAGGTTGGATGGATCATCCGGCACCGTGGCGTACTCCGTATCGGGGCGCGTCTTGTAGGTCGAGAACAGCGAAACCTTCTGCGCCGCGTTCGCCGGCTCCATGTTGATCGCCGTCGCCTCCAGGCCGGTCAGCACCGACTGCGAGCCGGGCATCGCCCACGCTTCCGTCGCGGTACCGAAGACCACTTGATTCGAGCCGGCCAGCGAGAACGCGTTGAGCTGCGCGCCCACGGCGGCCACGGTGAAGGGCGCCGCGTCGGGCGAATCGAGCACCACGTTGCCGGCGAAGAGATACGCGATGCCGTTGCCCTGGTGCGTCCATTCGGAAATCGTGGGTCCGTGCCGGAACTCCGTATCCGGCGGCGTGGCTGCGCGCAGCTGCGTTACATCCGCCTGGGCGATCGTCGAGCAGACTGCTGCGACCGCGGCGACGAGTCTGAGATTCACGGGGCCTCCCGAAATGTGGTTGCGCTCTGGCGTACGCTCCGGACCTCCGATGCGCTTGCGCCGCGCCGTCATGGCCCGCACAATAGGTCGCACAACGCGAACGATCACCACCCGCACGGGTGGGATCGCAAGAAAGGGCAGGGAGAGGATGCGCGCGCGCGACGTCGCCTTCATCCGCAAGCTGTGCACCCTGGGGCTGCCGCCGCGTTCGCTCGTGCTCTCGCTGCTGCCGGCGCTCCGCGAGCTCGTGCCCGCGCATTCGGCGGGCGTGTTCTGGGTCGACGAGGCAGGCCAGATGAGCAGCCTGTACGCCGAGCGAATGCTGCCGACGGACGTGATGGCTGCGTATCACGAGCGTCATTACGCGAGCCAGCGCGACGGGTTTGCCGCGGCGTTCAAGCAAAGGGCAACCGCCGCGGACCCGGTGTCGTCGCACTCGTTCAGCCGGTCCGAGCAGGCCACCGACTACTTTCGCGAGGTCCTCGAGCCGCTCGACTCGTATCACGTGCTGTATGCCGTTCTGCGTGACGAGCAACGAGCGTTCGCGCAATTGAGCCTGTATCGCGGCAAGCGCGACAAGCCGTTCGGTGCCGCCGACGCCGACACGCTGCGCGGTTTGCTGCGTTATCTCGCGACGGGCCTTGCCGAGACCGATCGCGGGACGGCGCAGAGCGACGAGTCGGTCGTGGTCGAGGAGCAGCTGGGCCTCGTGACCCGGGACGGCGCGGTGATCGCGGCGTCCGAAGCCTGGAAGAAGCTGGTGCGTCTCGGCGCGTTGACGCGCGTGGCACCGAAAGACGCGTCACGCGAGCGCGTTGCCATCGAGGACTTCCTGCGCGAGCTGAGCGGCGATGCGGCATCTTCGGCGCGCGCGGAAATCGTCCGTCATACCGCGTGGGGCAAGTTCACCATTCGCGCCTATCGTCTGCACGACGAGCGCGGGCAGAGGGCGGACCCGGTGGGACTTCTGATCCGCCGCGAGGAGCCGAAGTCGCTCTCGTGGGTGCGCGGCGCGGGCAACAGCGAGCTGTCCCCGCAACAGCGCGAGGTCGCGTTGCTGCTCGCGCGCGGGCGCACCAATCCGGAGATCGCTCAAGCGCTCGGTCTCAGCCTCAACACCGCGGGCTATCACGTGAAGCAGGTTTACGCGAAGCTGGAGGTCAATGATCGCGACGCGGTGAGCGAGCGCCTGCTGGGGCTTGCCCAGGCCCCGCCTGGACCGCCAGCGCGCGGGGCACCGTGACGCCAATGGACGCCCGGCAGCCGTCAACGGACACCGGGCTCGTGCTCGTCGTCGAGGACCGCGCCTGCTCCGCGACCTTCTCGTTCATGCTGGATTCGACGTCGTCACCGCCGCGGACGGCGCGGCTGCCATCGCGAAGATCGATCCGAGAGTGGCCGACGTGCTGCTGCTCGATGTGCTCATGCCCGGGAAGTCGGGCTACGAGGTGTGCCGCGAGCTTCACGCGCGGCCCGATTGCAGGATTCGCGCCGGGGCTCGTCCTGATGGATGTTCATCTGCCGGGCATGGACGGCATCGAGACCATCACCGTGATGCGCACCATGCCGCAGATGGCCGGCGTGCGGTACGTCGCGGTCACCGCGTCGGTCATGCCCGCGCAGGTCGCGGCGCTCGCAGCCGCCGGCATTCCGTTGCATCCGAAGCCGATCGATCGCGAGCGGCTGATGAGCGAAGTGGAAAGCCTGCTCGGCCGCGCGTGATCCGCGCGCGGGGTTACCAATACGCGAGCGCGGAGCGGAACAGCCCCTTCAACTCCTCCCGCCCGATGTCCACCGGCGCATTCTTGATCACGCGATACTGAGGCTCCGCGCCGGTCGCGAGATCATCGACATCCTTCTCGCCGAATCCGAGCGCCGTCAAGCCGTTCGGCATGCCGGTCGCGCGCATCAATTCGATGATCCGCGCCGCGAGCACCTCACCGGCGTCGTCGAAATGCGCATCGCGCGTGTCGGCGCCGAGATGCCGCGCGCAGCGCAAATGGCGCTCCGGATGCGCACGCGCGGTGTGGCGCCATACGGAAGGGTTGTTGAGCACTACCGCCATGCCGTGCGGCACCAGTGACTTGCCCGACGGATAGCCATCGACGTGCCAGTCGCGCGCAAGCCCCGACACCGCATACGACAAGCCATGCGGCAGATGGCACCCGGCTGCGTTGAACGCCACGCCCGCGAGCATGGCGGCGTACATCATCTCGGTGCGAGCCTCGGTGTCCGAGGGATCGCGCGTTGCGCGCACGAGGTATTTGCCCACCGAATCCAATGCCTGCCCCGCGAGCGCGTCGGAGAACGGATTCGCGCCCTGCGAGACGGGCCGTGCAATGCCGCGCGCTGGATTGAGGCGACGCGGATACAGGCGCGCGGTGATCGATTCCAGCGCGTGGCTCATGCAATCGAAGCCCGTCGACGCCACGATGTTCGCCGGCAGCGAGCGCGTCACGTCGGGATCGATCAGCGCGATCGTCGGGATCAGGCGCCGCGAGATGATGCCGGTCTTGGCGTTCAGCGCGCCGAGCGTGAAGATCGCGATGCCGGTCACCTCCGATCCCGTGCCGGACGTGGTGGGGCACGCGATGTGCGGCTTCACCGGACCGGGCACGCGTTGTCCGGCGCCGATCGGCGCGTTCACGTACGTCATGAAGTCCGCGGGATGCGTCGCGTAGAGGTTCGCGGCCTTGCACGTGTCCATCACGGATCCGCCGCCCACCGAGACGAAGCCGTCGACACCGGCGTCACGCGCGAAGCGAGCCGCTTCCTGCAGCGACGTATCCGTGGGCTCTACCACGACCTCGTCGTAGACCACGACGTCCACGCCGGCGGAGGCTAGCGACGATTTCACCTTCGCCACGTGCTCGCCCTGCGCGAGACGCTTGTCGGTGAAGAGGGCAACGCGGCGCAGCCCGAGCTCGCGCGCGTTGTCGCCCGCCTCGGCGAGAACGCCGGAGCCGAAGGTGAAGGTCGGCATGCCGAGCGTGAATCCGCGATCGCTGTTCTCGAGCAGCGCAAAGTCGGCGTGGCAGCAGCTCATGGCTCGTTCTCCTCTGACGCGATTATCGCGCGTCGCGCAGGATCGCGTCGGACACCTTCTCGGCGATCATGATCACCGGCGCGTTCGTGTTGCCGGATACCAGCGTCGGCATGACGCCGCAGTCGATGACGCGCAGGCGCTCCATGCCGTGCACCCGCAGCTCGGCGTCGACGACGGCCGCGGAATCGTGCGCCGGTCCCATTTTCGTGGTCCCGCTCGGGTGAAAGATCGTCCCCGACGTGTTCTTCGCGAACTCGAGCAGGTCCTCGTCGGTCGTGGACGCGCGTCCCGGGCGATATTCGTCCTCGACATAGCGCGACAGCGGCGCCGTAGCCGCGAGCGTTCGCGCGAGGCGAATGCCCGCGATGAGCGTCGCGCGATCGTCCGCCGTCGAGAGGTAGTTCGGCTGCATCGCGGGCGGCGCGAGCGCGTCGCGACTCTTCACATGCACGAAGCCGCGCGAGCTCGGCCGCAGCTGGCATACCGACATGGTGAAGCCCGAGAACTCGTGCACCGGCGAGCCGGCCATGTCGGACGACAGCGTGGCGAAGTGGAATTGCACGTCGGGACGCGCGCTCTGCGGCATCGCGCGCGCGAAGAGTCCCCCCTGGTTGATGCCCACCGCCATGGCGCCGCCGCGGCGGAACACGAACTGCATGCCCATGCCGAGCTTGCCGCGCCAGGTGCGCAGCGTATCGTTGGTAGTGACGGGCTCCGTGCAGCGGTAGATCACGCGCGCCTGCAGGTGGTCCTGCAGGTTCTCGCCTACGCCGGGCAGCGCGTGCAGCACCGGAATTCCCAGGCCTTGCAGGATCTCCGGCCGGCCGACGCCCGACAATTCGAGGAGCTGCGGCGATTGCAGCGCGCCGGCCGCGAGGAGCACCTCGCGGCGCGCCACGACGCGTTCGTCGCGGCCGCCGCGCCGATATTCAACGCCGCTCGCACGACGTCCCTCGAATCGAACGCGCGTTGCATGCGCATCGGTGCGAACGACAAGGTTGTGGCGGCTCCGTGCCGGCCGCAGATACGCGACCGCGGCAGAGCACCGAAGGCCGTTGTGCGTGGTGAGCTGGTAGTAGCCGACGCCTTCCTGCGTGGGCCCGTTGAAGTCGTCGTTGCGAGGAATGCCGAGCGTGCTCGCCGAGCCGATCAACGCTTCGACGAGCGGATGGGGCACGGTGATGTCCGACGCCCAGAGCGGGCCGTCGGCGCCATGGTAGTCGCTCGCCCCGCGCACGTTGTGCTCGAGCTTGCGGAAATAAGGCAGCACCTCGGCGTACGACCAGCCCGGGTTGCCGAGCGCAGCCCAGCCATCGTAGTCCTCGCGCTGGCCGCGGATGTAGATCAATCCGTTGATGGCCGAGCTGCCGCCGAGCGTGCGGCCGCGAGGCCAGTAGACTTCGCGCCCGTTCATGCATGGCTGCGGCTCGGTCTTGAAGCGCCAGTTGTAGACCGGGTGGAACATGGTCTTGGCGTAGCCGATCGGGATGTGAATCCACGGGTAGCGGTCACGCGGTCCCGCTTCGAGCAGCAGGACGGTGTGGCGCCCGTCCGCCGAAAGGCGGTTGGCCAGCACGCAGCCTGCCGACCCGGCGCCGACCACCACGAAATCGAACGCTTCCTCCATGGCCGGCGGATCAGGCGGAGGCGGGCCGGCGCCGCCAAAACTGCTGCATATTCATTGCTTTGACACTTTTCCCCAGAGATTGCTATACTTATAGGCTTTCCGCGGCGGAGGGGTTCCCGAGCGGTCAAAGGGAGCAGACTGTAAATCTGCCGGCTCTGCCTTCGAAGGTTCGAATCCTTCCCCCTCCACCAACCAGGGATCAGATGCCAGGAATCAGGGATCAGTCGCATCGGCGCGAAACGCGCCGTCGCTGGAGACGCTGAAGCGTCTGATTCCTGATTCCTGAATTCTGATTCCTGAAAGGCGGGTGTAGCTCAATGGTAGAGCAGAAGCCTTCCAAGCTTACGACGAGGGTTCGATTCCCTTCACCCGCTCCAGAGTCGGCCGCGAAAACGAAGGAACCGGAGTCCGCCGCGAAAACGAAGGAACGAGAAGACAGCAGCAGCACCGCCCATGTAGCTCAGTGGTAGAGCACTCCCTTGGTAAGGGAGAGGTCGAGCGTTCAATCCGCTCCATGGGCACCAGAGGCAGCGGGCCAAAGTAAACCCCTACTTTGGCCCGGGGAAAGTTACCCAGGAATCGCAGGCGAAGCCCGTCGATTCCTGGTTGCAAAAACTACGAAAGAGCTGGAGATCGCAATGGCCAAGGGCAAGTTCGAGCGTACGAAGCCGCACGTGAACGTGGGGACGATCGGTCACGTGGACCACGGTAAGACGACGTTGACGGCGGCGATCACG
>Ga0207674_10006792_pt1 | contig 13424 bp, 14 predicted proteins | sample KBSCornC72_FD_184303 | JGI IMG/M metagenome (GOLD analysis project Ga0207674, IMG submission 184303) | Corn rhizosphere microbial communities from Kellogg Biological Station, Michigan, USA - KBS Corn C7-2 (SPAdes) (version 2) | ecosystem: Host-associated > Plants > Roots > Rhizosphere > Soil ... | reverse complement strand
TCTTATGGAGTTTCGTCGAGCGCGACATTGCACATGAGCAGGCGATCATCGCCTTGGCATGGCTGCACTCGCCTGCAGATTTGCCGAAGCTGGCGCTTAAGGCATTCCCTCCCTCGCCGCTGCCCGGCGACTCCGGCCCGACCTCGTTACCCGGCGCTTTACGCTATTCCTACGGCGACGCGGCACTTCCCTACATCGAAGAGATGCTGCAACGCTCACCCTATGTGTTTGTGCGTACCGCGAGCGCTCGCGAACTTGTGAACGCGGGAAGGCCCTCCGGCTTCGCTTTCATCGTGGATGCCATCCAACAAAACCGGTCGTATCGCGGGGAGATGATCCAGTTTCTGCGCGATCGTTTTTCGGAGATTCGCCAAGGGGACGATGCTGCGGCGTTGCATCTGGCCCAAAGCAAAGCTAACGCGCAATAGCCTGTATAATGTGGCCTTAGGAGCCTCCCGCGCGTGATTCTTCGCTTGCCGGTTCTGCTTCTCACGATGGCCTCGGCCTGTGTGTTTGCACAGGACGAATTTCCCGGAGTTTACGGGAAGATCACGTCCCATCCCAAGGCCGGCGACCTCGCGCCGGAGATCAGCTTCTCGCAGACGCTGCTCAGCCCGGGTGCGGAAGCGTGGACCACCGCGAACCTTTCCGGGCAGGTTACCCGACCTGGTCAACCAGTGGAATGCACTGGTGGAACGGTTCGCGGGAAGGCCCTTCCAGTTCGTGTTGGTCACCGGGGAGAAGGACTCCACCTTGCTGCCGTTTCTTGAGGAGCATCCCATCGGCGGATGGGTGTTGCAAGATCCGCGGGGTGCAACGGGCAGCGCCTACGGGCTCGAAAGGCCCGAACCTGTCATCATTGGCGCCGACCGCCTGATCTTGGGCTTCGACCACGGCTTCGAGTCCCGGGAGGAAGTGGTCAGCGCCGTTCTCGCGGATCGCATGACACTGGTTCCACCGAAGCCTACGCCCGAAGATCTCGCGGCATTATTCCAGACCTCCCATCCGCGCGGCGAAGACACACGAGGTGAATGAGGGTGCGCTCAAAACACTCAAACCCGTGTTTGGAGCGATGAAGATGTCCGAAATCGACGCCACCAAGATCGAATTCCACTTGCGGAGCAGGCTCCGGCAACGCCGGCGTGTGCGCGGTAAGAGCGGAATCGTCGAGCTTGCTGAAGCCGGCGACCGTGCACCAGGAGTTCCGAGTCCTTCGGCGCATCTTCAGCGTTGCAGTGAAAAAGAAGCTCTGTCCGGCCAATCCATGCGCCGGAGTGGAGTTTCCCGTGATTCTCAAAAGCCTGTTCCGGCCACACTACATGACATGGTCGGAACAGCAGATGATCGAGCTTCACACTCCGATATACCTCCGCAATGTGATCCGAATTATCACGGAGACCGGATTGCGGATCTACAAGGAACTCGCACCCCTTCGGAAGGAGGACGTGGACCTTGCGAACAAGCTCATCTTCATCGCGGATTCGAAAACTCCACCAGAGTTGCCGAGGTCCATCTCACCGATATCGCGGTGGAGGCGTTCCGCAGCCAGATTGAGATCGCTGGCCCCGGACCGTGGTTGTTTCGAAGTTCGAAGAACCCCATCGGGTATCAGACGAACTTCAATACGTTTTCAGGCTTGAGGACCGGGCAGAGAGATGGGCAAGGGACGCAACTTCTTGATTCATAAAGCATGGGATGGTGGGCGCGCAGGGACTCGAACCCCGGACCTCCTGCGTGTGAAGCGAGTAGTAGGCTTCTTTTGGCTCCCAGATTTCTATGCTGTTCTTATTACTTTCAACAATATGGGGAGCCTGCTCTTCGCTCAATCATCTCCGACAGCTGTGAAGATAGAGTTTTGATACGGTTTTGATACGGTGTTATGCCAGAAAAAACAGTGAACCGCGGTCTGCGGATGGACAATACGCAGGAGTAGGAGCGAAGCTGGCTACTGATGAGTCCCCCAAAAGGGAGCACGCCATGATTGACTCTGCAGTGGGCATAATACGTTAGCGCGCCTGCGGATCATCGGTCACGGACCGCAACTTTGCTCAGTTCGCGTAGCCATAGGACGGAACTGGCAACTCCTACGCAGAGTAGCCAATCCATCGCGTTCAACGGCGTCGTCGAGAATGCCTGTTGCATGGGGGGGATGTAAATCACTGCAACTTGCAAGACCAGCGAAGCTCCGACGGCGATCCATAGCCAATGATTTCGAAACAAATTGACGAAAGCGCTTCGGTCGTCCGATCGCGAGTTGAAGATATTGAACATTTGAAACAGCATCAGCGTTGTGAACGCCAAGGTCTGCGCGTAGCGCGTATCGCCCGAACCGTCGATCAAGCCACCTGGCAAACCGGCGTCGAGCACCAGAAGCGTCCCGGCTGCCATCACAACTCCGACGAAAACGATGCCTCCCCACATGCGGCCCGTAATCACATTTTCTCCACTTGGGCGCGGTGGCTCATCCATGACGTCCGGGCCGGCTGGATCAAGGCCTAAAGCCAGGGCGGGAGCGCCATCTGTCACGAGATTGATCCACAGGATTTGCGTCGCCGCTAAAGGAAGCGCCAGGCCATGCTCGTCCGCTTTCAACCCGATGACATTCGCCAGCATCACGCCGAAGAACATCGTCATGACCTCGCCAATGTTCGAAGACAACAAAAACACCAGGAACTTTCGAATATTCGAAAAGATCGATCTGCCTTCTTCCACGGCCGCAACAACGGTGGCGAAGTTGTCGTCGGCCAGAACCATATCGGCAACCTCCTTGGAAACATCGGTCCCGGCTATGCCCATGGCGATGCCGATGTCCGCCTTCTTCAGCGCGGGAGCGTCGTTGACGCCATCGCCAGTCATGCCCACCACCGCGCCGCCGTATTGGAGCGCCTGTACAATACGGAGCTTGTGCTCTGGATTGACTCGCGCGTAGACCGAAGTATTTTTCACGGTTTTACGAAGCTCCACGTCGGACATCTTTTCGAGTTCGGCCCCCGTCACCGCTCGCGCGTCGTTCGCGATGCCGAGTTCCCGGGCGATGACAGCCGCGGTCACGGGATGGTCTCCGGTAATCATGACCGCGCGTATGCCGGCGTGTTGCGCGCGGGCGACCGCCTGTTTCGCTTCATCCCGGGGAGGGTCGATCATACCGACCAGCCCTGCAAAGACTAAGTCCCGTTCGAGACTCTCCTCGCCGGGAGCGTTGTCCCCCGATGCCTTTGGCAGCGCGCGAAAGGCGACTCCAAGCGTGCGCAACGCTTCCTTCGCCAGGTCTTCCGTGGACTTCATGATCGCCGCTCTACGTTCCGCGCCAAGGGGCCTGTTATCGGGCGCCACAAATTCGTGAGAGCAGCGAGCGAGGAGCACGTCGGGGGCTCCTTTTGTAAATACCAGGGTGCGCTCCTCGCCCGTGGACTCGCTGTGGATGGTGGTCATGAGCTTGCGCTCGGAAGAAAAGGGGATCTCTCCCACTCTGACGAAACGCGATTGCAGCCGCGCTGGGTCGAGGCCGGCTTTGCGGGCGGCGACCAGAAGGGCTCCTTCGGTGGGATCGCCCTGAACAATCCACTGGCCGTCCCCGTACTGGAGCACTGCGTTGTTCGCCCGATCGGCGACGGTGAGCGCGCGCTCCACTTCCGATTGGACGCCTTCGGTAATCTGTCGCCCGGCATCGTCCGTGACTGCGCCGTCGGGAGCGTAGCCCGTTCCCGACATAGTCACGGAGCCGCTTGCCGTGATCACTTTGCGAACGGTCATCTGATTCTTCGTCAAGGTGCCCGTCTTGTCCGTCGCGATGACGTTCGCGGATCCGAGCGTCTCGACGGCCGCAAGGTGTCGTACGATTGCATTTCTCTTCGCCATGCGCTGCACGCCCAGCGAGAGAACGGCAGTAACCACGGCGGGCAAGCCTTCGGGCACAGCCGCAACCGCGAGCGCTACGCCGAAAATCAAAACATCGACAATCGCCGAGAACCCGCTCACGTGCTCGGCAAGGATGAGAGTCGCCACCATTACGATGGCGATTACAATCACACTCAGTCCCAGCATTTTGCCGGTCCGGTCCAGCTGCTTTTGGAGTGGCGTAGTTTCAGTGGGAGTGTGCTTCAACATCCCGGCGATGTGACCCATCTGCGTCTGCATCCCAGTGGCGACAACAACGGCGGTAGCGCGGCCGTAAGTAGCGACCGTGCCGCTGAAGATCATATTGTCGCGGTCGCCCAACACTGCTTCCTCTGTGATGGACGCGGTGTCCTTTGACACAGGTAGACTCTCCCCAGTCAGGGCGGCTTCGGCCGTCTTTAAGGCCGGTGATTCGATCAAGCGCGCGTCCGCGGCGATGGTATCGCCTTCTTCGACGAGCATCACGTCGCCCGGCACCAGTTCGACCGCCGCAACGTTGGTTCGCTGGCCGTCGCGAAGCACGGTCGCATCCGCCGGCGACATGGCCCGAAGGGAGGCAATCGCCTGTTCGGCGCGCGAGGTCTGGATGTAACCCATCACGGCGTTGAGCACGACAATCGCGAAGATGGCGATGGCTTCGTAAGGCAACGGGGAGTCGCGCTCGTAGAGCCACAGGCCGGTCGAGATCGCGGTCGCGACCAGCAGCAGCACGACGAGCATGTCCTGAAATTGCGCCAGGAACTTCCTCCACCCGGGTACGGGTCTTTCCGCCGCTAGCTCGTTCCTTCCATACCGGTCAAGTCGCGCGCGTGCTTCCGCCATGCCAAGTCCTTGCGCGGCGTCGGTGGACCACGCCGCCAGTATCTCGGTTACAGACAGGCGGTAGGCGGGTTTGTCTTGTGCAGGCACGATTCTTTCACGCTCTTCCGTTCCACTTGAGCATAACGCCGAAGGCGCGGTTGTGGCGGCTTCATTCTCTTGCGAAGGCGACACCCCTACGCGTGTACCAGGCGACCATCAGATCTTCGTCGGTCGGGATCGCGCGCACGATGCAACGCGATTCGGGCGTACTGATTCTACTGGCGTGAGCATCGTTACGTGCCGGATCGAATTCTATCCCGAGAAAGCCCAGTCCCTGGCAAGTGCGCCGTCTCATCTCGGCGGACCTCTCGACCGGGAACTGAATCATCTGATCCAACATGGAGAAATTCTCAAGGCATTCGAACACTACTCGGACGACGTGACTATGCAGGAGAATGGCGAGAAAACGAAGGCGGGAAAGGCAGACAATCGGGCTCGCGCGCTTGAGTTCTTGGCCTCTGTTGAGACACTCCATCGAACTCAACTACTGTTCGAGGCTGTCCACGACGACCTGAGCTTCAGCGAATGGATTTCGACGCAACCTATCCGGGGATCGGGCGTTCGGTTCGTCAACAAGTGAGAGTGCGGCGATGGGAGAACGATAAGGTGGCCAGCGGACAACTCTATTACGCCGCTGAGACGCCGCCGCGTCAGAGTTGCTGCTGCCACTGACGCCCTGGCCCGAGTCAAGCCGGAGCGGACTTTCAGAGAGGGGTTTCCTTCCCTCCTCGTCCCGTCGGCTTTGCGTCGCCTCACGACGGCGTAGAACCGGAGATAATTTAGCAACAGTGCCATATTAATAGCGAGGAGTAAACTTCCAATGCCAATCCCCGGTTCAGGCGATGACGGCAATATGACCGCCGATCTCGCACAATTTGATCTGACGCGCGAAATCGCCGATTCGGAACAGCAGAAGCCCTGGCCCTCCGGTATTTATGCCAAGACTCTGTACAAAAAACAGGACTTTCGGGTCGTTCTGATCTCTATGGAAACTTCCGCCCGGATGAAGGAGCATCACGTCGACGGCACGAGTTCTTTGCAAGTGTTGAAGGGGAATTTACGTTACAGCACGCGCGGGCAAGCATACGATTTGCAGACCGGGAGTCTCATTACTCTTGGCGCCTCTATCAAGCATGAGGTCGAATCAGTAGTTGAATCGGTATTTCTATTGACCATCTCTTGGCCGGATAGCCAGCAATTGCTTGCGCTGCAGCATCGCGGTTACGGCACTTAGCGTTTGGACGCCGAAGAGAAGAAGCGGCAAGGTTTGCGCGCGATACCGAAGCGAGCCGCAGTGTCGGCGTGAGCTCAGTTGTGTCTTGCCGTATCAACGAAGGAGAGACGAAGATTGGTCTTAGGCGCGCATTCATCCATCGCCCACACTGCGGGAGGCGTCGTTTCCGCCTCTCATTCACTTTGACGTAATCCCTGCCATCCAACTCGACCCCAGCTTTGTCGAGCCCGATTCCTGGCGTGTTTGGCGTGCGCCCAGTCGCCACCAAAATGTCGTTAGCTCCGATTTCGCGCGACTCCCCGTTCTGCTCGATTTTGACACGAACGCTTTGCCCGGAAGTTCCGCTCACACTGAGCAGATTCGCCTGAAGCAGAACCTCTATGCTTTCGTCTCGAAATAGCTCAAGGAGAGCGTCACTGACATCTTGATCCTCGCGGCCCAGGAGTCGGGGTCCCCGCTCGATGACCGTAACGCGGCTGCCGAACCGCGTAAAAGCCTGCGCCAGTTCCAGCCCTACATACCCTCCCCGAGGAGAATCAAATGTTCTGGCACGCGGCCAACTCGAGCGCTTCCACGTGCGTGAGTAGCTTAGCGTCGGCAAGTCCGGGCACATCCGGAATGGCTGCGTGGGTGCCAAGATTCAAGAAGAGGCGTTCGGCTGTCAAACGTCGCGTGCCGCCACGTTTGAGAGCTACCTCCAAGGTTCGGGGGCCGCTTGGCGCTTCCGCCTGCGGACGCCTTCCATGTAGATTTTGAATGGACCCAGTCTCAATGCCGAACTCTGCCGCCCGCCGGAATAAGGATGCGACCTTCGCACTGTAGATGATGTTCTTGCTGGGTAGACATGCGACGTTTGGAAACAGGAGTCGCCAATCAAACCACGTTCCACCACTGCCGTGCGCTCACCGCCCTTGGCAAGTGTCGAGCGCCCATTGTACAGGCGTGGAAGTAACAAGGCCGCGAAGCCGAACGATTGAATACTTGAACGATCCGCGCATACACGCACTTCGACGCTACCGGAAGTGCGGAGAACCCTCCGCCATGCTTGGGTGCGTGCGCAAAATAGCATCACTAAGCGAGTCAAAAGGCATTCCCCTGTGATGTACTGAAATTCGTTCCTGAAGCTGTTGATCGGACACGGTAATCGGGCGGGTGGCCAAGCGCGTGGTTTTCCGGGACGCCGCCGCTTACTGTCTTTCAACCAGTAGCTTTCGTCCGTTCATCTCCAGGATGTGGACGTGATGGGTGATCCGCCGATCTAGATCCACTTCTTCCGCAGGAGCCAGACTTTGATCACTTGTGTGAGGCCCACATAGCTGAGCAGAGTCAGCATCAGGATCGGCCAGTACATCCGCGGCAGGTGCGTAAGGCCCAGAGAAGGGGCCAAAGGCGAATACGGTAACCACATCCCGAAGGCCATAATAGATAGCGTCGTTGCCGTCAGCGGCCCGCTCGCCCAGCTCTGTATGAAGGGAATTTTGTTGGTGCGAATGACGTGGATGATGAGGGTCTGCGTCATCAGCGATTCGACAAACCATCCCGTCTGAAATACCGCCGCGCGGGATGGATCCCAGCAGTTGAAAATCCAGAGCATGACGAAGAACGTTGTGTAATCGAAGATCGAGCTGATAGGCCCGATGAAAAGGATGAACCGTTTGATCTCATCGATGTTCCACGGTCGCGGGTGCGCCACTTGCTCTTCGTCTACCGCGTCTATTGGGATCGGTACTTGGGAGAAGTCGTAGAGAAGATTATTTGTCAACACCTGGATGGGGGCCATCGGGATAAAAGGCAGGAAGGCACTGGCGCCCAGCACGCTGAACATGTTTCCGAAGTTGGAACTCGCCCCCATCCGGATGTACTTGAGGATGTTCGCGAACACCTTCCGGCCTTCGACCACGCCGCCCTCGAGTACCATCAGATTTTTTTCCAGCAAGATGAGATCCGCCGACTCCTTGGCGATGTCCGTAGCCGTGTCCACCGAGATGCCGATATCCGCAGCTCGCAAGGCCGGAGCATCGTTGATTCCGTCGCCCATGAATCCGACGACGTGTCCCTTACTCCGAAGGGCACGAATGACCCGCTGTTTGTGCGCGGGAGAGAGGCGGGCGAAGAGGGTCGTCTTTTCGGCCGCGTCGGCCAGCTCTGCATCGGACATTTTCTCCACGTCTCCTCCGAGCAGCATGGGATCAGACAAGAGGCCCACATCCTTGCACACCTTGCGGCTGATGAGGTCATTGTCTCCGGTCAAGATTTTTACTCCCACACCATGTTTGTGAAGAGCCTCGATTGCACGTCCTGCAGTGTCCTTGGGCGGGTCCAGGAACGCGACGTACCCTTTGAGCACAAGTTCGCACTCGTCATCCATTGAGCAGATCTGCGTCCCCGGCAGCTCCTTCGTTGCCACGGCCAGAACCCGAAACCCATCATTGCTGAGGCTCGCGTACTCTTCCTTCAACCCAACTATAAGGTTGGGATCCATCGGCGAAAGTTTCCCGTCCAGCTCGAAGTGAGAGCACTGATGAAAGACCTCTTCCGGAGCCCCCTTTGTGAGTAGGATTGCTTTGCCCTCGGGATCCGCCACCAGAACGGACATCATCCGCCGTGTGAAGTCGAACGGAAGCTCGTCGAGCTTCTTGTACTTTTCGACCAGCGCCTGCCCGTGAAAGTCCGAGCTATCCAGGATCGCTCGATCAAGCAGATTCTTTAGGCCCGTCTGGAAGTGGCTAATGAGGTAGCCGTCCAACAGCACTTCGTCCGTTTCACGCCCGGCGACATTGCAATGCCGCTGGAGGACGACGCGATCTTCGGTGAGCGTTCCAGTCTTGTCGGTGCACAATACGTCCATGCCCCCGAAGTTCTGGATGGCGTTGAGCCGCTTGACGATCACCTTCTTACGGCTCATGGCGAGTGCACCCTTGGAGAGGCAGACGGAGACAATCATCGGCAACATCTCTGGTGTGAGGCCCACGGCCACTGCCATGGCAAAGAAAAAGGCGCCTTTCCAATCGTGCTTTGTGAACCCGTTGATGAGGAAGACCAGGGGTACCATCACCGCCATCAGCCGGATCATGAGCCATGTGAAGCGGCTTAGGCCCTGGTCGAAGCTTGTCGGCGGCTCATCCTGCGCGATGGCCCTGGCCATGCTGCCGAGATAGGTATGGATGCCAGTCGTGACCACGACTGCGGTTGCCGTACCGCTTTGGACGCTTGTCCCCATAAAGCAAGTGTTTTTGATTTCTATCGGGGAGATCACAGACTTAGCCTCGGCATGGTGGAATTTCTCAACAGGGAACGACTCCCCTGTGAGGCTTCCCTGGCTAACGAAGAGATCTTTGGCAGAGAGAACCCTCGCGTCGCCCGGGATCATATCGCCGGCGGACAGCTTGATGATATCCCCGGGTACCAAATCGCGAAGAGGCATCTCCCTCGCGGTGCCATCCCGAATAACGGTGGCAGTCACGTGAATCATGGCCTTGAGCTTAGCCGCCGCCGTATCAGCCCGGGCCTCCTGCATGAAGCGGAGCCCGACGCTCAACACCACCATTGCCGCCATCACGGTTCCGGCGCGCGCGTCGCCGGTACCGTAGGATATTGCAGATAAAGCCGCCAGCAAAATCACAAGCGGGTTGCGCATGATTTTCAGAAGACGGACGGGCCAGCCTTGCCGCCGCTCTTGCGCCACCTCATTCGGGCCCACCGTGCGCGCACGATTTTCGGCCTCCATTTGCCTCAGCCCCTGCGAAGTGGTCTGCAGCGATCGGAGCAGATCTTCGCCGTCCTTCCGGGCCGCCTCGATGACCTCGTGTGAAACACGAATGTTGTGGTTCTTCGCCTTTGTGGAGGCGGTCGGCTCGTCGGGGCGAACGGGTGACTCCGCGGGCTTAGACTCTGCTATACCCGCGGAGTCGACCAACGCCTCCGCCGTCTTATCCGCGCCAGGTTTCGTCATCGCTCTTTTGACGCTTCACACGGTTTACGAAAGTCACTTCCACTACGTCACCTCCGTCATGCCGATGCCATGAGGCGTGAGCGCCTGGCAGTCGTTTAGCAAGTGCTCCGGGAGTGTGTGCGTAGCCGCCGAGGGCCAGGGCACGGCATCGCTGGAATCAGTGGCGCGGCTGATGCCATCCAGTTGGCTTGGGATGGCTAGGCTCAGAAGGATATTGTTGTAGAATAACATTAGCAATTCCGGTCTAGCCGAGCTATTTCAACGGTGGCCGTCATCGGTCCTTCACTCCTACCTCGCCGATCGCGGCCGCATATTCGCACCCTTTTTGGGCGCCTTATAGCGTGTCATCTTCGGAGGACGCATATTAGCGCCGCGAGTCGGTCCGTGGTGAGGCTCCACGCCCATCCGGCTCTTTAGCCAATCCCAGTCCAGTTTTTCCGGATGCCGGATATATTCTTCGCGATGTGCCACTACGTCCTCCATGTAGTGGCGGCTCAACCTAAGGTGAAAGGACGAATGAACCTCGGCCTCTGGAACCGGCTCGAACATCCCGTTTACCAGACGAATAGTTACCGTAGTTTCAATTTCATCGGTATCCTTGCCGTAGATGTCAATGCCAACCTGCCGGTTTGCGAAGAAGCTGTCGTATGCGGCAATGATTGGTTTGTACGGAAGGGAAGAGCGATGCGCCTCTGACGCGGCGTTGCACACACCGAGATACTCGATCATCAAGTTAAGTCCTGTTTTTGTTGCTAGGGCGTCCATTGCGGCACCTCCTGTGAAATCTTATCTCTACTTGTTAGACGCGCGACCAAGCACAACTGACTCAGAGAGAGAATTATTGAGACCACAAAAGCACAGGAATTGCGATACGGCCATTAAACTTCGCGCCAAGCTGGAATCAGCCAACGATTCTGTCGGATCTCGCCTGATCAGCTGCCGAGGCGATGCGCTCGAACGACGAACCTCTTGGGGGCCGATCCAACTAAGTAAAACGGATAGCACGTGACCAGCGTGAGGAGTGCTCTGCCGACGTCGTTCAGCACATCCACGTCGTCCGGCCAGACGACCCGCGTGGACTCGACCTCGTAGGGATGCATCCCATCGGAAGTGGTAAGCACAATTTCGTCTCGGTTACGGATATTCCGCAAACCGCGGAAAAACGTGTCGCGGTGGCCGGCGAGCGCGACGTTTCCTTCGCGGCCTGGCACCGCGGTGCCAGGAATGGCAACAACTTCCGGCAACTGTCGCCGCATGCTCCCGCTGTTGTCAACGACGAGCACGACATCGATTGGTGTGTCCTCGTACCGAACAACACTGTATCCTGCGGCGCCTCATCTTCGTAGATGTGGAAGGGGATCTTCGGGAGATCACGGACCACCCTCCCCTGATGGTCCGCCACAGTCACGTGTAGTTACAACCAGATCCGACTCCACCTGGAAGTCGGCCTGCGCTTAAACAATGGGAGCGCAAAAAGCCAAGCCAAACCCCGCAGTGAACGCCATCCCGCGCGGGCATGCGATACGGAAAAGCTCGGCTAGAAACAATGCACCTAATCTCACAGTGGTACCTTGCACACGGCAAACGTAGCAATGGCGCGACTTCAGTTAAACCGTCTTGCAGCGAAACGCAGCAAGACACCAGCACTGGCGAGCACCAAGCCAAGCAAGCCCACCAAAGGCAACTCGCTTGCGGTAGCCGGAAGCTTGGAAGCTGGCTGCGCTGGCGAGTCGGACTTGGCCGGCTGGCTATTTTGCGCGAGGAGTTGTGGTGGGGTTGGGAAGATCTCCGTGGTCTCAACTTCCTCACCCGTGGGTTGCTCCGCTTTTACCGGTGCTCTCTTCAGGGCCACAACCGGCGGGTCGTTGGCCGATTTCGGCGGGATCTTTGTGGCCGCTTCCAAATTCGAAGGCATCGACGGCACGGGCTGGTGGGCGACCCCGGCGAGTCGCACCGCGCGCACCTTCGGATATACGAACTCCTGACCGTAGGCGTGAACCTTATTCCGATCTTCGTTAGAAATTTGGGCGATGTTTCGATTGGAAGGAGAATCCAGCAACTTGAGCCAGTATGTGCCTGCCGGCAGCACCTGGCCTGGAATCTCGACGGGCCCGCTGAACGTCACTTTTGTGAGCCGGTCCCAGGTATCTGCGTTCGTCCGTGGCGCCAAGGCCGATCCCAAACTATCAGACAAACAACCACCGCGATCGTTGTTACGCTTTTCGTAGTCAGACTTTTCATCTTTTCCTCCTTTTAGTAAAAAACTCCGCGCAGTCTCTAGGCTGCGGCTTTCTTGCCTTTCCTTTGCTCCGCTTTTGCAGCTCGAATTTCGAGCAGTCCCTTATCCAACGTTGCCGAGACGTGGTCTACGTTCACGGGCTTCGGAAGAGGGACCAGGCGGAACACTCGACGCTCGCCGAATTCACACAAATGTACAGTGCCGTTTGAATGCTGATGTTGGTGGGCAGCTTCTCCCTCGACAATCACGGCTTGTGCAAGTGCCGCGACTCGAATGTCTTTGGCGTCGAATCCTGGCAACGCAAGCTGAAGCTGAAACTCTCCCTCGGTTTCGGCGAGTTCCATATTAGGAACCTGGAACACTTCCCTCTCCGCCTGCAGCCAGTCGCCCACGTCGTTGCCAGCGGAACCACCGCGCCCCTCGAACAATTCAAACGCTCGCGTCTGGACACTGTTCAAAAGGTCATTCATCTCCTGCAGCAGTGGCTGCGATTGGTTTGCATCCTGAATCTTTTGTACGTTTACTGGGGCCATTTCCATCTCCTTTTCAAGCTCTGCTTTCAAATTGCTACGCTTCGGGCCCTCGGCCAATGAGAGCCAAGGCCATCGTCTACCCGGCGCCTCTAGCGCCATTTGACCCTCTACATGCTCAACGCTATCGGAAAAGCCGTCAACGCGCGGTCAAAAACCTTGATCTTGAGGTCAAAAACCTGTCAAAACAGACTACGGCAAAGTATCCCGCGGCGCTTTGTTTGACGATCCGATCCTTACCTAATGAATGGTCCGCGGCGGCAACGCTGGATTGTGGGCGGCCAGATCATGATCACCGCCTACGAGGGCGACATGTTGTTCCAGAATGCCTGACAAAATAGAATCCAAGAAGTGAATTGTCAGCCCCTCTTACCTTGGGTCGAGTACGAAGAGGCGGGATCGGGAACCTGTCGACGCCACTCAAGAGAGCGAGGCAATGCTCGGGCCTGCTCGGGACCTCCGAGATTCGCGCCCAGACCGCCGGCCTGGTCACCAAAAACGACAAGGACGCTAAGGAGATCGTGAACGCGAAAAATCAGCCTACCGCCGCCACTCACGGGAAGCCTGCGATGGAGCTATCCGGTCAATAGGTGCCGGGCCCTGGGAGGACCTACCTGAGCGTTGGTTCCAGACACGGCCAGACGATCGCATTGACGCACAAAGATCCTGGCCAGACGCCGCAAAAGTCGTTCCGGCAATGGGCTTTCGGCG
>Ga0207674_10006790_pt1 | contig 13425 bp, 13 predicted proteins | sample KBSCornC72_FD_184303 | JGI IMG/M metagenome (GOLD analysis project Ga0207674, IMG submission 184303) | Corn rhizosphere microbial communities from Kellogg Biological Station, Michigan, USA - KBS Corn C7-2 (SPAdes) (version 2) | ecosystem: Host-associated > Plants > Roots > Rhizosphere > Soil ... | reverse complement strand
AGGTTTTGAACCGTGTCGGTGGCCACCAGCTTGCCTTTGGCGATAATGATGACGCGTTCGCACAACTGCTCCACTTCGGGAAGAATGTGCGTCGAAAGAATGATGGTGTGGTCGCCCGCCAGGCCTTTGATCAGGTCGCGGGTTTCGATGATCTGCTGCGGGTCCAGGCCGGAAGTGGGTTCATCGAGGATCAGCACATCCGGATTATGAATAATCGCCTGGGCGAGGCCGACGCGTTGGCGGTAGCCTTTGGACAACTTGCCGATCAGCCTATTTTTCACGTCGCCCACGGAGCACTTCTGGGCCGCTTCGTCGACGCGCCGAGCCAGGCTGTCCTTGGGGACGCCCTTGAGGCGGCCGACATATTCCAGGTACTCGACAACTTCCATTTCCGGGTATAGAGGCGGCGTTTCCGGTAGGTAGCCGATGCGCTTTTTGACCTCCATGGGCTGCTCCAGGACGTCAAATTCAGCCACGCGTGCGGTGCCCACAGTGGGCGGCAGGAAGCAAGTCAGCACCCGCATGGTAGTGGTCTTGCCAGCCCCATTGGGGCCTAGGAAGCCGACGATTTGCCCTCTTTCTACCTTGAAAGAGATGTTGTCGACGGCGACATGGTTGGCGTAGCGCTTGGTCAATCCTTCGACTGTGATCATATGGAATTAATTGGACGAATGAGAGCCCTGTCTGGTTAGCAGCTCCGTTTGGTTTAGTCTGGTGAGCGGCGCCCTGTGGCAACCGCCGATAATCATGATAGTGTCGCCGCTAAGGGGGTGTCAATCGCGTCGCGGCTGCTGGGCGGCCTACGGACTGCTGTGGTTGCTGGCGCCCGCCAGCCATGCGGCGTTGCTTGACCGCCCGATCGCTGGGCCGCGCGGGACGTCCAACATCACTCTTCGCAAGCGGCTGCACGTGAACACGCTGATCACGGAGCCGGGCACCGTCGAAGTGGAGTGGGACAACCTTTATTCTTACTCGAGCGGCAACTTCAGCATGCCCTCCATCATTAAGTGCACGCCTACGGGTAAAAGCATTCTGTGGGGCCGCACCGAATACAGCGCGGCGTTCGATTCAATCGACAGCGTGGCGCAGGCCGGCCAGCGCAGCACCCAGTTCAGCGATCGCGTGACCTTCGCCGCTAACGCGGTGCTGCGCGATGGAGAAAAACTGGACATCGCCCTCCAGCCTGCTGCCACGTTCTTTCTGCGCGGCGAAGCGGGCGCGCGCCTGGGAGCGACCGCGATTGCGCGCTACGACGTCGGTCGCAACAGTATGGGAGCGACCATGAGTTGGACGGCTGCCACGGCGCCATCTCCCAATAACCCGGCGGGAACCTGGGATTTTGGCGCTGGCTTCGGCCGTCGCCTGGCGGCTTCCGGGGCGTGGGGCCATTTGACACCGCATGTGAACGCGGTTTATGAAAGATCCACTGGATTGCAAAGCACCTGGGCGGGGTTTGCGGGTATCGAATACCAGATCACAGAGCGAGTGGCCGTCGATTTCACGGGCCAGCGCTTCGGCCTCAGGGGCGGCAGTCCGGACCGTGAGCTGGTAGTGGGCCTGACCATGAACTTCGGCAAGCTGCAATAAGCCGTCTGTCACTTGCTTTCGCGGCGCTGCCCGTGAAACGATATGACACTATGAAACACTTTCTACGTAACTGGGTGAGCCTCATCGCTTTCGTCCTGCTGGCGGCGGCGTATGGCCAAGGCAAAGATTCGCTGCTCGGAAATTGGGTTCTGGACCGCGGGAAGTCGAGTTTCGAGCCGGATACCGCGCTCTTGAACCGGTCGCTTTCGTTCGAAGCCAAGGACGGCGGGGTGAGTTTCAATCAGAAGACCGTGCAGGGCAACGGCAGCACCACGGAGATTAATTTCACGGCGAAGTACGATAGCAAGGATGTGCCGATTGAGGGCTCGCAACTCGATTCGGTGGCCTTGAAGCGCGTGGACGCCAATACTGTCGAACGCACCGGCAAGGTCAAGGGGCAGGTCGCCGAAAACGTCACGATGAAAATTTCGGGCGGCGGCAAGATTCTTACTATGACTACGAAGGGCTCGATTGACGGCGTCGATTACAGCAGCACGCAGGTTTACGAAAAGCAGTAGCGATCAGGCGTCGCGGTGCACGGTATCCGGGGTGAACGCCGGAACGCAGATCGCCATGTATTCGGCGCCATCGGGAGTGCTGTAGCGAACCCACTCGCCTTTGCGCGCGATGATGGCTTGGCCGGCTTTGACTTCGGTGACGCCCGCTTCGTGTTCCACTCGCATCACGCCCTTGAGCACAATCGTGTATTCGTCGAAGTCCGGGCGCCGGCCAACCGGCGGGGCTGCGCATGTGCGCGATGCTTGCTTGCGTGTCGCCAGAGTTCACGCGGCCGATGTACTCGTCAACAATCTTGTTTCCTGGAACCGGGATCTGCGTGGGCGCTGCGATCAGCTGAGGCATTTACTCATATCGTAACGATTCGACGGGAGCAATGCGGGTTGCGCTGCGCGCGGGGTAGAGCGTTGCGATCAGGCTGACCGTCATGGCCGCGGCGGCGATCCAGATAGCGTCGAGGGCTCGCGGTTCGAAGGGTACAAACGGAATCGAGTACACCTGCTGGTCCAGTTTTACCCACTGGTAACGTTGGGCGAAATAACACACGCCGTAGCCGATGGCGAGGCCGATGGTGGTGCCTACCGCTCCAATCAGCGCGCCCTCGTACACGAAAATCTTGCGGATCTGGTTGGCCTTGGCGCCCATCGACAATAGGATGGCGATGTCACGGTGCTTCTCCATCACCATCATCACCAGGGTTATCAAAATGTTCAGGGCCGCGACTAGTTGTATTAAACCGATTGTGACTACGGTGACCGTGCGCTCCATGGTGAGGGCACCCAGCAGTTGTTTGTTCTGTTCGCCCCAAGTGGTGGCGGCGAGCTTCGGTCCGATTATTTTTTCGGACGCCGTGGCCACCAGGGGCGCTTGATAAATGTCGTCGAGCATCAATTCGATGCTGTTGACAACGTCGGTGAGATCGAACGCCTTTTGTGCGTCGGTGAGCGACAAAAAAGCCCAATTGGCGTCCAGATCGTAGAAACCGGATTCGAATGTACCAACGACGCGCAGGCGCACATAGCTGGGGCGCGGGCCGAAGGGCGTAATCTGCCCGTTGGGGATGACGAGCTGCACCTGCTTGCCGGTGACGGCTCCGATATTATCCGCGAGGCGCGAGCCGAGTACGATGCCGGGCAAGTCTCCAGAAGCGCGCAGGCCGTCGAGTGCACCGGTTTTCAAATGCTTCAGCGTGTCCGCGATGGGTGCGCCGGCACGCACGTCGACGCCTTTGATGGCGACGCCGGCTCCTGTGAGGGGTCCGCTGATGTAACCGCTTTCGTAGAGCGCCGGCGCCGCCGATCTCACGTGCGGAATCTTTGCCAGTTGGGAAGCTAATTGTTCCCAGTGTTCGATGCCCGTGCCGGGCTCTTTCTCGAGAATCGAGACGTGCGCGGTTGCACCCAGCAGATTACGTTGCAGCGTATCGCGAAAACCGTTGTTGATCGCTAGCGCGATGACCAGCGCCATCACGCCCGCGGCTACGCCGATCACCGAAATCGCGGTGATCACGGAGATCACCACCTGTTTGCGCTTGGCGCGCAGATAGCGGCGGGCAATGAACAACTCAAACATTTAGGGTGCGATCCGGCGTAGTTTCTCGGCGAGTCCGATTTCCCCTTCGAGACGCAGCAACGGGAAAAGAATCACGTCGCGAATCGACTTCGAATTCGTCAGGATCATGGTCAGGCGGTCGATGCCGATGCCTTCGCCTCCAGTGGGCGGCATGCCGTAGGACAGCGCGCGGATGTAATCCTCGTCCATCTGATGCGCTTCTTCATCGCCCGCCGCTTTCAATTCTAATTGCGCTTCGAAGCGGCGGCGCTGCTCTTGCGGATCGTTCAGCTCGGTATATGCGTTGCCGATTTCCATGCCCGCCGCGTAGATCTCAAAGCGCTCAACGAAGGCAGGGTCGCTGGGCTTCAGCTTCGACAGCGGCGAAACTTCCACCGGGTAGTCATAAATGATTGTGGGCTCGATCAGTGTCGGCTCCACTTTGCGCTCGAAAGCCTCGACTAGCGCGTGTCCGCGCAAGGGCACTTCGGCGCCCACCGCTTCCTGCATCGAAACGCGGCGGATGTTCCCGAAGTCGAGCGTATGTCCTTGCCACTCGACCACGGCCGAGCCAGTCGCATCCACTGCCGTTTGCCTTAAAAAATCGCACGTGAAATCCATCAGGCCTTGGTAGTCCGTATAGGCCTGATAAAACTCCAACATCGTGAACTCCGGGTTGTGACTTGTCGAGACGCCTTCGTTGCGGAAGTTACGATTGATCTCGTAGACGCGCTCGAGGCCGCCCACGATCAAGCGCTTCAAGTACAACTCCGGCGCGATGCGCAGATACAGATCCATGTCGAGCGTATTGTGGTGCGTCACGAAGGGCCGCGCCGTCGCGCCGCCATAGAGCGGCTGCATCATAGGCGTCTCTACTTCTACAAAGCCTCGCTCTTCGAGTTGCCGCCGCAAGGATGAAATGATACGCGCCCGCGTCACGAAAACCTTTTGCGATTCCGGATTCGCGATCAGATCCAGATAGCGCTGGCGGTAGCGGATCTCGACGTCTTCGAGCCCGTGCCACTTCTCCGGCAGTCCCAGCAGGATCTTCGAAAGAAAGGTGAGCTTCTCGGCGTGCACGCTCAACTCGCCGGTGCGCGTGCGGAATAGATAACCTTCGACGCCCACGATGTCGCCGATGTCTAGCAATTGATAGAGCGCATACTCGCGCTCATTGACAGCGTCGCTGCGCACGTACACCTGCAGCCGTTCGCCGCGCTGCATCAGGTGGAAGAAGCCGGCCTTCCCCATGCGCCGCATAGTCTGAATCCGCCCGGCGATGCGGACCTGCGGTTTCGCCGCCGTCAACTCCTCGGCGGTTTTCGCGCTTTCCGCCGCCAGGATCTCCGGTATCGTGTGCGTAAAATCGAACCGCTGCCCGTACGCCCGGAACCCGAGCGCCTCAATTTCCGCCGCGCGCTTGACGCGTTGCTCTAATAGATCGTCTTCGAGGGACAAAAAGACTCCTTTTATGAAGTATAGAGGGCCTCCTCAAAATTGCGCTACCGTAGGATCATGACGGGCCTGCTTCAGAAGGCTTTGCGCCGAATCGAAGTTCTCTCCGAAGAGGAGCAGAACGCGATCGCGATGCAGATCCTGGAATCCCTGGATGATGAAGAGACCTGGGCGCGGAAGTTACGTGAACACCCTGAACTGCTGCGTTCCCTTGCTCGCGAAGCCAGCGAGGAACATCGGCGAGGAGATACCCGCGCTCTTGACGAAACCATCGGATGAAATCGTCCACAACCGCGATCCACAAAGGCAAGACTGCAGCGTCAGTTAAATAGGCGCAGTCTTGCACCCCTATTCCAAGTCTGAAGTAACTCGCCGGTTCGTCTAAATAATTCGCATCTTTCGCCGTGCTGGATCAGAATGTAGCGGCTGTTTATATCAACGCCGACGACATCTTCGGTTGCTGTTTCGGGAATGGGCAAGAAAGACGCCGTGGTGCTAACTTGTCCAGTCGTGAGATCCAGACGTATTAGCTTTCCTATGCCACTCCGTTTCGAATCCCAGACGCAGAGGATCTCCTTGTTGGACCACCAACTCTTCGGTGACACCTGTACTTCGTCAAACGGTTTGGGCATGCGTTGTGCAAGCCATAGCAGCGTGTCTCCCGTGTCGGACGCGATTGCTCCGCTGACTTCGAAGCCCATAAGCAATTTCTTGCCGTCGTTGGACCAACGCGGAGAATTTGCGAACGCTGGACCTTCGCCATCGACCTTTTCTGTGGAATTGAGTATTCGCATCTTGCTGGACGGGAGATCCATTATGGCGAGGGGGCCAGAGAGCCCTACCAAATCGTCGCCATCATTGTCCGCCACACTATGAACTGCGAAGACGACAGATCGGCTATCCGGCGAGACCTCCACGTCGGAATATAGCTCTCGTTTGGGAACCTCTGGCTGCGGGAAACGGTTGGTCGTGAAATAGAAGGCCGCAGTCGTCAGCTTTCGGATCTGCGAGGTTTCGTAATCCAGCAGGTAGATCTGCCCCATTCCAGATCTGCCCTCCCTGGAAACAAACGTCAGAAACGTCCCGTTGGGTGCGATCGAAAACGAGCCCACGGGGACAGAACACGGGATAAATCGAGTGTTCTTGGATTCAATATTTATCAATTGAAAGCCTTGTCCTGTATATACAGCAAGGTCTGGTGCGTCCTCGTGCTTACCGCAGCTCGGCAACAGGAGCAGTAGAAGTAGCGCCAGACCTTTCATATCGTTTCCGGGAACTGACGTGCACCGTGAAGAAACGATAGAACGACGACCCGGTTCGGGCCAAGTTCGTAAATCAATCGATACTGCTTGACGAAGATTTCGCGGACTGAAGCGTCTCTCAGTTCCGGCACGACTCGGCCTCGCTGCGGGGATTTATTAAGCGATTGTGCCGCAAGCTGCGCCTCATGCATCAGAGCAGAAGCAAAATGCGGTGAGTCTCGCGCGATATACTCGGCTGCCTCTTCAAGCTCTTGCCAGGCCGATTCCGTCCAAGCTACTCCGTAAGCCACGGCTTCATCCGCCGCTCAACGTCATCCTCGTCGAGGATCTTGCCGTCGGTGGCTTCACGCCGGCCACGTTCGATCCGCTCGCGAACGTAGATGGAGTACTGCACGTCCTCCCAGGTCGCATCATCGGGAAGGGTCTCGATCATACGCCGGACTTCTTCTTTAACGGTCGCCATTGAGACCTCTGGACTTGATTCTAACGCTTCACAATCACTTCCCGCAGGCGATCCCGCGTCAGGAAAAACTTCACGGAGCTGAAATCCTGGAACAGTTTCTCCAAACTCCGGTTATTGAAAATCTGCGCGGGCTTGCGCTGCGAGCGGGCGGTCATCTGAATGGTCCGGTGATCCTGGATGCGGTACGCGTAAGTGGAAATGTTTTCGATGCGCTCCTCGGTGTTGAATAGGGCGAACAGGCTCGCTCCCGGGCGCAGCATGCGATGCAGTTTCGCCACTACCGTCTGCAGCAGCGGCGAAGCTATAAACTGGAGCGAATCCCACACCAGGGCGCCGTCAAAGCTCGCGTCCTCAAAGGTCAGCGCGAGACTGAAGAAGTCTGACACCAGAATCGGGTTCGCCTGATTCTCGAAGAAATTCGCGCCATTTGCCAAGGCCGCAGGCGACCCGAACACTTGATCCAGTTGCCGCACGAAGTCGTCCGAATACAGACGGTGTCCGTAGTTGGTGACGAAACTAATCGTGGCTTGGCTCGCGCCCGCGAAGTCCAGAATGGACATCCCCGGGCGCTCTTCGAGAGACGCGCAGAACTGGTCCAGGCCGTGACTCTGTCGAGTCTCCGGTCCGGCGGACGGTGCTTGAGCCACTACCGCTTAATATCACCCGCACTGGCAGCCGCCGCGGGGGACGACGACGTCGCGGCCGAGGCTACCGGTTGCGGCTTGGGCGGTACTGCCGCCGGCTTAGGCGCTTCCGCGCGCACGATGTCGATCGAGCCCTTGAAATAGGCGCCATCCTCGATTACGATGCGCGCCGTGCGGATGTCTCCTACCACTTTGGCGTCCTTGCGGATCTCAATCTTTTCGCGAGTCTCAATATTGCCTTGGACCGTTCCAATCACCACGATCTCGCGCGCTTTGATGGTCGCCACTACTTTGCCATTGGGGCCTACGGTGAGCCGGTGCTCCTGCAATTCCACCGTGCCCTCCACTTCGCCGTCGATGGTCACATCTTCACGTCCGTAAATCTGGCCCTTGAGGACCACGGACTTTCCGATAATGGCGGCGCCTCCGCGAACAGGTTCGGGGCGTGTCTCTATGGGGCGAGCGGGCTGAGTGGACATAGGGATTCCTTCCTTGGCGAGTTCAGACGAAGTCGGCGGTGCCGGCGCGGGTCTCTGTGGTGGTATTTCTTCTTCTTTACGGCGGTTCCACATCGGAAAGCGCCTCCTTCCGTCAAAGTAACTTTTCCTATACTACTACGGGCCAATCAAGAGTGAGATAACAAAGCCACAGGACTCGTTACAATGAAAATTGTGCGGCTATCGGTGACTTTGGCTTTTGCCCTGTCATTCGCCTCGCTGGCGTTGGCGGCTCCGGATATCTTTCTGCTGAAAGATGTTCGCGCGGGTCAACATGGCGTCGGCCGTACGGTCTTCTCCGGTACCAAAGTTGAAGATTTTCAGGTGGAGGTGCTGGGCGTTCTGGAAAATTTAGGTCCCCGGCAATCCATTATTCTGGCGCGATTAAGCGGGGGGCCGCTAGCGAACACCGGAGTCATGCAGGGCATGAGCGGCTCACCGGTTTATATTGATGGCAAGTTACTGGGTGCGGTCGCCCTGAGTTTTCCTTTATCTAAGGAAGCCATCGCGGGGATTCGGCCTATCGAGGATATGCTGCACGTGAACCCGCAGCCGCCGCGGAACATCGCCGCCGCGACGCCGCGCCGGGCGTTTATAGCAGGTGACGCCCGTCTAGAAGACATTGCCACGCCGGTTTCGTTCACCGGATTCACGCCCGCCGCGTTGGAGCATTTCGCGCCGCAGCTTCGACAGTTGGGTCTCGACCCGCGCCAGGGCGTTTCGGGCGGCGGCAATATCCCGGACCGTCTCGGCGATCCCCGCCAACTCGAGCCCGGTTCCATGATCAGCGTGCAGTTGATTTCGGGAGACATGACGGTCGGCGCCGACGGCACCGTTACCGCCATCGACGGCGATCGGATTTATGCGTTCGGCCACCGTTTTCTCGACGAAGGCACCACCGACTTGCCTTTCGCGCGCGCCGAGGTATTGGCTCTGATGCCAAATCTCTCCAGTTCGTTCAAGATTTCGATGGCGCGCGAATGGATGGGATCCATCACTTCCGATCGCGAGACTGCCGTCTCCGGACTCACTGGCCGTCAAGCCAATCTGATCCCGGTGCAGATTCGCGTCGGCTCGAATACTTACCGCATGCGCCTGGTGCAAGACCGCGTGATGACGCCCTTGCTGATGCAGATGGCTGTGTTCTCCGCCATCGATTCCACCGAACGCAGCGTGGGCGGCCAGACGTATTCGGTGCGCGGGCAGCTCGATTTCGAAGGCGGTCCGGTGCGCGTTGACGACGTTTATAGCGGCGATGTGGGGGTTGCGGTGATCGCTTCCGCGGCCATCGGATCGCCGATTGCTTTTGCCTTGCAAAGCGGCTTCGATGCGCTGAAGTTGAAGGGCGTAACGCTCGAGGTCGCGCCGGTCGAGCGCCGCAGCCAGCAGCAAGTGGTTGACCTGATGGCCGCGCGCACCGTGCGCCCCGGCGAAGACCTGGAAATCACGGTCGTGATGTCCGGCGAGAACGGCCAGGAAACCGCGCGCCGCATAAAATATCGCGTGCCTATCGGGGCGCAGCCTGGCATGCTGAACTTCACCATCGCCGACGCCACTGCCACCAACGTGATCGAATTCCAATCCGCCGTGGCCACGCCGCAGCGCTCGCCGGCGCAGGTGTTGAGCTTGTTGAACGGCTTGCGGTCGAACACGAAAGCGTATGTCCGCGTGTGGCGTGCTGAGCCTTCCTACACCGTTGAAGGCCGCGATATCCCGGACCCGCCGCCATCGCTCGCCATGCTCCTAACCCGCGCCCAAGCCGGTTCACCCGCGCAAGTCAACACGCGCGGGGCGAAGGTTGCTGAACTGGAAGTGCCCGGTGCGGCGGGTTCGGTTGTCACCGGCACCAAGACCATTCAGGTCGAGGTCAAAGAATGAAGCTCTCAGCATGTATCCCGCTGTTTGCCTCGTTCGCGATGGGCGCCACCACCGCTACGTGGGAGCTCAACGGCTATCAGGATTTCCTGCGCGGACGCATGAGCGGTCTCTCCATCACGCGCGACGGGCGTCTGATTCTTGGCCCTAAAGTCGACACGGTTTTTTCTTCCGATCAAGCGCAGATCTGGAGCGTTGCTCCCGCGCCGGATGGCTCGCTCTACCTCGGCACCGGCAATCGCGGGCGCCTTCTGAAAATCGATGCCGCTGGCAATGGCACGGTGGCGTGGAGTTCCGATCAGCCTGAGATCTTCGCCGTCGCCGTCGACCGTGCAGGTGTGGTTTACGCTGGCACCTCGCCCGATGGCAAAGTCTATCGCATCGAAAACGGCCGCGCCACGGAATACTTTTCTCCCGGAGAGCGCTACATCTGGGCGCTGGCATTCGCTCCCGACGGCTCGCTTTACGTCGCCACCGGCCAGCAAGGCAAAATCTATCGCGTCACTGCTGCGGGTCGTGGCGATTTGTACTACGAAACCGGACAGGCGCACGTGACCGCGTTGGCGTTCGATCGTGAAGGCCGCCTGCTGGCTGGCAGCGAGCCCAACGGAATTCTGTATCGCATCACCGGCGCACCCGCGCGCGGCTTCGTGCTCTATGACGCGAACCTGCCGGAAATCCGCAGCATCATCCCCGCAGCTGACGGCTCCATTTACGCCGCGGCTCTCGGCGGCAGTTTGGCGAAGCGCACTTCCGCCGCGGCCACTTCGTCGTCGTCTTCAACGCCCACGCTGACCGCGCCCTCGACCAGCATCACTGTCACCGACGCGCAAGCAGGAGTCCCCCCGGCGCCTAAACCGGACCCCGCCAAAGCCGCCGCAGCTGTCTCGCCCATCAGCGCACCCGCGACGACTGTCGAAGTCTCCGGCGTCGAGCGCTCGGCGCTTTACAAAGTTTTCCCCGACAACACCGTGGAGACTTTGTGGACTTCAAAAGACGAAAACATTTACGACGTGGTCGCCGACACGGCCGGCACCCTGACCTTTTTGACGGATGCCCAGGGCCGCGTTTATCGCATCGACCCGCGTCCTGATCGTACCCGCGACGCCACGCTAGTGACGCAGACGAACGAACCCGACGCTACGCGCCTGACCGCTTCTCCGCGCGGCCTTCTCATCGCCGCCGGCAACGTCGGGAAAATGTTGCGGCTGGATCCGTCCGCTACCGCCGCCGGATGGTTCGAATCCTCGATTCACGATTCCGGCACGGTCGCGCGCTGGGGACGACTATCGTGGGTCGGCAGCAAAGGCGTCGTGTTCAAAACGCGGGCAGGGAACTCGGCCCGCCCGGACGCCACCTGGAGCGATTGGTCTGACCCCATCACCGATCCCGCGAAGTCTCTGATCGCGAGTCCTAACGCGCGCTTCATCCAATGGCGCGCTGACTTCACGGGAACTGCCGAGCTCGACAACGTCACCATCGCCTACTTGCCGCAGAACACGGCGCCGGCGATTCGCAGCATCACAGTCTCGGCGCAACCGGCCCCGGCCAGCTCCACGAGGAGCGTGAGTTCGAGCACGTCATCGGCTTTTTCAATCACCGTTACCGACACGGGCGATGCCAGCAGCGCCGTCGGCACGCAGGCCCAAACGCTTTCACGGCCCGCCGGGCAGCAACTCCAGATCTCCTGGCAAGCGGATGATCCTGATGGCGACAAGCTTTCCTACAACCTCTATTTCCGTGGGGAAGACGAACGCGAGTGGAAGCTACTGCGCGCTGACATCAGCGAGAATACTTATCTGCTGGATGGCGACGTCTTCGCGGATGGACGCTACTTCTTTCGCGTGGTCGCATCCGACCGCCCCTCGAATGCCGCCGAGCAAGCGCGCCAGTCGGAATTGATCGGGCCGCCGGTGCTGATCGACAACACGCCGCCTGTGGTTACGGCGAGTGCGGCCCGCCGCAGCGGCGCCGCCGTCGATATCGACGTCGATGCGCAGGATCGCGGCTCCATCCTGCGCCGCTGCGAATATTCGGTCGACGCTCACGCGTGGATGCCGGTCGAAGCGCTCGACGGCGTCACCGATTCCGCGCGCGAACAGTTTCGTATCCACATCGACAACTTCCCGCCGGGCGAGCACCTGATCGTCATCCGCGCCTACGATGTCGCCGGCAACGCGGGCCTCGCCAAAGTGGTGGTTCGCTAGTCCGCTCCGCCCCCGCTTGCGTTTGGCCCGTCGATCGGATATGACTTCTGCATGTTTAAACTAATAGTTGTGCCCGTAACGGGCCTCTTGCTGCTGGCGGGTTGCAATACCGCGCCTCCGGCGGCTCCCGCGGTGGATCTCGCCGCCGAGCAATCCAAAATCCGCGACATCGAAGCTGGTTGGGTGAAAGAAGCTGCCGCCAAGGACGTGGAAAAGAGTGCGGCCCACTACGCCGATGACGCCGTCCTGATGATGCCGGGCGCGCCCCCCGCTAAAGGCAAGGACGCCATTCATGCGGCCTGGAAAGGCATGCTGGAGGACCCCAACATCAAGCTCGATTTCTCCGCGGACCGCGTCGAGATGAGCGCGGGCGGTGACTTGGCCACCACCCGGGGCTCCTACAGCATGACCGTCACGAATCCGAAAACCAAGAAGCCCATGGACGATAAAGGCAGCTACATGACGGTTTACAAGAAGCAAGCCGACGGCACTTGGAAAGTGATCGAGGACATCACCACTTCCGAGGTCGCTCCGAAGTAAAACTAGAGGCGCCCCGCCGTCATCATCCAGCGGAACATGAAGCCGAATGCCAGCGCCGTGAGCGCGACCGCGGCCGCACCGCCCATGCGCCAAATGCCTTCCGCGGCACCCGTCAAGCGCGGCGTCCCGGCCGCGTAGGCAATGGCGAATCCACCGGCAACGCCGCCGATATGCGCGGCGTTATCGGTGGCCGGGAACAGCGCCGACAAAAGGATCGCGTAAATCCCCCATTGCAAATAATGCGCCCGTACCGCCGCCCCATACGACGATTTATCGCGCATCCCCAGGGCAATCATCGCGCCTAGCAATCCGAAAATTCCCGCCGATGAACCCACTGACGGCACCACCGGATTCCATAAGTAGCTCGCGTAGAATCCTGCGATGGTGGAAACAAAATAGAACACCAGGTAGCGGTTGGTGCCGTAACTCTCTTCCGTGGCCGCGCCTAGGTCGAACAGCACCCAGGAATTCATCAACAGATGAAGGATTCCACCGTGCAAGAAACCGGCCGTGAGCAACCGCCACCACTGCCCGTCGTGAATCGCCGGGCCGTACTTCGCTCCCGCCTGAAACAGCGGAAGGCCGGTCGAACCGCTCCCTGAGAGCAGCCCCGGTAGCGCCTCAGCCAGATAAAATCCCGCATTGATCAGCAGGATCACGATGGTGGTGAAGCGCGCGTGCGGGATCAGGCCGCCCAGAACGTCAGCCGACGCGCGGCGTTCAATGGCTGGAGCTTCCAGCTTGATATCGCAATACGGGCAGACCTTGTCACTGGTAGTGATGAAGGCCCGGCAATTCGGACACATCCGGCGGGTTTCCACGCACTCA
>Ga0207674_10006789_pt1 | contig 13429 bp, 13 predicted proteins | sample KBSCornC72_FD_184303 | JGI IMG/M metagenome (GOLD analysis project Ga0207674, IMG submission 184303) | Corn rhizosphere microbial communities from Kellogg Biological Station, Michigan, USA - KBS Corn C7-2 (SPAdes) (version 2) | ecosystem: Host-associated > Plants > Roots > Rhizosphere > Soil ... | reverse complement strand
ACGCAGCGTTGATCGTGAACGGCTGGGCGAGCGTTTCCGGGTCGGTCAGGGTGATCGTGCCGACGAGCGTGTTCGGATCCTTGAGGCGGTACGTTTCGTGGATTTTCATCTTGTCGCTCGGGTGAACGCCGCCCGTGAACGTGATCTCCGGCGTGAAGCCGACGGTGTCGATCACCAGCGTATCGCCTTCCCAATGGCCGACCGATGTGCCGTTGAACTGCGGGTCCGGATCGGCCGGTAAGGCACGGCCGTCCATGTATATGCGGCGGACCTGGCTCTCGGTCTCGATCGCCAGCGTCACCCGCCCCGGAGTGAACAGCCATTCGATCGGGTAGGGCATCGACATGATACCCGGCATCCCCGGCGGCACGCAGTTGGCGAGCTGGTTCTGCAGATTTTCGCCGTGCTTCTTGCCCTCTTCATAGGCATCGGCCAGCTTTTGAGCGGCCGGAGTCAGCACCGGCTTCGGCGGCGGTCCCGGCCGAGCGCCGTTGGCGGGCCGCATGAAGGTCGGCTGCCAGACGCCGCTCCAGTCGGGCAGCTTGGCCAGCGCCGTCCACTGGCCGGCCGTGGGCGTCTTGATTTCGGTCTTGTTGAAGGGAGTGCCTTGCGCCAGCAAGGGCGACGCCGCGACGACGGCCCCAGCGGCAAGCAACAGCGAAATGCGCATCGACCCGTCCTTCCCCCATCGCCACGCCAGTCGTCTTGCGCGGCAAGCCCGCTCGCATCGCAAACGGGCTCAATCCATCAACCTGGTTCTTTTTACGGCTTAGGCGGCCCGGGAAGCTGACGCATCGTCGCGCCTCCCGGCTTGGTCACCGTGACGTCGAAGCCGCCCTTGCGCGTGTCACGCAGCGGATAATATGTGATGTTGATCTTCTCGCCCGGCTGCAGCGAATCCTTGTCCCAACCGTTGCGGACGAGATGGTTCGGGCTCATGCCCTCGAACGCCCAGCGGGTTCCGCTGGCGTCACGCACGTAAAGGAACGTGTGCGGATTGGTCCACACCCACTTCTCCACGGTAACGTTGTCCATCTTCTTTTCGTTGCCCCAGTCGAACATGGCGGTCGAATGGTGGGCAATAGCGGGTGCGGCGAGGGCGACGAGCCCAATGGCACCAGCAAGGGTGATTCCCAGCGCGGTCTTTGACATAAACCTCTCCATGGCCACAGGCGCATGAACTGCGCCTGAGCGTTGTGCCCCTATTTGCCAGATGCAAATGGACAAAATCAACAGTAATCGATGCGCTGCTTGACTTTGTCCGCAGAAGCGCACCACTCTCGCGGATGGAGAGTGATCGCCCGGAGGGATACATGCAGATTCAACGTCGCTTAGCGCGGGTCGGCCTTGGCGCTGCCGTGCTTGCCCTGGCCGCGGTGGCGCCGGCGCAGGATTCGAAGTTCGTGCCGCAAAGCGCAACTGCCTATGGCGAGGTGACCAAGTGGCCCGACTTCAGCGGCGTGTGGAGCCCCGATTGGTCACAGCTGTTCGGCCCGGGCGGCCGGGCCGGGCCCGCCAAGCTGACGCCCGAGGCGCAGGCCAAGCTCGACGCCTACAATGCGGCGAAGAAGCAAGGCGAGAACCAGCAGACTTCGGCGGCGAACTGCCTGCCGAATGGAATGCCGGAGATCATGCGCCAGCCTTATCCGATCGAGTTCATCTACTCGCCGGGTCGGGTCACGATTTTCATCGAATCCTACAGCCAGGCGCGCCGTATCTACATCGATGGCCAGTTCCCCAAGAATCCGGAGGACCTGTTCAACGGCAATTCGATCGGTCATTGGGAAGGCGATACGCTGGTCGTCGATACGATCGGCTTTTCTCCGGAAACCATGATTTCGGACGGTGTACCGCACAACGACAAGATGCGGATCCAGGAACGGATCCATAAAGTCTCGCCGAACCGGCTCGTGATCGACACCACGATCACCGATCCGGGCGTGCTGGCGGCGCCGTACACTTACAGCCAGGCTTTCGACAAGAAGCCCGACTGGCAGATCCGCGAGTACGTTTGCGAGGAGAACGATCGGGATTCCGCCGACGCCCAGGGGCGGGCGCATCTCGATCTGGGGCTCGACAACAACGGGGCGGATCCGTTCGGTCCGGCACCCGACGACAGCAAGAGCCAGGGCGCCAAGGGCCAGTAGGCCGGTCTGCAGCGCGCCGCTAACCAATTGGCAAGCGCGCGCAGGATAGACCGATGGCGATGAACGCCATACCGCCTTCGTTCGACCCGCGCGCCGACGAGATCGCGCTGATCGGCGAACCCACCGCGGACGTTTCGGGCTCGAAATGGGCAGCGCTGCAAGGCGCGGCGAACGTCGTCGCCGGCCTCGCCGGTCTGGAGCCGGAGCAGACAGTGCCCGAAATCCGCGATTTCCCGTCGCTTATCGGCGTTGCCGAGCCGTGGCGTCGCGAGCTTGCCGAGCGCGGGATCGAGCAAATGGCCGCGGTGATGGAGCCCGGCATAGCGGCGTTGCTGGGGGTCAATGCGCGTGGCGCCGATCCCCGTGCGGCGGCGCTGGCCCTTTGGCACGAATTTGAGCAAGCGCGCGCCTCCGTGCTCGCCCTGCTGCCTCCGGGCGGCGCGAGCGGTCCGCGACACAACGCCTGACCTTTTCGTCACCGCTTGACCCGGTTCCCGGTCTGTTCCAACTACCGCGCATGGCCGAATCGCCCGCGCCCGAACTCCTGAACGAAGAATTCGACCGCCGTGCACATGCCGTGGCTCGGGGGATCTGCCGGATGTTCGCGCGCAACGACGTCTGGGCCCTCACCGAGATGCTGCTGCGCAACGGCCGCCGCGCCGATCTGATGGGCATCGATGCGCGGGGGCACATCGTGATCGTGGAGATCAAGACCGCGCGCGGCGACCTGCTCGGCGATGCCAAGTGGCCCGACTACCTGGATTTCTGCGACCGCTTTTATTGGGGCCTTCCTCCCGAACTCGATCGCGCATGCCTCGAAGGGCCGGCCTTTCGGCCAGACTGTTGCGGCGTCATCGTGGCCGACGAATACGACGCCGAGATTATCCGCCCCGCACCCACCCAGCCGCTCGCCGCCGCTCGCCGGAGGGCCGAGATAGAACGCCTCGCTCGCGCCGGGCTTCGCCGCCTGGTCACGGGCGCCGACCCGGAGTGCGGCGGCTGGGGCCGAGTAGCAGGATAGCCCCCTCATTCCGCCAGTCTGCCGCACCGGCGACTGCCATGGCGGCACGGTGCTTGGCCGACGATTTCCGGCCTTCGGCGGCGTGACGTCAGCGGCGTCTTTCGATCGGCTTTTCGGGTTGGTTTAACGGTTAATTTACCACGCGAGGCCAGAACGGCCGTGATTGGCAACCGGGGGCATGCCCTATGGACACGTTGAGGGGCAAATTCGACGCGCTCGACAATTCGCACGACACTGCGTCGGGCGAGGAAGACTCCGGCCGCGAAGCGCCTCCGGCCGCGATCGGGCAAGACGAGCGCCGCATGCAGGTGCGCGCCTACAATCACTGGGCTAGCCTGCTAGAAGACCGCAATTTCCCTTCGATAGACGACCTCGAGCCCGATCAGCTGCCCGATTTCGGCCCATACTCTGTGCTGCTCGATTTCACCGCGGGCATCGAGAATCCCGGCGTCACTTATCTCGGCGAAATGCTTGCTGCCGAATGCGACATAGCCGTCGACGAATTACAGACGCTGGCCGACGTGCCGCCCCGGTCGCTGCTCAGCCGGATCACTGATCATTACATGCAGATCCTCGCCAACCAGGCGCCGATCGGGTTCGAGGCCGAATTCGTCAACCAGCGGGGTTCGACGATCCTTTATCGCGGAATCCTGCTTCCCTTCTCGACCGATGACGAAAAGATCGACTTCATCTATGGCGTGATCAATTGGAAGGAACTGGCCGACCAGCGCACCTCGGACGAGTTGCTGCTGCAGGTCGACCAGGCCCTCGAACAAAAGCCGGAGGGTCCGCTCATGCGCGTTGACGATACGCCGCTCACCGACTGGGCCGATGGTCCCGGCGCCAGCGTGGCCAACGACACGGACGACGAGCCGCTCGAGCTGTCGACGGAAGATGGCGAGGAGGCGCTAGAGTTGTCTGCTGAGAAGCCCGAAGCGCACGAACTGTCGTCTCAAGGGTCGGAAGAGCCCGAAGTCTCCATCGATGACGAAGGAACACTCGAGCTTTCGGCGGAGGATGCCGAGACGCTCGACGAAGATGACGTGCCCGGTGGTTTCGCCGAAGGGTTGCCGGCCTTCTCCGGCCGTGCCGAGGATTACCTCGACGATGGCCCGCTCGACGAAGAAGCCGAAGGCGAAGAAGAAGAGGACGCCGACGACGACCTGCCCCGGCCCAAGTTCGGTTCCCTGATGTCGATTGGCGGCGGCCGCACCGTGACTGAGGACGGCGGCCACGATCTCGACCTGTCCGCATTTGCAGAGGATGAGGAGGCCGCGGAGCCGACTTCCACAGCCTTTGAAGCCGAAGAAGACGATGTTCCCGAGCCGCACGAAGACTTCGAATACGGCGACGACGCGGTGATGGCGCTCGACGGCTTCGAAGTAGACGATTCCGAAGGTGACGGCGAAGATGTCGGCGGTGGCATCGCGTTGACTGAAACCGACCCCACGGAGATGGCGCTCGGCGACTGGCTCGCTGCTGCGCGGGAAATGGCCGCGCAGGCGCGGACGAGCGAAGATCGCACCCGGACTGCGCTCTATGAGGCAATCGGTCGGGCTTACGATTTCTCCCTCGCAGCCGCGGAGAACGCGGAAGACTTCGACGAACTTCTCGTCGATTCCGGGCTGGCCGTGCAAGATCGCGCGCCGATGACGCCGGTGGTGAAGCTGGTCTTCGGCGCGGACTACGACAAGACACGGGTCACCGAGTATGCCGCCGCCCTCAGCCATGCACACCGGCTCGAGCTGCCGCGCGGCTCTCTCGGCGAATACCTGCGCAGCACAGAAGGCGGGCTCAAGGGGGTGGTCAAGGCCGAGCGACAGTTCCGCAGGGCCGAAAGCGGCAAGACCGATCCGGCCGCCGACACGCGCGAGCTCCTCGCCGAGAAGCTGCGCGAGATGCCGGCGATCGATCTCGCCGAAATATCCCCGTACGGCAGCGAATTCGCCCTCGTCATGATCCGGCGCAGCGACAGCGGCGAAGTGGCACTGCTTGGCGAAGTGCCGGAGGACGCCACCCTGATCGAAAAGGCCGCGAAGAAGCTGGTCGGCTGACACGCAACAGGAGTGCTGCGAGCGCCCCTTTCATCCCTGTTTGGCGCTCGCTCATCCGGCGGTGTATACAGGGGCTGATCCGGGCTGGCCTTCAGCCGCGGTTCAGCCCTTTGGAGCATAGCTGCGACCCCGATGCGCCTTATCGCCCGCACGCTCGCGTTTCTCGCGGCACTAGCGTTCGCTGCGCAGCCGATTGCCGCGCAAGACGCCAGCATCCTGCGCGATGCGGAGACCGAGCGGCTTCTCAAGGACATGGTCAATCCGTTGGTCGAGGCCGCCGGAATGCCGAAGGACGCGGTCGACGTCGTTATCGTCAATGACCCGTCGGTCAACGCCTTCACCTCCCAGGGGCAGGTGATCTACGTGAACTCGGGCCTGCTCAATGTCGCGGACAACGCCAACCAGGTCCAGGGCGTGATGGCGCACGAGCTCGGCCACATCGTCGGCGGGCACGCGCTCAGCTTCGATAAGGGCTTCAAGAATGCCGGCAAGATCACGCTGCTTTCGCTGCTGGTCGGCGTCGCCGCGGCGCTCGCCGGATCGGGCGATGCGGCCATGGGCGCCATCTCGATGGGGCAGCAGGCCGCGTATGGGTCGTTGCTCGGCTTCAGCCGGGCGCAGGAATCTTCAGCCGACGCCGCCGGGGCGAACTTCCTTTCGAAGGCCGGCATTTCGGGTCGAGGCAGCCTGCAATTCTTCCAAAAGCTGCAGAACCTGGAGTTCCGCTACGGCTATCCGCATGATGAGGAAGCCGCTTTCGCCAGCACCCATCCGCTCTCCGGCGACCGCATCGCCACCCTTCGCGAGGTGTACGAAAAGGACAAGGCGTGGAATGCGAAGACCGATCCCGAGCTAGAAGAACGGTTTCAATTGGCCAAGGCCAAACTCTACGGATACCTGGCGGATCCGGCCGACACGCTGCGTCATTACCCAACTTACGTGACCACCGAACCGGCCCGATATGCTCGGGTTTATGCCTACCACAAGGAATCCAGGCTGGACGATGCGCTGCGCGAGGCCGACGCCCTGCTGGCCGAAAAGCCGAACAATCCGTACTTCCTTGAAATCAAGGGGCAAGTGCTGCTCGAAGCGGGCAAGGCCGACGAATCCCTCGCGCCCCTGCGCAAGGCGACCGAGCTGACCGGCAACGACCCATTGATCGCGAGCACGTTTGGGCTCGCGCTGGTCAACACGGAAGACAAGTCGCACCTCGACGAAGCGGAAACGGTGCTTCGCGCCGCGGTCGCCCGCGATCGGGAGAACCCCTTCGCGTGGTACGAATTGGGCCTGGTCTATGGCGCCAAAGGCGATATCGCGCGCGCCAATCTTGCCAGCGCCGAGCAGCAGATCATGACCGACAGTCCGGCCCAGGCGTTACGCAGCGCGATGACTGCACAGGCAGGCTTGCCGAAGGACTCGCCGGACTGGATCCAGGCGCAGGACATCTCGATGCAGGCACGCGCGCAGCTTGAGCGCAAGAAGGACCGCAAGTAAGTCAGGCCTCATGCGCTGGCTAGCAACTATCGTCCTGGCCCTCATCGGCGGTTTCGCCGGGGCCGCTGCGTGGGATTACTCGGGCCTCGGCGGCCATTCCACGCGCGACTATCTCATGGCGCACCCGGAAGTGCTGCCCGAGGTGGTCAGCCGCTATCAAAGCCAGCAACGCCAGGCGCAGCTCGCGCCGGTCAAGTCGCAGCTCGAGGTGCCGTTCCCCGGCGCGGTGCTCGGCAATCCGCAAGGCAAGGTGACGCTGGTCGAATTCAGCGATTATGCCTGCACATATTGTCGCCAAAGCGTCACCGACGTGAAGCGACTGATCGCCGCCAATCCCGATTTGCGCGTCGTCGTACGCGAATATCCGATTCTGCGCCCCGAGAGCGCCGATGCCGCGCGCATGGCACTCGCTGCCGCCCAGCAGGGCAAATACGGTGCCTATCACGACGCGATGTATCGGCTCGGCCCGCCGAGCAAGCAGACCATCGAACAGGCGGCGACGGAAGCCGGTGTGGACATTGCTGCCGCCAACAAGGCGATCGCCAGCGGCATCTTCGACGGATTCCTGAGATCGAACATCGGGCTGGCCGAACGGATCGGCATCAGCGGCACGCCCGGATGGGTGATCGGCAATCAGGTGATCGACGGCGCCGTCGGACAAGCGGCGCTGGGACAGGCCATCGAGGAGGCGCGAAGATCCTGAAGGCGCTCTCCTCGCTGTTCCGGCAGCCGCCGGAGCAAGACCCCGCCGCCACATCGCCATCGACCGGGGCCGGAAGCATCGCCATGCTGCCCTTCCGCCCCACCCCGTTCTTCGCCGACAAGAATCGCGCTTTCTGGAACCTCCAGTTCATCGGCTGGGGCGGCTCGATGCTGTTGCGCTCGATCACCAACATCGCCAACGGCACGCCGCTGGCCTTCCTGGTACTGACGCTGATCGCGACGATCACCGGCTTTTCGATGAGCCTCATTCTTTCGGTGATCTACGGCAAGCTGATCAACCAGCGGCCACTCGTCACCTGGGGCGCGACGGCGCTGTCGCTGGCAGTTGCGGTCGGCGTGGCGGCGCTGATCGACGGGTGGACGATCAGCCTTTGGCGAGGTGACAGCGACCGGGGCTTCGCCAGCCTGGTGCTCGGCGTCTTCTACATGGACATGACCCTGCTGGGCGCCTGGTCGGCGCTTTATTACGCGATCAACTATTATCTCCAGGTGGAACAGCAGGCGGATCGGCTCGAACGGCTCGAAGCACAGGCAACCGGCGCCCAGCTGGCCATGCTGCGCTACCAGCTCAATCCGCACTTCCTGTTCAACACGCTGAATTCGATCAGCACGCTGGTGCTGCTCAAGCAGACCGAGCCCGCCAACGCGATGCTCACCCGGTTGTCCGGGTTTCTCAGGCACACACTGGTCAGCCAGCCTGGCGGAAAAGTTACGATCGCCCAGGAAGTGGAGACCCTGAAGCTGTACCTCGACATCGAGCGGATGCGTTTCGAAGAGCGCTTGCGCACCGTGTTCAGTATCGATCCCGCCGCTGCCGATGCACTGATCCCATCGTTCCTGTTGCAGCCGCTGGTCGAGAACGCGATCAAGTATGCCGTTTCGCCGCAGGAGGAAGGCGCGCGGATAAGCCTGTCCGCGCAACTCGTCGGCCATCGCATTCGGTTGACCGTGTCCGACACCGGTCCGGGATTGCGCGCCCGGCCGGCGCGGGCAACGCTGCCGGCCGCGATGAAGAGCGCCGGCAACACCGTTTCGACTGGCGTCGGCCTCGCCAACATCCGCGACCGCCTGGCGCAAGCCTACGGCGACGATCACCTGTTCCACATCCGCACGCCGGCCGAGGGCGGCTTTACCGTGGTGATCGAAGTTCCCTACGAGCGTCAGGTCGCCCCCGAAAAGACCTCGGCCGCGCTTGAGAAACCCTCCGCCCCTCCAACCGTTACTCCCGCGCCGGCCAGCGCGCCCCTTGGGACTTGATGCATGACCATTCGCACAATCATCGTCGATGACGAAAAACTTGCCATTCAGGGGCTGCAGTTGCGGCTCGAGAAATTCCCCGACGTCGAAGTGATCGAGACTTGCGCCAATGGGCGCGAGGCAATCCGCAAGATCAAGACCGAGAAGCCGGATCTGGTCTTCCTCGACATCCAGATGCCGGGCTTCGACGGGTTTTCGGTGGTCAAGGGGGTGATGGAAATCGAGCCGCCGCTGTTCGTCTTCGTCACGGCGTATGAGGAACATGCCATCCGCGCGTTCGAAGCCAACGCCGTCAATTACCTCATGAAGCCGGTCGACGAGGACAGGCTGGCCGATACTATCGATCGCGTCCGCTTGCGGCTCGCCGAGAAGCGCTCGGCGGAGGAAGCCGAGAAGCTCAAGGATGTTCTCGCCGAAGTCGCGCCCGAAGCCATGGAGCAGATGCCGGCCGAGGAGGAGACGGCCGGCCGCTACGAGAAGCTGATCAATGTCAAGGACCGTGGCCAAATCTTCCGCGTCGACGTCGATACCATCGAGCACATCGAGGCCGCCGGCGACTACATGTGCATCTACACCGGCGACAACTCGCTGATACTGCGCGAGACGATGAAGGATCTCGAACGCCGCCTCGATCCCCGCGTGTTCCAGCGCGTCCATCGCTCGACCATCGTCAACCTCGACCAGGTCCGCCAGGTGCGGCCGCACACCAACGGCGAATGCTTCCTGGTGCTCGATTCGGGGGCCGAGGTGAAGGTCAGCCGGTCATACAGGGACGTGGTGGCGCGCTTTGTCCACTGAGGGCCGGCAGCTCGAAAATTTCGATCTCGATCGCTTCGTCCGCCTGACGCTGGACGAGGATCTCGGCGTCGGTCTCCCCGGCGGCGGGCATGATGTCACGGCGGAGAGCGTCATCCCACCGGACGTGCGCTTTTCCGGCGTCATGGACAGCCGCGACGCCATCGTCGTTGCCGGCCTGCCGATCGCAGCCGCGTTCTTCCGCGCGCTCGATCCGGCGATGGAAATCGCCAACCTCGTCGAAGAGGGCGCGGAGGTGCAGCCCGGCGCGGACCTGATGCGCCTGTCCGGCAACGCTCGGGCCTTGCTCACGGCCGAACGCAGTGCCCTCAACCTGGTCCAGCATCTCTCCGGCATCGCCACGCTCACCCGGCGTTATGTCGGCGCAATGGGCAATCCCGATTGCATACTGCTGGATACACGCAAGACCCTGCCCGGCCTGCGCGTGCTCGAGAAATACGCCACGCGCCTCGGCGGTGCGCAGAACCACCGCATGGGACTGTGGGACGGCGCGATGATCAAGGACAACCACGTCCTCGTCGCCGGCGGCGTAGCCGAGGCGGTGCGAAGGGCGCGTGAAGCTGGCGTCGAGCGCGTCATCTGCGAAGTGGACAGGCTCGACCAGATCGAGCCCGCAATCGCCGCCGGCGCCACCCATCTCTTGCTCGACAACATGAAATTCGAGGTGCTTCGCCAGGCGGTGGCGCTGGTTGCCGGACGCGTGCCGACGGAAGCCTCGGGCGGGGTCACGCTCGAGACGATCGGCGCCATTGCCCGGACGGGGGTCGATTTCATCTCCGTCGGCCGAATAACGCAAAGCGCGCCGGCGGCGGATATCGGGCTAGACTTCACCCAGGCCTGAACCGCTTGCGCTTCGCCGCGAAGAAGGTCCGCAGTAGCTCGGCCGCTTCATGCTCGCCGAGGCCAGCATACACCTCCGGCCGGTGCAGGCACTGCGGTTGTTCGAACACGCGCGCGCCGTGCTCGGCCGCGCCGCCCTTGGCATCGGAGGCGCCATAATACAGCCGGGCGATCCGCGCGTTGACGATGGCGCCGGCGCACATGGCGCAAGGCTCCAGCGTGACCCAAAGGTCGCAATCGACGAGCCGCTCGTTGCCGAGCGCTTCGGCGGCGGCGCGAATGGCCAGGATTTCCGCATGCGCTGTCGGATCCTTGAGCTCGCGCGGCCGGTTCCAACCTTCCCCGACGATGGCACCGGCGCGGGTCACCACGGCACCGATCGGCACTTCGCCGCTCTCATGGCCGAGACGCGCCAGCTCGAGCGCACGCAGCATCGGCGGGGGCAACGGCCAGGCGGTCATGCCGTTCCGCTACCCTTGACCGCAGACGGCCGCAATGCCGCTGCGGATGCTTGACCGAATCCCGCTCCGCCGCTATGCGCGCCGCTTTCCCGGACACCCACTGGGGGCCCCGCAAAGTATTATGGGGTGGCCCGATTGACGAGACGAGACGAATCATGTCGCGCATCTGCGAATTGACCGGCAAGAGCCGCCAGGTCGGCCACAACGTGAGCCACGCCAACAACAAGACCAAGCGGGTGTTCCTGCCGAACCTGCAGAACGTGACGCTGATGAGCGAAAAGCTCGACAGGAGCTACAAGTTCCGCGTGTCGGCCCAGGGGCTGCGCTCGGTCGAGCACAACGGTGGGCTCGACAATTGGCTGCTCAAGACGTCCGACGACAAGCTCAGCGCCCGCGCGCTGAAGGTGAAGCGGGAGCTGAAGAAGGCGGTCGCCGCCGCCTGAGCCCACTCGCTACCGCCGGCAGCGCCCAGCATCGCGCCAAAGCATCACTCGCCGCGTCCGGCCGTCCAGGGATCGAACGGTCGGGCCCGGATCCAGCGGGTTGCCACCCACTTCGTCCCACGAGTGATGGGCAGCCCCGCGTGACGCGACAAAGTGTTGACCGATCCATCGGCATTCAGCCCATCGAACACGAGCGCGTCGCCTGCCTTGGGATCGATCGCCAGCCCGAGGTCCGGGAAGGCCGTCTGGCCGCCGACGTAGCTGTCGTTCAGATACATCAGAACGGTCTTGATCCGGTTGTTGCGGGTCCGCGCGATAGCGTCGAAATGGGGCCTGTATTCCTGGCCAGGTGAATAGCGCAGTACCGACAGCGATTCACCCTGCGCCACGTCCGTCTCGGTGGCTTTGGCGACCCGCCGCAAGACGGCCTGCACAACGAGATCTTCCTGCGCCGGGCCGATTACGGTGCCGTCCGATGTCCTGACCGGGTTGGCGACTTGGCGGCCGGTCGCCGGGTCGAAAACGGTCGATGGGCCGAGCGTACCCACGGCGACATTGGCGATGTGTTGACATTCCCTTGGCGACAGAAAGGGCGAATAGTGGATCATCTGCAGGCCCGGGTCGATCAGCTTCCCGGCTGACGCCTCCCTGGGATAACCGGCTTCGTCCAGGCCGAGGCCCTCGATAAGGTCAAGCTGGTCCTTCAAATAGGCATATTGCGTTGCTCCTTGCCTCAACAGGGCAAGGGCGGCCGCCCAGTCCGGCTTTCCGCCGCTGCCGTTGGCGGAGAAGGCGATTTCGAGCGAAATTGCCTCTTCGGAACCCAGGGCAGCCGCACAGCCGAGGAATGCCCTTGCCCGCGGCACGTCGCGCGCAATGCGGTCTCCCCGAAGCAGCCAGAACCCAAGCTCGGCGGCAGCATCGCGGTCCCCGGCCTCACTCGCTTTTTCGAGGATAGCGACGCCTCCCGCGGCATTGCCCGTTTCGGCCATGCTGCGCGCCAGAGAAAGAACGTCGTTCATGAGCCATCCGCGAAATGAAAAGGGGGCGAAGGTCGCCCTTCGCCCCCCTCAGTATCGATTTCTACGCGAATTTAGAACTCGACGTTGAAGCCCGCGTAGTAGCGGCGACCCCACACGTCGTAGATAGCGCTGCCTGAGCCCAGAGCGTCCAAGCCGAGCGGCGGATGCTTATCGAAGACGTTGTCGACGCCGATGTAGAACTCCGCCTTCCGGCCAAGAACCTGGTCGAAACGATAGGCGGCCCGAAGGTCATGATACCAGACACTCGGATAATGGCTGATGTTGTAGTGATCGGCATTGTTCGGCGGGAAGCCGTTGAGCGGGTGAGTGTCCTCCCACGCGCCCACCAACATCGGGCCGATGTAGTGGGCCTTGTAGCCGACTGTGAAGTTGTGAAACGTGACGTCCGTGTTGAACACGAATTCGTCGATCGGATCGCCCAGTTCGGACAGGATGTGATCCTCGAACGAGGGGTTCGTCGGATCGGTAAAGTTGCTCGCCTTGAGAACGTGGGTGTAATACAGCCGAGCGTTCAGGAACGTGTCGTTGGCAATCTGGTGGCTGTACGACATGTCAACGTCGATACCGCGCCGCTGGCGCCTGGCGAAGTTGACCGGCCCCTGGATGAGGGACTGGACGAGAATCTCGCCCGGCACTTCCCCGTTCGGCCCCACACCAGGTCCCTTGAAGCGGCTGAACAGCTTGCAGAACTGGTTGTCGAGAGTCGCCTGGTCGTAGCATTGGTCCACGATCTGCTGCGCGCTTGGGGAGGCGATCACGTTCTTCACGTCGATATCGTAGAAATCGACCGTGAGCGACAGGCCCGGTACCCAGTGAGGCGTGAGCACCGCGCCCAGCGTCAGGGAGTTCGAGCGCTCGGCTGTCAGGTTCGGGTTGCCGCCGCTCTGGATCTCGAGGGAATACACCCCGGAAACCTTGTTCTGGAAATCGGGGTTGTTCAAATTGGCCCCGAGATCCGCTTGGCAGTTCGCCAGCCGGCTGGGCGGACCCTCCCCAAGGCGAGCCGTGGCGCACGGATCCCCAAAGCCCGGAGCGAAGTTCTGGCTCAAGGGTGACTGCGTTTCGGTGTAGTTCGGCGCACGGATCGCGCGCCCGTAGTTGCCGCGGAACGTGATGTCCCGAACTGGGGC
>Ga0207674_10006788_pt1 | contig 13429 bp, 11 predicted proteins | sample KBSCornC72_FD_184303 | JGI IMG/M metagenome (GOLD analysis project Ga0207674, IMG submission 184303) | Corn rhizosphere microbial communities from Kellogg Biological Station, Michigan, USA - KBS Corn C7-2 (SPAdes) (version 2) | ecosystem: Host-associated > Plants > Roots > Rhizosphere > Soil ... | reverse complement strand
CAACAAAGCGATCATTAGAATTCCAGAGTGTGGCATCGCTCGCGGTACTGGACTGGTCGCGTTGACCACAAATTGAACGTGGCGGATAATCGCCCGTGAGCACGCAAAGAGTCCTTCAAAATTTCTTAAACCTTCCTAAACTTTGCTAAGGCGGTAAGTAGTGGGCGACATTCCGATGCACATCTACGAGTTTGGACCGTTCCGCGTCGACGCTCGCAAGCGCCTCCTTCTCCGCGACGGTAAACCGGTGCGGCTACCCGCAAAGACTTTTGAGCTTCTGTTGGTACTACTGCAGAGCCAGGGACGTCTTGTCGAGAAAGACGAGTTGATGGGGAGGGTTTGGCCTGACGCAGTTGTTGAGGAGAACAATCTTACTGTCAACATTTCGGCGCTCAGGAAGTCTCTTGCGGAACTCCCGGGCGAACATCGATATGTGCTGACCGTGCCCGGTCGTGGATATCAGTTTGTGGCGGACGTACAGCAACATGACGACGAGCCTGCGGGAACCAACGGGAACATCGGACTAACTCAATCGACAAACATCCATTCCGGATTGGAGTCTGCGCTCAACATGGTCCCCGGCGGAAAAAATACGCCGTCGTTGTCGGACAATCAGCACAAGGTACGACGATGGTACCCACTGTTGTTAATGTCAGCTCTTCTTGCAGCCGTCATTGTCGCGTCATACTTTGTCTACTCCCGCTCTTTTGCCGTCCACAACAAAACTGGAATCACATCCATTGCAGTCTTACCATTCGCAAACAACACGGGTGACACAAACACAGATTATCTCTCGGATGGAATACCTGAGAGTCTCATCAACAGTCTCTCGCAATTGCGCGGCGTGAAAGTAATCGCGCGCAGTTCCGCCTTCAAGTACAGGGGCGCGGAAATCGACCTGAATGAAGTGTCGAAGACATTGGGCGTCCAGGCGATCCTCACTGGCAGGGTCACTCAGCGCGGCGACAATCTTTCGATCAATGTCGAACTTATGAATGCGAACGATAAGACGCAGATCTGGGGCGAGCAATACGACCGAAAGCTGTCAGACTTGCTCGAAATCCAACGCGAGATTGCACACGAGATTGTCGAAAAACTGAAAGTAAAAGTTTCGGGCGAAGAGAAAGGTCCAGCAAGACATTACACGGAGAACAACGAGGCTTATCAGCTCTATTTGAAAGGACGCTTTCACTGGAACAAACGGACGAAGGAAGCGCTCAGGAAATCAATCGAGTATTTCGACGAGGCAATTGCAAAAGACCCGAACTTCGCACTCGCTTATGCCGGTCTTTCTGACGCCTACGTTGTGCCGGCCAACCGGATGGCGCCACGAGAGGCAATGCCCAGGGCGAAGGCAGCAGCCATGCGAGCCCTGGAGTTGGACGAGACATTAGCAGAGGCACACGCCTCACTAGGCCGCGTCTTCGCAGCATACGATTGGGACTGGACGAATGCTGAGAAGGAATACAAACGTGCGATCGAGCTAAATCCGCAATATGCGATAGCCCATCAATGGTACGGCGGATATCTAGCGGTAATGGGCCGCACCAATGAAGCGATTGCAGAGAGAAAACAGGCACTCGAACTGGAGCCACTATCGCTCACAATCAACTTCGAGTTGGGGTTAGGCTTTTACTATGACCGCGACTACGACCGTGCTATCGAACAGTTTCAAAAAACGCTGGAATTGGACCACGAGTTTTCGGCGGTGAATAATTTTCTACCGGCAGCCTATGAGCAAAAAGGAATGTACAACGAAGCCATCGCTGGATTTAAGAAGGCGCTTCCATTGTCAGCGGGAGGTGAATGGACACTTTCAAAGGCTGGTCTAGGTCACGTGTATGCGGTTACAGGAAAGAGACCCGAAGCTCAAGCGCTACTCGAAGAGCTGAAACAATTCTCTACGCAGGAATATTTGACCCCGACCAGCATAGCTCTCATCTATGCAGGATTGGGCGAGAAGGACCAAGCCTTTGCGGAACTGCAGAAGGGCTATGAACAACGGGCTTTTCAAATGCAATGGATCAGGTTAGACCCAAGGTGGGACAGCTTGCGTTCCGATCCTCGTTTTCATGACCTGATACGGCGCATGGGAATGCCTGAGTAATTCTTCATTCCTCTCTTAAGGCGCCTGCTCAACCTCCAAACTTAATTAGAGGTTGAGCTTCAATCACAATCCCGTGATTAAACCAGTTCGGGCCTTGTCGAATGCCTCCCTCTTATCTCACACCAGCAAAATTAAGACCCCACTGAGCATTAACGCGATCACCCAAAGCAGATCTAAATTGAACCAGGCGCGCTGTAGTAGTGCGAGCCCGAACTTTCTATAAACGACGAACGCAATCAGAGTCGCCACCACCAAATAACCACCACTGTGCACCCCCACGGCCGCCAAGAAGCGAAATGCTCCTGCCGGACTGGTGGACGGATCTCCAGTATGAGTCATCACCTGCATGTGACTCGCGTGCGCCATCGCCCCGGCGTGCGTGTCACCAGTGTGATCGGGCCATCCGATCAGGATGGGAACAACCATTAATCCGGCCCCGTGTGCAGTAGCCATCAGGAATGACCAGGTGGTGAGATCCCGAAAGCCCACACGCATTCCTACCCAACGCGGATGTCGAGAACGAATGATGCGGTAGAGCCCAAACCCAAACAGTATCGCGGCTGCACCAAACCGCAATGCCTGCTGAGGAATACTTGCTTGAGCCAACCACAATAAGGCGACTACCACGCCAATCGACAATGCATGGCCCAGGGCAATTGGCGGGATAGCTGCAAGTACGGCACGCTGGCGCTTCTCCTGCATACCGAGCGCAACCGCAAAGAGCCACCCCATACCCGGATTGATTCCGTGATACGCGCCCAAACCAAGAAGTGCTAACCACGGCCACACATTGTTCATAGCAATCAGTAAATGTGATGAAATCTTAAATTGCGCCGGATCTGCTTTGCACAAAAGTAAGACGCGACCATTACAGTACCGCGAGCGAAGCGACCGGATGCCACACTCAATTTTCCGCTGTGATTCTCCGGTCGCTTTGTTGAGTGTGGCATCCGGTGGCTTCGCTCGCGGTACTGTAATGGTCGCGGCTTTCTGTAGACACTCCTGCAGCTAACAATACTCTACGCGTAACAGTACGAGTCAGAGGAACAGTCGCCGCCCTCGAGCCGGATCTGATGTGAACGATAATGGTCAAACTCTACGAAGAAGTTCGGATCGACGCTCAAGCCTCCACCCGGATTCGCGTCGAGCTTTACCATCCAACTCTTAATCCCCTCAGGATAGAACTGCTCATCCCACGCGTAATAGAGAGAGTTAGTAAAGTAAACACGGCTGCCGTCGCGGCTCACTTCCACCATTTGTGGTGCACCGTTCAAAGGTTGATCAGGATTCTTCGGATGGGCTGTGCGTCTCACAATCCCACCGAGATGTACCGAGCCAGTTAACTTCGGATTGAATGGATCCGACACGTCGTACTGTCTCATTTCACCAGTGCCCCAACACGAAACATATAGGAACCGATCATCAAGTGAAAGGTTGATATCAGTGACCAGCGGCGGAACAGCTTTGAAGCCTTGCAGCATCGGCGGAAGCAATGCAGGATCAGCCGGTTCAGCCGGTATGTCGATCACCTTATCAACCTTCCACGTGCCCTTGTTGTTGTGCCAGACCCAAATTGAGGATGACAAATCCTTAGTCGAGATCACAACGCCAACGAATCCATAGGTCTTCGTGGGATCGTGAGCGGCACGCAGTTCCAATACGAGTTGATGCTCTGGCCCAAGATCGATCGCCTGGAGGTGCTTGCGCCGGCGCAGATCCCAGAAATGAAGGTGATGACCGTATTTGCCGTTTAGCAATAACTCCGGTTGCAGTCCCGTTTCAATCATTTTTGGAGTGCCCCACTCGCTTGTCACCATGACGTCATGGCCCAGATGCCACCAGAAGTCATAGGCAAGATATTGAGGACCGCGATCCATTTCCCACTGCCCCAATACTTCAAACGAATCATGATCCAGCAAGAATACACCTCCTGGACCATCGCCTTCCGGTGAGCCTAACGCGCTGATGTAGATGCCTTCAGGCCCACAGTGAATCGTGTGGAATCTGGAGTAGCGGGTGCGAGCAAAGGTTTCTTCAGGCTCGATGACTTTTACGATCTTAGGTTGTTTTGGATCGGGCTTGATGTCGAGAATATGAATGCGCGAGGAACGCAGACCAGGCACAACGAGATATCGCCGCTCCACATGTGGATGAGGTGCGTAAGGGCACAACGCTGAGCTGCAAGCATTCCAGCCGAAGTGATGCAGTTCATCACCGGCAGTTGGCATTTCGACTTGACCAACGATTTGACCGTAACTATTAGAGCTGGAATCTACATCCACAACGGTCATCGCGTCAGGTCGTCCATCCTTCTGCGGATTGAACGCGGCCACATACGCTAACCGTTCGGCAGGCGCCTTCATCGCTAAGCGAGGCGAGGGATAGAACGTTGGATCAGGTTTCCATTGGGCCATACTTAGATCTCCTTTCGACGAAAAGGGCAGCGGTCCCGATTACTGAAAGTCCATCGAGACGCGAAACGCGTGGCCGATTTGTTCCGGGTTTGTCAGAGGAAACAGGAGAACTCGGAATCAAAATCGTGGGGTGTGGTTTTCGGGCCTTAGCTTAGCGCTTTGCACCGCGTTTGAGAAGCTTTTGTAAGGCTCCAGATTTCCCCCGTTTTTACTTTATCGGGAGTCGGTCAGTGATGAAGTCGGAGACGTATCGCCCCGGTCAGTACCGAGGGTCACAACTTGCTCTTTTGGTTGTGGCCGATTGCGTAGTCAGTGGTCCGTTGCTCGTAGAAATTATCATGGGACTCCTCGGGGGGCTGCCAGCACAACAAGTAAGAGGCGCCACTACAGTACCGCGAGCGCAGCGACCGGATGCGACACTCAAACAAAGCGATCTTGAGACTCAGACGGAAAATTGAGTGTGACATCCGGTCGCTGCGCTCGCGGTACTGTAGTGGTCGCCTCTCTTACCAAGCCGCGCTGTGCAACCTTTGTGGCTCTGTGGTGATGGTTTCTAGACTTTGCCCACCACAGAGCCATAAAGCAGACAAAGGTTGCACAGAGAGGGTCGTTGTTAACTCTTGGTCTTAAGGTTCGTCAGTTCTTTTTCGAGCTTGTCGATCTCTTCCTGAACTCCGATTTTGAATTCGGGATTGGACAGCGTCGTCAAAGACTTTTTAAGGGCCATCAAACGTGCAGTCAGCAGAGCTTGATCGGATGCAACGACGATATCGGGGGCGACGCCAGTGCCTTCCCAGTTCGTTTTTGTGATCGGACTGATCGCGCGGCCGGTTGGAACAAACATTCCGAAATGCTCACTGATGCGGAAAACGCCTCCAGGATGTGCACCACCGCCAGTCGTCTCGCCAATAATCGTTGCGCGTTTAAGATTCTTGAGGTTGTAGGTGAATTCCTCGGCGCCTGAGAACGTTCGTTTGCTGGTAAGTACATAAACGTCTTTATTCAGATAGCGTTTGCCGGCCACTTCTTTCTTCGTCCAGAACTCGTCGGTGCGATTACCTTCGCGCCAATAGAGATCGTTCAGGTGAACCGGTTCTGGCCCAAACAAGTAAGAGCACACGAGGGCGACCATTGCCGGATTACCACCGCCGTTCCTGCGCATATCAATAATCAGGGCATCGGTGTTGTTAACGAAGTTCATCGCTGCGGCAACCGTATCGGCGCCGAGTTCTTCATCCATGAAATTGAGGAATTCGATGTAACCTATATTACCCGGCAGTCGTTCAACCTTTGCGAACCCGTGATTCATCCAGTTCAAATCGCGTTTTCTTTGTTCGCGCTCTTCTGCTGACGGTTCACGACTTGGGCCTCGCTCGGGAATCGCTTCATGTGAATAACGGACGCGCAGGTGCTTGTCGTTGCTTACAGCCTGAAGGTCTGCGGTCAGCTTCGTGGCAAATTGCCTGGCGCTGGTGATCTGATCGTATTCTTTTTTGGTCACGCGATCGCGAATTGCGAGCTCCATCTTCTTCGCGACTTCGGGAAACACATACGAATCATTTAAGCGTTTTAAGATTGTGTTGATCACCTGCGTTCGAGTCGCGGCATCGATGGTGAGGTCGGGCTGTTCAGCCTGAGCAAACACAACATTTGTAGAGACAAGTGCGAAGAGAGCTAGAAGAGTCAGGTGTACGACCGACCTGGAGGCTGTTGACTTAGACATTTGATGATTCTCCTTCGATAGCTATTTACGGGTGACTAGACCACGGAGCATTAAGTTGGCGACATCCGCGGTGCGTTGTTCGACGTCTTCACGTTCGCCCAACTCGCGCGTACTCAAGCTATACGGCAACAAACCATTGGTTGCCTGTAGAAGTGCATGCGCCGTCGCGTGCGCGTCGTCAAAAGTGAATTCATCCGATCGAGCGCCGTCGTTAAGTACGGCCGCAAAAATCTGAGCTTCTTCTTCGAAGTAGACTGCGCGACGGGCCAACAAACCCGGTCGTAGCGCGGCGAGCAGATCGTTGAGACTTTGGGTGTAGTGTTGAATGCTGTCGAAGCGAAACAACACGCGGGTCAATAACATTGAGCGCACTCGTTCAGACGCGGGTTCGTCAGAGCTGGCGATTTCGCGAAGCCGATTCTTGAGTCGATCTACTAACCGATCGACATGCGAGAGCACTAACTCTTCTTTGCTATTGAAGTGCAGGTAGATGGTACCTTTTCCAATACCCGCCTCGACCGCGATGTCTTCGACGGTCATTTTCCGGTACCCAAAGCGTGCGAGGAGCCGTTCCGCACTATCCAGAATTGCGTCTTTTACGCTTGATTTTGTGGCAATCGCTACCATTTTTCGCCCAATTGACTGCTGACCAAATTTGAATTCCAGTCAGTAAAGACGTTTAAGGGCGGAAAAAGTTCCGAAGAATCTTAAGGAGGGCCTTTGGGACCTCTGAGGAAAAGCCACACACGCATTCGGCAAGGCAACACCGAAGGTGTTCGCGAATTTCAGCCCAGGGTTGAGCTTTGGCAACCCTGGGAACCACGATGCCAGACGGATCTGATGGGCAACACCGAAGGTGTTCGCGAATTTCAGCCCACGGTTGAGCTTTGGCAACCCTGGGGATGAGCGATCCCTCACGGATCTGATGCGCAACCCTGAAAGGGTTGCGTCGTTCCATGGCGGTGTCGCGTCGAAAGCGAACGAAAACGATCAGTCCCAGACGTATCGCTCGTCGTAGGGTACCTCGTAAGCTTTCAGGAAGGCACGATACTCGTCCTGAAACGTTACTTGCTTGTGATGCTCTTCTTGATTTTCGATATACCTAATCACCTCTGCTAAGTTCGATTGGCTGACTGAGAATGCTCCATAGCCTCCTTGCCAGTGAAACTTATCGAGCTGTGGCGAAAGCTCTTTCACCCAGCTAGAAGAAGTTCGCTTGACCTCTTTCACTACCGAGGCAATTGCATGCGTTCGTGAAAGTGCAAACAGCGCGTGAATATGATCCTCAACACCGTTAACAATGAGTGTTTCGCAATTATGTTCGCGCAACATTGTTGCAAGATACGAGTGCATGTCCTTTCGGATTGTTTTGTCACTTAGGAATGGAAAACGGTCCTTGGTTGAAAAGATGAGGTGCGTCCAGAGACGTGAGAGTGATTGAGCCATGTGAGGTGGCCTCCTGTTCAGTTTTCGAAAACGTGGAGCGAATCTTAACACAACTCGGACAGGTCGAGATGTTTTATACAGATGACACGGTGCTCGAAATTTTACACCGAAGGTGTTCGCGAATTTTAGCCCAGGGTTGAGCTTTGGCAACCCTGGGGATGAGCGATCCCTCACGGATCTGATGCGCAACCCTGAAAGGGTTGGGTCATCAATGGCGTGTGTTGAGTCACCAGGGTCACTGGCACCCATGCGAATAACACGTGTCATTGTGCGGTGGCGCAACCCTTACAGGGTTGCGTCGTACAAGGCTATGTGTCGCGAGTCCCAGGGTTGCCAAAGCTCAACCCTGGGGCTGAAATTCGCGAACACCTTCGGTGTTGACCCAGTCCGATTTGTAAGCAGCGTAATTTGTGGATGGGTTGATTGTTCGCCTCGTGTACCAGCGACCATGGCTGTAGTATTGACCTCATGAACTTACCTTACAATCGCGACGCACTTCGGGGACGGGTGGCGGTGGTCGCTGGTGCAACTCGTGGCGCCGGTCGTGGGATCGCAGCAGCACTCGGCGAAGCCGGGGCGACTGTGATCTGCACCGGACGAACCAGTAGCGTTCGCAACCTGAAATCAGACTACGATCGCAGCGAGACGATCGAGGAAACTGCGGCGTTAGTAACGGAAATGGGTGGCACCGGGATCGCCGTTCCAATGGACCATCTGGTGCCTGGTGAAGTACAAGGATTGGCGGAACGTCTCAAGAACGAGTTTGGGAAAATTGACATACTCGTAAATGACATCTGGGGCGCTGAGGTGTTGAAAGGTGGACCACCTGAATGGAATACACCCGTATGGGAGTTGGACCTGGAAAAGGGTCTGCGTATCCTGCGTCTTGCCATTGACACTCACATAATCACTTCAAAGTATCTGTTACCGTTACTAATTTCCCAACCCGGTGGATTGCTCGTCGAAGTCACTGATGGCACGACAAAGTACAACGAGTCGCACTATAGAATTTCGGTCTATTACGATTTGGCGAAAGTTTCGGTGAACCGTCTCGCTTATTCTCAAGGACACGAGCTTGCCCCTCATGGTGCTACAGCAGTGGCAATAACACCGGGATGGATGCGCTCAGAAATGATGCTCGAGAATTTTGGCGTCCGCGAGAGCAACTGGCGTGAGGCGCTCGATCCGGCGCGGGCCAAAAGCGGGCAACCCGTAGCTCCGCCCGATTTTGCGTTTTCGGAGACACCGCGTTATGTAGGTCGAGCGATTGCAGCAATGGCGTCAGATCCTAAGCGAGCGCGTTGGAATCAGAAATCGGTGACCTCAGGTGAACTGGCTAAGGTGTACGGCTTTACCGATGTCGACGGCACGAGCCCGGACGTTTGGCAGCACATGGAAGAGAGTGAAAGCTGATAAGTATCCACGAATTACGCCGAGGTTACGGCTACAGTACCGCGAGCGTAGCGACCGGATGGTGCACTCAATCATCATGATCAGCAGCCAATTTGTGTGTACCATCCGGTCGCTGCGCTCGCGGTACTGTATTCACTCCTTCAAGTGCGCCGAAGGCAGAGGTTGGCAATCACGATTTCATGTCTCAGCGCATCACTGGTTGCGGCATAAGCGCACTATGTAATCGGCGGAAATTTGTGGATCAGATAGAGGTTTAAGGATGAAGGATCAAAAGGGACTGTCGCGGCGCCAGATGCTCAAAAATCTCGGAGTTGGAACGGTCGCTGCCACAATTAGTACGGCCCTCCCAAAAACTTCCGCTGCTTCAGCGCTGTTTGATCAAAAACCTCACAACCAGGTGAAGCCAAAATTGCGTTCGTTTGATCTCGGCGACGTCCAATTACTTGATGGTCCATTTCGCCGGGCACAGCAACTCGATGCAAGATACCTCCTACAACTCGAACCGGATCGTCTCTTACATAACTTCCGAGTGAACGCTGGCCTTAAACCCAAAGCACCGGTCTACGGTGGTTGGGAATCGGTCGAACCATGGATAGGAATTCGTTGCCATGGACACACACTCGGTCATTACTTGTCGGCCTGCTCGATGATGTTCGCCTCCACCCGGGATGCAAGGTTCAAACAACGAGTCGATTACCTCGTCGCAGAATTAAACACGTGCCAGGTTGCAGGTAAGACGGGTTTGATTTGCGCCTTTCCCGATGGCAGTGCTCCGTTAGACAGCGTTCGACATGCAACGACGTTCGTCGGAGTTCCGTGGTACACCATGCATAAGATTTTCGCGGGCCTGCGCGATGCCTATCTCTACACAAACAATCGGACCGCGCTCACAGTACTTGTAAAATTGTCTGACTGGACCATCACTCACACACGTGATCTTTCCGACGACCAATTCCAGCATATGCTTAACACTGAGCATGGCGGAATGAACGAAGTGCTGGCAGATGTTTATGCGCTGACTGGTGCACCAAGATTCTTATCGCTCGCGACTCGGTTTTGTCACCGGGCGCTCTTAGAGCCACTCGTACAGAGGCGAGACACGCTCGACGGTCTTCATTCGAACACTCAGATCCCCAAGGTGATCGGGTTCAATCGGCTCTACGAATTGACCGGTGATACGAACTATCACACCGCATCAAGCTTCTTCTGGCGAACGGTGGTAAACAATCGAACTTTCGTCACGGGCGGAAACGGTGACGGCGAGCATTTCTTTCCGACGACAGATTTCCTCCGCCACCTCAACTCGGCGAAGACCATGGAAACGTGTTGTACACACAACATGTTGAAGCTGACACGTAGCTTGTTTGCACTTGATCCTTCGGTTACTCAAGCCGATTACTACGAGCGTGCGTTGTATAACAGCATCCTGGCTTCGCAGGACCCAGATTCTGGAATGATGACTTACTTCCAGCCAACTCGCCCCGGATACTTGAAACTTTACTGCACGCCTTACGACTCGTTCTGGTGTTGTACGGGGTCGGGCATGGAGAACCACGCGAAATACGGCGACTCATTATACTTCCGCGACACGAATGCGCTGTTTGTAAACCTCTTCATTTCTTCCACTCTTAATTGGAGAGAGAAGCGTTTAAGGATCACACAAACGACTCGATTCCCTGACGAGGAGCGGACTCGGCTCCAATTCTCTTTAAAGAGGTCGTTGAGATTAACGCTTAATATTCGTCATCCTTCCTGGTGCCGAGAGTTAACTATTCTTGTCAATGGCCGTCGCCTGGAGACATCACAACAGCCGGGAAGATACATAGCAGTCGAACGCGTCTGGCATGACGGCGATACTGTCGAAGTTGAGTTGCCGATGACGCTTCGTGTTGAGCGGCTCCCTGGCCAGGCAGAATTTGTCGCCTTTTTATATGGTCCTATCGTGCTGGCGGGTAGACTCGGCAAAAAGGGTCTGACTCGTGGGTCAGACATCATCGTGAATGAGCGTACCATCGGCGACCTGCTCAAAGATGAAGTCGTGGTGCCGAAACTTATCGGCAGTGCGGACCAAATTGTTAAGAAGGTAACGCAGGCTGATGATGGCTCACTAAATTTTCAAACGAACGGTGTTGGGGATCCATTTGATGTAAGTTTAATTCCTTACTTTCGGATCGCACACGAACGCTACACGCTGTATTGGTTAACGTCTCAGAGGTAGGTCAGTACCGATTCGCGGTAGCGTCGGGTCAGAGTTGATATGACTTCGCGGTATCTGGGGACTCACCCGACGCTACCGCGAATCGGTACTGACCCTTGCCACGCCTGACTCTAACACGAGCTCTTCCAGCTCGCTTTAAATGACATCAAGCTCACACTGAACAAGTACGGTTGCGACAAACTTCTTGACAAGGCTCGGAGCGAATTTTTAAGCTGAATAAGCTGAGTCTGGGCTGCAAGCGAGCTCCATCCAAATCCTCATTCCTAAGTAAGAAGGTCAATACGCATGATCTGGGAAAATACAAAACTTCTGCTTGGTCTGCTGTATCGACCGGTCTCCTCAATGGGCCGGATCGTCGACGAAGCGCATTGGCTATATGCAGCGATAGCCGTCGCCGCTCTCTCACTCCTTTTTCATGCGGCAGTTACGTCTCATATTTATAACAACTACGAGGCGGTATTTCGCGAGCTTCCAGTTCCTCAGACGACCAGCACAACGGCAGAGCATCCCTCAACACCTTCACCGAACGTCTATGCTGAGTACGATGAGTACGAAGAACTCGCTCAGATAAATCATCCGCGCTTCACGTACGATCGGCTTCCTTTACCTGTGGTGGGACAACACGGCTGGTGGTTTGTATCGTTCGCGCCGCCGAGTTTCTTCACAGCCGTCTTAGGTATGGCAATCCTTTATGTTCCATGTCTGATCCTTTTGATAACGCTGTCAGGGGCCAATGCAAGTTTTAGCGTGATGTTGCGACGGGACTATGGACCACTCTTAACCGCAGTGCTGATGGCCTGGGCTGCCGCTCACCTGCCATTCGTTATCGCCGGCTTCGCACTCCAATCACGTGGCCTCAATCCTAAAACAGGTCTCATTTTCTGGGGATTAAGCTCAATTGTTTTTGGTTTGTTGGTGGGATTCGCATTGAGGATGTTGTTTGGTACAAGCTATGGTAAAGCACTCGCGCTGGTTTCGGTTGGTGCGCTGTCATTTGCAGTTCAAGCTAAACTATTCGCATCAGTCTCACCATTCCTGTTTTCACCATTTCTCCTCTTCTACGCGTACCAAATGTTCCGCGGAGATCTTGGCGACATCGGCTTCTCGCTTCGACAGCGTCAGGGATTTCGTCGCTCGATGGAGGCTGCGACGATCAACCCCTGCGATGGCAGCGCGCATTACCAGTTGGGTTTGATCTATCAATATCGTAGACAGTATGCAGAAGCTATCAAGCGTTTTGAGCAGTCAGTAAAAATCGACCCAAGCGAAACCGACGCGCACTTTCAGCTCGGTCGGATCGCGCGAGAACAGAATCGACTGCAGGACGCTATCAACTTTTTCAGTGTGGTACTTGAGCAGGATGAAAAGCATGCCCAGAACGAAGTTTGGCGGGAGATCGGTGCTACATACCTGGCGGCATCGATGCTTCAAGAAGCCCGGGACACGCTCGAGAAGTTTGTCGAGCGCCGGCCGTATGATCCCGAGGGTCTTTACTATTACGGAAAAACTCTTGAACAATTGAACCAGCATGAGCTGGCGCAGGAGGCTTTTGATCGGTGTATCGAGGCGGTCAAGACAATGCCTTCATACCGTTACCGCGAACACCGCAAGTGGGACAAACTCGCAAAGGATCGCCTTAACGCCTTGCAGCACAGCGCCGTTTAGCGACGATGGGCAGCGTGGGGATTGTTCAAGTCCTTTCTACCCTCAAGCCTCCACCCCGAAGATCGCGAATCCCACACCGCGGCAGCGTGTGGATCTTTCAAGTCCTTTCTACCCTCAAGCCTCCACCCCGAAGATCGCGAATCCCACACCGCGGCAGCGTGTTGGATCCTTCAAGTCCTTTCTACCCTCAAGCCTCCACCCCGAAGATCGCGAATCCCACACCGCGGCAGCGTGTGGATCGTTCAAGTCCTTTCTACTAACGAGCACTACCCCCCGCAATCCCACACCGCGGCAGCGTGTGGATCCTTCAAGTCCTTTCTACTAACGAGCACTACCCCCACTCCCGCAATCCCACACCGCGGCAGCGTGGGGATCGTTCAGGTCCTTTCTACTAACAGCCTGTTATTCTCCTCCGCGCTCGAAGCGAGTCGACGGTAAAGAAG
>Ga0207674_10006787_pt1 | contig 13431 bp, 11 predicted proteins | sample KBSCornC72_FD_184303 | JGI IMG/M metagenome (GOLD analysis project Ga0207674, IMG submission 184303) | Corn rhizosphere microbial communities from Kellogg Biological Station, Michigan, USA - KBS Corn C7-2 (SPAdes) (version 2) | ecosystem: Host-associated > Plants > Roots > Rhizosphere > Soil ... | reverse complement strand
GGCTGATCTTCTCATTCGGGAGGTCGATGCCGCTGGTCTTGTCGTACTCAAAAGTTTCGACCATCTTTTTCAAACCTTCGATCCCCATCTTCAACGCCAGGCGATAATAATAACCATCGCATGAATGCGTGATGGCCGCAGGCAGATCGGGCGTGCCGTGATTGCCGCTGGTGTCACGTGTAAAGCGGTTGCCGACCTGAATGCCGCCGCCGCAAACGATGTTAGAGTGACCAACGCTTATCAATCCCTGTCGTAAAGCTGCAACTGATTCGGGAATCTTCCATGTAGAGCCGGGATGGAAACGCCCCTGTATCGCACGGTTCAAAAGCGGACGCTGCGGATCGGTGTAATATTTCGCGATCTCCTTACGGCCCTCAGGAGTCGATCTGCCGTTTACGAAAACGTTCGGGTCGAATGACGGAGCCGACGCCATCGCCAATATCTCGCCGTTGTTCGGGTCCATCGAGATGATCGTCCCGCGTTTTGTGGCCGACTGGGCCAACTGTTGTTCGGCTGTCATTTGCAGATCGAGATCGATCGTCGTTACGAGATCCTGTCCCGGCTGCGGCTGAACTACTTCGATCTCGCTCTGGACGCGTCCGCGGCTGTCCACGATCACCTTGCGGTAGCCGGGCCTGCCTCGCAGATATTCGTCGTAGTACTGTTCGAGGCCGCCCTTGCCAACAATATCACCGGGCCGCAAGCCTTTTTCCTTGGAATCGGGATCGTCAAGCTGCTTGGGGCTGATCTCACCGACGTAACCGAGGACGTGCGCAAGCACCGTTCCAAGCGGATAGAACCGCTGCGGCTGCAACTCGACGCGAAGCTCGGGATACTCCTGCGTGTGCGATTCGACCCAGACGATGTCCTGCATCGTCGCGTTTTCCTTGAGGACCATTGCCTCGAACTCATTTTGTTTTTTGATGAGGCCGAGACGCTCGACAACGAATTGCGGATCGAGATTTAGTCCGCGCGCGTAATCGTCAACACGGTCATCCACGTTGATTCGTTTGATAGGTTCGTTTGAAAGAACAACGTTGTAGATCGGACGCGAATCGACCAGGATTTTTCCCTTGCGATCGAAGATGACACCACGCGGCGCGGGAATCGGGATCAATCGCACGCGTTGGTTTTCGGCCTTTTCGCTATAGTAATCGCCCTTAACGATCTGAAGGTAATAAAGCCTTGCACCCAAAACGGCAAGCAGTATAAAGGCAAGGACCTGTATGGCCGCTACCCTCATTCCCAGATTCTGAACGTGATCGTTGAGCTTCATCTTTGTAAAACAGACGATTTGTTAGTCCGTTTTTTTATGGCGTAAACACTAGCGTCGCAAGCGAATGGGATTACGGCGACGTGTCTGCCTGCGCGGTCTGAATACCTCGGGTTTCCGAACGCTACGTCGTTCAGCTAAAAAGCTATCCAAAAGCAGATAGATCATTGTCCCGGCTATCGTGGTTCCGATCACACTATATGAAATGATGACAACCGCGTCACCTGAGGGTTCCCGGCCGAACACCCTGTGCATGCCATAGTAGACCAAACCGTTTAACAAACACGCTCCGGCTATGACGGGAATCCGGAGCAAAAGGTTGTCCATGTAAACACGTCGCGCGATCTCGGAAACTATATATGCAATAAGGGTTTTGCAGAATCCGTTCGAGCCTAAAAGACCGCCGCTCAAAGCGTCGACCGCAAGGCCCGCAAACGCCCCGTACAGCAGTGCACGGATCGAGTTTCCCTTGAGCGCGGCATATACGATTATTATCAGCGGGAAATCGATATACGCGAGCGGCTCGGCAATATTGCGCAGCGTCCACTGCAGCATCACCGCGATGATCAATGCAATTGTGAGTTTTACTTGCTCCATTCTAATCAGCAGGCAGTTGGCATCAGGTCCAGATTCGCTATTGTCATGCCAAGCATTCTTCCTACTTCTTGGTACTCGGTAACTAACCTTTAGCAAATCTGTGGTGACAGACAGCCTATGTTTCTACTGCTTCCGCATCCCCTGTGCCAACTGCTTACTTCTTTACGGCATTCGGCAATTTCTGCTCGTACTCAGGTTTTTGCGGCGGTTCGTAGAGCAGCACGCCGACCTCCTGCATCGAATTCAGTCTCGCTGCCGGCTGGATAAAGATCTGATGTGCCACCGTTGCCGTACCAGATCTGATATCGACAATATCACCGACTTTAAGACCCGGCGGAAAAATTCCGTCCTGGCCGGTTGTGTAAACTGTCTGGCCGACCTGTACATCGATGCTGCCGGAGACATATTTCATTTCGAGCAGATCGCGTTTGCTTGTCCCGGTGACGACGCCAAGAGCGTTCGATGAACCAACCTCGCCGACGACGCCACCGAGACCGGATTTGTCCTTTGTGATCAGATCGATCTGCGCGGTCAGCGGGCTAACGGCGGTTACACGGCCCACTACGCCGCCGTCGGTGACGACCGGCATATTCAGTTTAACGCCATCAAGGCTTCCGCGATTTATTATTGATGAATCAAACCAGATCGACGGGTCGCGGCCGATTATCCGGGCGGGCAAAACTTTGTATTTGCTCGTTTCCTTTAAATTGAGAAGAGCTCTAAGGCGCTCGTTCTCCGCCGTCAGATCTTGCTTGCCTTTCAGCTCGACTTCCAGCTCCTGGACGCGCTGTTTTAGTTCACCGTTTTCGTCCTGTGCCGAACGCAGGTTGGATATCGAGCTGAAATAATTGTAAATTGCGGAACCGACGCTTGAAACGGGCGACTGGACAAAATCGGCGGCGGTCTGCGTCCAGACACGTACGATGCGCTGCCCGGAATTTATCTCGCGGGCATCGAACGCCATGAGGATAAAATTACCAAGAAGCAGAGCAATCGCCAACCACGGCGTCAGTCTCCATACTTCTTTCTGACTTCGCTCTACCATACCTCAGTAAGCAGTAGTAGCGGCAGCAGGAGGCAGTCAGGTGATTCCCTGCCAACTGCCCGCTGCCGGTGCCGACTGTTCTAGCTGCCTGTCATCAACGAATTGTCCCACTTGACGCGTTTCAGAAGTTCGATATCCGAAAGCATTTTGCCGGTGCCGAGTACGACCGACGAGAGCGGATCGTCTGCGATCACGACCGGCAAGCCTGTTTCGATCATTAATCGCTTGTCAAGATTTTTAAGCAACGCGCCTCCGCCGGTGAGGACGATTCCGCGTTCGACGATATCGGCCGACAGCTCGGGAGGCGTCCGTTCGAGAGCGACGCGAACGGCGTTGATGATGGTTGAGACCGCGTCGGAGAGTGCCTCGCGAACCTCTTCGTCAGTCATCGTGATGGTCTTGGGAATCCCCTCGATCAGGTTGCGGCCGCGAACGTCCATCGAAAGCGGCTCATCGAGCGGAAATGCGCTGCCGAGAGCGATCTTGATCGCCTCGGACGTTCGTTCACCGATCAGTAGGTTGTATTTGCGTTTGATGTATTGTGTGATGGCGTCATCCATTTCGTTGCCCGCGACGCGAACGGCTCGCGAGTAAACGATGCCCGAAAGCGAGATGACCGCAATGTCCGTTGTGCCGCCGCCGATATCCACAACCATATTGCCGTGCGGCTCGGTGATCGGGAGTCCGGCGCCGATGGCCGCGGCCATTGCCTCTTCGACAAGGTAAACTTCGGAAGCCTTAGCTCGATACGCCGAATCCTCAACCGCGCGCCGCTCGACCTGCGTGATCTCGGACGGTATGCCGATGACGACACGCGGGCGGACCCACGATTTGCCGTTGTGGGCCTTGCGGATAAAATGTTGCAACATCTTTTCCGTGACCTCAAAATTTGCGATCACGCCGTCTTTCATCGGGCGAATCGCGACAATGTTACCCGGTGTTCGGCCAAGCATCTCCTTGGCGTCGCGGCCGACTGCCTCGACCTGGTTCGTGACCTTGTTGATCGCAACGATCGAAGGTTCTGATACTACAATTCCGCGCCCTTTGGCATAGACCAGCGTATTCGCCGTCCCGAGGTCAATTGCAAGGTCGCTGGAAAACAAACTGAATAAAGACTTAAATGCCATTTTGGATATATTACCGAGTCAAATTTTTTGTCTTAGAGATTGTGCCGGATCGGAGAGAACATTGCTCAGAAAGTGTTCCGAACCTAATAATTCTGGAGAAGACCGTCGCCCCAAACGTCTAATCTAAAAGCATACACTCTTTTATTCGCATATTTCTACTGGAAAATGCACAAAATTGAGAGTTTTTGAATATTTTTTTCTTTGCGCGGTTGGCTGCGATTTTTTGCTCGGCAAAATTGCTTCTAAAATGCCTCTCAACCGATTCTGCCCATGCCTCATCTCTTTTCCCTCATCCATTATTCAGGTATCATTTCAATGTGCCCTTGCGTGACGCTCACAACCGAATAATTCGCGATCTTCGCATCTCGCTGACTGATCGCTGCAACTTTCGCTGCTTTTATTGCCTGCCGAACGGCGAACCTGCGCTGGCCCGCAAAGACACTATCCTCACATTCGAAGAGATCGCCTACATCTCCGAAATCTTTGTCTCGCTCGGCATCGAAAAAATCCGGCTAACTGGCGGCGAGCCGCTGATCCGAAAAAATATCGAAGAACTGACTCGGCAAATAGCTCGGCTCAAACCGGGTCTAAAAGACCTCGCGCTCACAACCAACGGCTTCGACTTCCCGCGTCACGCCGAGGGGTTAAAAACCGCCGGCCTTGATCGCGTGACGATCAGTTTGGACAGCCTGAAACCGGAGAGATTTTTGGAGATAACCGGCGTCGATGCCTTGCAGCGGGTTTTTGACGCGATCGACGCCGCAAAAAAGTTTGGTTTCGAGCCCGTAAAGATCAACGCCGTTGTAGTTCGCGGACGCAACGACGACGAACTTGTGGATTTTGCCCGTTTTGCACGCGAAAATGACCTGAGCTTTCGGTTTATCGAATTTATGCCGCTCGATTCAGGCCACGAATGGCAGCGCGAGATGGTCGTTTCGGGAAGAGAGATCTACAAGACAATTAACGAAGCCTTTCCGCTGGTGCTAAAGCAAACGAATCGCGGCAGCGAAACAGCCTGGAAATATGGCTTTGCCGACGGAGCAAAAGGCGAGATCGGCATCATCGCCCCCGTTACCGAAATGTTCTGCGGCGCCTGTTCCCGCATACGCCTGACCGCAGACGGCCAGATCCGTACCTGCCTGTTCTCGACCGTCGAACACAATCTCCGCGACGTCGTCCGCTCCGGCGCAAGCCGCGAAGAAATTATCGATTTCATCCGAGACGTAGTTTTCAAAAAAGAACCCCGCCACCACATAAACGACCGCGAATTCGTCCAGCCAACGAGGACGATGAGTTTTATTGGGGGGTGAATTTATAACCGTATTATTGAGACGATTAAAATTGCCGCATGAATGGATTTCATATTCAGTATTGGCTATTTTGCCACACCAATTGCATCCGAACCGTTTGCCATTAACACTTCCTCAACGTCTGCCTACAGTTTCACCAGATAAAAGCGATTCGCGGCAAATGCGTAATCTTCACCTGATTCATCGACAACTCGCAGATACCCCTCGGTCGTCGCTTCTTTGTCTGGGATAACACGGTACAATTTGCCAACCTCCAACGATGCCGGATAACCGTTATTGTTGAGACAAACTGCAAAATGTGCTGCCTTTTCTGATTTCATCGTTAGTCTAAAAACGGCAATTTAAAATTCTCGTCTGCCGATGCCGTGAGCTTCGTACCAATGAATTTCGGCTAATCGTATTCTACCACTTGCAAGACGGACGGATGCAATACCTTTCAGCTTGCGCCACCGACCAACACCATGTTCCTTCCGTAGTCTCCGACGGTCACGGACTCCCTTACCAACAGCAATCGTTTCAATATCGGTAATCTCACCGACTATCTCAAAATCCACAATATTAGCTCTGCTTCCGCCCGATCATATCCAACCCGACGGCCGCGACGAGGATCGAGCCTTTAATAATATCCTGCATAAAATCGCGGACGTTTAGCAGCGACATTCCGTTATCGAGGCTGGCCATTATCAAGGCGCCGAGGCACGCTCCGAAGATCGTTCCGCGCCCGCCGACCAGGGATGCTCCGCCGATGACGCACGCTGCGATCGCGTCGAGTTCTTTCAGCACGCCGGCATCAGGTGCGGCGCTGCCGACGCGTGCAGTAAATATAAGCGAGGCAACGCCGGTCATTGCTCCAAGCAAAGCAAAAACCTTCAATACATTTCGTTTATTGTTGATGCCCGATAGTCGCGCGGCGTCTGCGTTACCGCCGATCGCGTACAGATATCTTCCGAACGTCGTCGAATTGGTTATAAATGCTCCGATCAGGGCAACGCCGAGCAATATGAGAACCGGAATCGGCACGCCCTGGTACGCGTTCATCACCCAGATAAATGCGATCACGCCTCCGATCGGCACAATGGCTTTTAGCAGTTCACCACCGTAATTTGCTTCGCCGAGGCCGTAATCCTTGACCGATCTAGCACTGCGATACGCCATGAACAGCGTGAACGCAATAGCAATAGCGGCAAGTATCCAACCGTACTCGGGCGGTAGATTGTTCTGGCCGATGGCGTTAAACGTTTCGTTCGAGATGCCTATCGTATTGCCGCCAAGCAGCCACTTGACCGCGCCGCGCCAAGCAAGCAAGCCGCCGAGCGTTACGATGAACGACGGGATATTGAGATACGCCGTTAGAACTCCCTGAAACAGGCCGATCAGCGTAGCAACCGCGATCGCGAACAGTATCGCCACCGGCAAGCTGTAATTAAGGTCCGAAAGTGCAAACGCCGCGATGCCGCCTGCAAACCCGAGGAGTGACCCGACCGACAGGTCTATATTGCCTGACACGATCAGCATCAGCATCCCGACGGCCAGAATGCCCGTGACGGACATCTGTGTCATCAGGTTTGATAGATTCCGTGCCGTTAAAAAGATCGAATCGGTCGCCCAGTGAAAATACAGCCAGATAAAGGCAAGCACGATGATCATTACGTATGCCCGTATCGACGATTTTGTGATATTTAATTTCGCCATTTGAGTTTTTTCTTCTCCCATTTCACTGCGAAAATTTCTGAGTCCTCCTCGTTGAATACTATTTTGAATAATTTTCAACGCAGAGGAACGCTGAGGTCTTCGCGGAGAAACCGAGAGCTAATCCGAGTAATTCAGAACCCGTCTCATTTCTGCCCCGTTGCTGCCGCCATCACTTTTTCAGGTGTCGCATCCGCACGCACGAATTCTCCCGTCATTCGACCCTCATGCAGAACAATGACGCGGTCGGACATTCCCAGAATTTCGGGCAGTTCCGATGAAACCAGCACGATGGCTAAACCTTCCTTTGCGAGTTTATTGATCTCGGTATAGATCTCCTGTTTCGCGCCTACGTCGATGCCGCGTGTTGGCTCGTCCAGAAACAGCACCTTTGGGTTCGTCAGCAGCCATTTTCCGAGAACGACCTTTTGCTGGTTCCCACCGGACAGCGTGCCGGCTACGGTCATCGGCGAATTTGCCTTGACGCGTAATGAAGCCATCTGTTCGCGAGCCGCCTTTACCTCACGAGCCTCATGGATCAAAAACTGGCCTGAGATACGTTTCAGGCCCGCAAGCGTCATATTGTCGGAAATAGTTTGTTCGAGGATAAGGCCAAAGCGTTTGCGGTCTTCAGTCACGAATGCAATGCCGTTCCTGATCGCATCCGAAGGTGAATCGATATCGACCTGTCTTCCTTCAACCGTCATCTGCCGGGCGTAGTTGCCCTCCCAGGCGCCGAATATCGCCATCAATAATTCAGTTCGGCCCGCGCCCATCAAACCTGCGATACCCAGCACCTCACCGCGCCGCACCGAAAATGAAACATCGTCAACCAGTTTCTTGTTTCGGCCGTCGGTCGAATACACCGAAAGGCCGCGGATCTCGAGCGCGGTCTCGCCGAACTCGTGTTCCGATTGCGGAAAAATATTCGAAACCTCGCGCCCGACCATTAGCTCGATCACGCGGTCTTTCGTAAGATCAGCAGCATTGTGCGTCGCTATTGTCCGCCCGTCGCGCAGGACGGTTATGCGGTCGCTCATGCGAAAAATTTCGTCCAGCTTGTGAGAGATATAGATCATCCCGACGCCGCGAGCTTTTAATTTTTCAAGAATGACAAACAACGTTTCGACTTCCGACTCGGTCAGTGCCGCTGTCGGCTCGTCCAGCACCAGAATATTAGCTTTTTGTGACAGAGCTTTTGCGATCTCGACAAGCTGCTGCTGACCGATGCCGAGGCTTCCGACCTTTACTCGAGGGTCGATGTTGAGGTTGAGATCTTGCAGCAGCTTTGAGGCCCTGTGATAAAGTTCGGACCAGTTGACTATGCCAAAGCTCGACGGCTCGCGACCGAGAAAAATGTTTTCGCCGACCGTGAGTTCCTTAACGAGGGACAGCTCCTGAAAGATGATCGCGACGCCGGCGTTTTCCGAATCGCGCACGCCGCGAAACTGCTTCACCTCATCGTTGATCCTGATGTCACCGCCGTACGAACCATACGGATACACGCCTGACAGCACTTTCATCAGCGTCGATTTTCCGGCGCCGTTCTCGCCGACCAGCGCGTGAAATTCGCCCGGCTCCAGCGTGAGGCTCACGCCGTCCAGAGCCTTAACACCAGGAAATTCCTTGGTGATATGATCCATTGCAAGCAGCGTCATAGTTTTCGAAACAAAGCGGCGATCAGGAAAGAGTTTTACACCGCGGAAACAAAAGAAAATTACTTCGGAAAGTTTACACGCTTAAAACGCGATTCCAAAATCTCAGACGTGGTTGTTATCCTATGAACCACGATTACCAGAATGCTCGTTCAACGCCGTTTTAAACTCGGCGGCTCAATAATTTATACTTAAATCCTATGTCGACACCCAAAGAGATCGAATCCGTTCTGAGCGAATCCCGCGTTTTTCCACCGTCAAACGAATTTTCGGCACACGCCTACGTAAAAAGCTTTGAGGAATACGAAAAGCTCTATAACGACGCGGCAGCCGACCCTGAGGCTTTCTGGGCTAAACAGGCCGATGAGCTCCATTGGTTCAAAAAATGGGACAAGACTCTCGAATGGAACGAACCGTTTGCAAAATGGTTCGTCGGCGGAAAGATCAATGTCGCCTACAACTGCCTTGACCGACATCTAGAAACCTGGCGGAAAAACAAGGCCGCGTTTATTTGGGAAGGCGAGCCAGGCGAGGTCCGCACGCTTACGTATCTGCAGCTTCATCGCCAGGTTTGCAAATTTTCAAACGTATTGAAGAAGCTTGGCGTAAACAAAGGCGACCGCGTCGCGCTCTATATGCCGCTCGTACCCGAGTTGGCAATAGCAATGCTCGCCTGCGCCCGCATCGGAGCAACACACACTGTCATATTTGGCGGCTTTTCGGCGGACGCGATACGCGACCGGGTAAACGACGGCCAGGTCAAGGTTATCATCACTGCTGACGGCGGCTATCGGCGCGGCCATGAAATAAAACTAAAAGCAATCGTTGACGAAGCGGCGGCACAATGTCCAAGTGTAAGCAGCATCGTCGTATTCAAACGAACGGGCTCAGATATCGCGATGACGCACGGCCGTGACCACTGGTGGCACGAGATGATGGAAACCGTCGATGCCAATTGTCCTGCTGAGGAGCTCGACGCCGAGCATCCACTATACATTCTTTACACATCTGGAACGACCGGCAAGCCAAAGGGGATCTTGCATACGACCGGCGGTTATTTAACGCAGGCTGCATACACGACAAAGATGGTCTTCGACCTTAAGGACGAAGATGTGTATTGGTGCACCGCCGACATAGGCTGGGTGACCGGACACAGTTACGTGGTGTATGGTCCGTTGGCTATCGGCGCGACCGTTTTTATGTACGAGGGCGCGCCAAATTACCCCGATTTTGATCGGTTTTGGCAATTGATCGAACGCCATAAGATCAGTATTTTTTACACTGCGCCGACCGCAATTCGGGCATTTATAAAATGGGGCAATCAATATCCGCTGAAACACGATCTTTCGTCTCTGCGGCTGCTCGGAACGGTTGGCGAACCGATAAACCCAGAAGCGTGGATGTGGTACCACGAGATAATCGGTAAAGCGCGATGCCCGATCGTCGATACATGGTGGCAAACCGAAACCGGCTGCATAATGATATCGCCGCTGCCCGGAGCGACGCCGACGGTACCCGGAACGGCAACGCTGCCGCTGCCCGGTGTCATTGTCGACATCGTAACCAAGGCGGGCGTCCCGGTTGGCGACAACGAAGGCGGCTATCTCGTTATCAAACATCCATGGCCGTCGATGCTACGCACACTTTGGGGCGATGACGAACGTTACAAACAGGCCTACTGGTCTGAGATACCGCACAGCTATTTTGCCGGTGACGGCGCACGACGCGACGAACGCGGATATTACTGGATAATGGGACGTGTCGATGACGTGATAAATGTCAGCGGCCACCGTTTGGGAACCGCCGAAGTGGAGTCTGCACTCGTTTCACACGAAGCTGTTGCCGAAGCCGCCGTCGTCGGCCGTCCGGACGATCTGAAAGGCCAGGCGATCGCTGCATTTGTAACGCTCGAAAGCGGCCGTACCGGAAGCGAAGCTCTAAAAACAGAGTTGCGGCACCATGTTGCAAAAGAGATCGGCGCGCTCGCAAAACCTGACGACATCCGCTTTACCGACACGCTGCCAAAGACACGTTCAGGCAAGATAATGCGCCGCCTGCTACGCGAACTTGCGTCCAGCGGAAAGGTCGCTGGCGACGTTACCACGCTCGAAGATTTTTCGGTCCTGGAGAAACTGCGTGAGGACGAGGAATGATTTCGTAAGCGGCAGGTTTCGTACCTGCCGTAGTGTATTAGCGCCAATCGTCGATTGCATAAATGTCAGGCCTGTTGTAACCCGCTTCATTTGGTCTTTCCATTGCCACACCCTGAAAATCAGTGCGGAAACCTGCCGCCAGCTGCATCCGGTAAGCCTCAGAGCGGGCAGTGTTGACACCGGCAACGATGCGAGACAGGTTTTTGGCCGCGGCCATTTGCTCGCAGGCTTCCACCAAGCGCCCAAAATTTTTGGCTGCACCTGGACCTGGACGCGCTGCTGCGAATTTGATATAGCATGTGCCGCTTCCGGCCTCGGTCCCAGCTCCGGCATGACATACCGCAAACCCTGATAACCCGCTGTTATCGTAAAGTAGGACCGTCTCGCCCAAGTTTTGATTCGCAACTGCCCTTATTTCCATTTCAAGATCGAGCCCATCAAAAATTTTATCAGTAAGGTCTGCACACGAACTGATAACTTTCTTCCGGTCCGTTTCGGATCCTTCGGAAAACATTGTCCAGCCAGCCACCTGTTTTGCCGGGTCGACTTGTTTTGACATGATCGCGGTAAGAAATCTTGGGAAAAAGCCGAATTTTTGATACAAACCAACGTGCTTTGGGCTTTGAGCAAAGGTGAAAAGACCAGCGTGTTTGATACCCCACCTATCAAACATCGCCATGACCGGTTCCATCAGACGCGTAGCGACACCTTTGTCCCAAAAATCCGGTCGGACAGTTAGCGGCCCGAAGAAGCCAACACTTCCCCAGTCACCGGCAAAATTTGACCCGATCACCTCATCGCCAGACACGGCGGCAAATGCCGCTTCCGGATTGGCCCGCCATCGAGTCTTAACGTAATCGGTATCGCCAAAAAAATTTTCCGGCTCTGGAGCGCCCATAAAAGTGCCAAAGGCTACGCGAAAGATATGATCCGCCGTTCCCAGATCGGTCTCGTCAAGCTGCCTTATTGATACTCCTTGTTTTTCTGATTTTTCTGCATGAGAGTTGTTCATATTACTATTTGCCTCATCTTCCTGATTTTTCGCGCTTCCCCTACAGCCACCGATAAAACTGCAAAACGTTCATGTCCAGGTCGCGTAAATGAAATTCGCGCGTGCCCCATGGCGTCTCTTTTATCTCGGTAGCGTCGATAAGCGCCTTATTTTCGTTGAACCGTTCGTAAATGGCGTCAACATCGCTCACTACAAACCGGTACGACGGCCTGTCGTTCGGATATTCCCATTCCTTCGCGTCGTGCCATTGCAAGTGAAGCTCGATATCGTCCCGTCGGATCCGGGCGTATTTCGGATTGTCCGCATCGTCCTGCCCCGCTAGCGTAAACCCGAGCTTTGCATAAAACTCTACAGAACGCACCACATCACGGGACATCAAAACGGGTTGTACAGACTCAAGTTTTGTTGCCACTCGCTTTTTACTCCTGAGCTGCTCGTCAAGAATTTTCACAAAATGGACACAGATGTTTGATACTCGTCTCAACTAACTTCGACAGTGTCCGCACTTACTGTAGTGAGAAAAGGCTCCTGAAGTTTCAGAACTGCGCGTACCCGGCGTAATGGTACTATTCCGCAACGCCTAATCAAATACTCACCACGAGTGGGAACTCTGGATTCTTGCCAGGCCCCGTGAGAAAGCCATTGGACGTTGGGCAGATTGAAATGTTCAATAGGATAAATTACTTGTTTAACTACAAAAGCAGAGGCATGCCTTCTCTTTCCTCGAAATGGATGAGGGACCTTAATCCCGTTAGGCCACGGTCGCCATTGTGCCTGTCCAGCAAAGCGATAACTTTTACAGTCGGTGGTTTCAATAGGTACTTTAGCATCCGCAGGGTCTACCGCATCGGGGCTATAAGAACAAAACGCGATTTGATCCATTTCGCTTGCAGCCGATAGATATCGCGACCACTCTTCGAGTACTTCTGGACGCCGATATTGGAAAGACCAAAGTGTCCAACCATTGGCTTTTATCTCACGACGCTTGCGTTCAATAATTTGCTCTACGGTTTCTCGACCGTGGGGGCCAAAGGGGTGCCAGATAGCTATATTGAATTCTGTATAGCTCACGTGCGTTTCAAACAGGAAACTTTGTTGTCATGCGGCGAAGTACACCTAATCTCCGATGATCTCATTCAGCCCTTCGATCACGCTTTCCAATTCCTCATCCGAAGCTTTCGCGATTTTCTTGCCTAGGCGTTGTGTTGAAAGCGTACCAATCTGACCGATTTTTACAACGCGAACGTCAGCGGAAAGCCGGCGCTCGGCTTTTGGCTCGTTAACGCATCGGCGATCACCATACTGGACTTATCATTAAAAATATCCTCGCTCAAGACGAGAACGGGACGCGAGCGTGCTTGTTCGTGACTAAGCGTGGGATCGAGATTCACCCAAACAAAACATGCTCTTTGACCAAGTGATCGACCTTTCGAAGCAAACTAGACTCGATGGAGATCGTGACTTTGCGACACTCATAGCATAGTAATACCGTTGGTCATACTATTTGTCAATTAGCTTCCTATGCCTGCTGTAGCCGTTTGCTCAAGACCTTCACAGAACGCCCGCAGCC
>Ga0207674_10006786_pt1 | contig 13431 bp, 10 predicted proteins | sample KBSCornC72_FD_184303 | JGI IMG/M metagenome (GOLD analysis project Ga0207674, IMG submission 184303) | Corn rhizosphere microbial communities from Kellogg Biological Station, Michigan, USA - KBS Corn C7-2 (SPAdes) (version 2) | ecosystem: Host-associated > Plants > Roots > Rhizosphere > Soil ... | reverse complement strand
CTCGCTGCTGCTCAGGAAGGCATCGGGCAGACCCGGCGGCACGACGGCGCCCAGCGCATCGCGGTACTTCGCTGCGTCTTCCGCGGCGATGTGTCGGGTCTCGCCGCCGACGAGCAGCGAGATCGTGCGGCGATCCCGCTCGAGCGCGGCAAGCCAGTCGTCGACGGCGAGCGGGTCGCTCACCCGTGCGGCCAGCTCGTCGCGCGTGAGGTCGCCGAGACGGAGGAGCAGGTCGTGAACGCCGTCGGCGTGCCGCGCCGCGCGGTCCGGCGCGAGGTGCTGCAGGTCGAGCTCGAGCTCGGCGAGCGCCTCGGAATCCAGCAGCTCGCGAAGCTCGGCTTCGCCGAGGAGCGCGCGCAGCTGCGTCGGGTCGACGGTCAGAGCCTGTGCCCGCCGCTCCGCAAGCGGCGAATCGCCCTCGTAGATGAAGTTGCCCACGTAGGTAAAGAGGAGCGACGACGCGAAGGGCGAGGGCGTCTTCGAGTCAACGGTAACGACCCGGATGTCGCGGCTGCGGACGCCGCGCAGCACCTCGATGAGCGCCGGCATGTCGAACACGTCCTGAAGGCACTCGCGGTACGCCTCGAGGATGATCGGGAACGAGCTGAACTGCGACGCGACCTGCATGAGCTCCGATGCGCGACGTCGCGTGTGCCACAGCGGCGAGCGGCTGCCCGGGAAGCGGCGGGGCAGCAGCAATGCGCGACCCGCAGCCTCGCGGAAACGCGCCGCGAAGAGCGGAGTTTCCGAGAGCCGCGCCACCACGAGGTCCTGCGCGCGATCGGGATCGGGCAGCGCGACGTCGGCGGGCGGTGGAGCGTCCGCCTCCGGGAACCGCGCGACGATGCCGTCGTCCGTCCACAGCACGTCGATCTCGAGAGCGCTGCGCTCGCGCACCATCGCGCCGATCGCCATCGCCCACGGCGCGTGCACCTTTCCACCGAACGGCGTCAGCACGCACACGCGCCAGTCGCCGACCTCATCGAGATAGCGCTCGATGATGATCGTGCGGTCATCCGGCACGGCGCCGGCGGCCGCGTATTGATCGGCGAGGTACTGGAGCAGATTGCGCGCGGCGCGCTCGTCGAGGTCGTGCTTCTCCATCAACCGGCGCGTGCTCTCGGCCGGGTCCGACGCACGCAGCGACCGGGTGAGCGCACCGATCGCGCGGCCGAACTCGAGCGGCCGCCCGGCGGCCTCCCCCTTCCAGAAGGGCATTTTCCCCGGGACGCCGGGTGCGGGAGAGACGAGAACGCGGTCGTGCGTGATCTCCTCGACCCGCCACGTCGACGCGCCGAGGAGGAAGGTCTCGCCCTGACGCGTCTCGAACACCATCTCTTCGTCGAGCTCGCCCACGCGACCCTTGCCCGGCTCCGCGCCGACGAGGAACACTCCATACAGGCCGCGGTCCGGGATGGTGCCGCCGCTCGTGAGCGCGATACGACCCGCGCCCTCGCGCGAGCGCAACGCATTTCCGACGCGGTCCCACACCACGCGGGGCCGCAGCTCGGCGAATTCGTCAGACGGGAACCGACCCGACAACATGTCGAGGACGCCCTCGAGGATCGGCCGGGCGAGATCGGAGAACGGCGCTGCTCGCCGCACGACGCGCTCGAGATCGTCAACGGTCCACGGCTCGACCGCGACCATCGCGACGATCTGCTGCGCGAGGACGTCGATCGGATTGCGCGGATAACGCGACTGCTCGACCGCGCCAGCGTGCATGCGTTCGGTCAGCGCGGCGCACGCGAGGAGGTCGCCGCGGAACTTCGGCATGATCACGCCCTTGCTCGGCGTGTCGATCTGATGACCGGCGCGTCCGATGCGCTGCATGCCGCTCGCGACCGACGGCGGCGACTCGACCTGGATCACCAGATCGATCGCGCCCATGTCGATGCCGAGCTCGAGCGACGACGTCGCGACGAGCGCGCGCAACCGGCCCGCCTTGAGATCGTCCTCGATCCGGAGGCGCTGCTCGCGCGCAACTGAGCCGTGGTGCGCGTGGACCAGCTCTTCCGCGGCAAGCTCATTCACGGCCGCCGCGATGCGCTCCGCGAGGCGCCGGCTGTTGACGAAGATGAGGGTCGAGCGATGCTCGCGGATGAGCTCGAGCAGTCGCGGATAGATCGCGGGCCAGATGCTCGAGCGGGCGTCGGCGCGAGAGGCCGGGCCGCTGCGGATCTCCAGCGTCTCGGTTCCCAGCTTCGACATGTCGTCGACCGGGACCTCGACACGCAGGTCGAGCTGCTTGGTGTGGCCCGCGTCCACGATCTTCACCGGCCGCTGACCCTCGGCATTGAAGCCAACGAGGAATCGCGCGACCTCATCGAGCGGCCGCTGCGTGGCCGACAGGCCAATGCGCTGCAACGGACGGCCCGCGAGCTCCTCGAGCCGTTCCAGCGAGAGCGCGAGATGCGCTCCGCGTTTCGTAGCGACCATCGCGTGGATCTCGTCGACGATCACCGTCTGCACGCTGCGGAGGCTCTCGCGCGCCGAGCTCGACAGCACGAGATAGAGGGACTCGGGAGTCGTGATGAAGATGTCGGCAGGCGTCTTCGCGAAGCGCGCACGGTCCCGCGCCGGCGTGTCGCCGGTCCTCGTCGCGACGCTTGGTTCGCGCAGCGGCGTGCCCGTGCGCTCCGCGACGTGGCGGATGCCAACGAGCGGCCCGCGCAGGTTGCGCTCGACATCGATCGCGAGCGCTTTCAGCGGCGAGACGTAGACGACACGGCAGCCCTGCGGTTCCGCGTAGAGCAGCTGATCGATCGCATAGAGGAACGCCGCGAGCGTCTTGCCCGACCCGGTCGGGGCGAGCACCAGCGTGCTCTGACCCGACGCTATCGCTGGCCAGGCGAGCTCCTGCGCGCGCGTGGGCGCCGCGAATGAGCTCTCGAACCAGTCGCGTGTGGGCTGATGGAAGGTCGCGAGGGCACCGCTCCCCATTAGGAGAGAGTACTAGCGGAGCTTGTTCGCCAGTTCTACAAGCTGCGCGACGGTGAGCGTCCGTGATGACATCTCGAAGACCATGGTGTTCTCGACCCAGCGGATCGCGCTCGTGCCACCGAACGTCACGGTTGCCTGCGCTGCCTGGCCGCGCACACGCAGAGGCGGGTCCATATCCAGAGGTGAGGTGTACGGCAGCGCCTCGCTCTGCGGCAGCGGCGCGACCGTGACGAGGTCGCCGGTCGAGCGCAGCCTGTACGTCGTCGCGATGGAGTCGTTGTTCACCAACCCGGTCTGGCCCTGCGAGGTGATGCGGAACGTCCTGATCGCGTCGTCCTCGGGAAGGACGAGCGTTCGATCGGGCACCGGTCGTGAATTGAAGGTCGGCCGAGCCATCGTCGGCAGCGCCGGCGCCGAGAACGTGAAGATCGGCGTTTGGCTGGCGCGCTGGCCGGGAGCGAACGCAAGCGCGGTGAAGTACGCCAAGGCGAGCCCAACGGCGACGACGGTGACGGCGGTCATGCGCACGCCGCCACGACCCGGGCGTTCCGGCCGGCCGGCGTCGAGGTCGTAGATCACGGAGGAAAGTATGCGCGGCTAGGTCGCTGGCACCTGCTTCGCGAGCCAGTCCAGCGCGTGATCCGCCACCTCTTCCCAGCCCGGCTGCCGGCAGATCCAGTGCGTGCGCCCCGGGAACTCCCGGTAGTCCGTCACCGCGGTCGAGCGCGCGTACTTCCGGAAGTTCGCGAGATTCATCTTCGACTCGACCGTGCGGTCAAGCTCGCCCGCGATGATCAGAAGCGGCCCGCGAAGATGGTTGCGGTAGTTGACCTTGGTCACGTCCGTGAACTGGGCGAGCAGCGCCTGGAAGAACAGGCGGCCGGAAGTCGGGATGACGTGCTGGTCGTACGCCGCGCGCTGCTCGGGCTCGCTGAGCGTGTGGACCCAGCCCCACTGGAAGCTCTTGAACGGCATGCGCCGCACTTTCTCCCAGAAGCCCCATCCGCTGATGACCGGAAGGCTCGCGCGCACGGCGTTCGCGCCGGGGAGAACGCCCTTCGGCGGCGCCGGATCGATCGCGACACCCGCGGCGCCGATCCCGCGGTCGAGCAGCAGCTGCACGAAGAGTCCGCCGAACGAATGACCAACGAGGATCGGTGGCTGCCCGAGATCGCGGATGATCGAGGCGTAGTTGTCGACGATCTCGGCGATGCCCAGCTTCCCGAAGCGCGGATCGGGAGCGTGCTGAAGCTCGTCGACGCCGTGATCGAGGAACGGCCACGCCGGCGCAACGCATTTGTACCCACGCGCCTCGAAGCGCTGCATCCACGGAGTCCATGACTCCGCCGACATGAACGCGCCATGGATGAAGACGACCGTGTTCACTCCCCGGTCTCCGAGATGCCGGCCGCGCGGCCGTAGGCCCACGCGCTCACCGCGGGAGGCTCGACGCCATTGCTGCCGAGGATGGTCGTGGCCTGAGTACGGTGCTCGTTGCCGTGGTGCACGAGCTGCGCGAGGATGACGCCGACCGTCGTCCGCGGCCCCTTGCCGTCGTCCATGACGATCTGCCGGTCCGGATCGTCGGACGCGGCGACGGCAAGCTCTCGCGCGCCGATGGCCGCCGCGATGGACATCAGCTCATCGAGCGTGTGCCGCTCGCCTCGCCGGATACGCGCGCCGATGAGATCGCTGGTCAGGAGCTGCACGTACCACTGCTCGGCACCGACGAGATGCTGCAGCGTTCCATACAGCGACCCGTACGTTCCCCGAGCCTGGTCGTCGAGGCGCGCTTCGTCCAGCGTGCGGCAGAAGTCCAAGAGCGCTCCGGTCGCCCAGGTGTTGTGACGCAGAACGTGAGCGAGTGGGGAGCTCAGGTGTCCTTCGCCTCACGGACCGCGCCGAGCTCCATCGCATACGGCCACACCTGCAGGTCAGGCGGCTCGATCCCGTGCGCGGAGAGCGTCGTGGCGATCTGCGCGCGGTGATCGTTGCCGTGATGAACGAACTGGGCGACCGGCGCCCACGCGTTCATCTCGGAACGCGGCTGATCCGGCCGTCGCGCGGGCGTATCGCGGATGAGTCGGTCGCCATCGAGGTCGCCGGCCGCAAAGAGACGCTCGACGGCGTCCGCCACGTGCGGGAGGTGCGCAGCGATCTCATCGAGTCCGGCGTCGGGCTCGTGACGGAATAGCTGCTCGTGCAATCGGACTCCGAGCAACCGTATGAGGTAGCCCTCGTCGGAGCTGACGACGTGCTGCAGCGTGCGCAGTACCGTGCCGTACGTCCCCGGCACCGAGAGCTGCAGCTGCTCCGTCGTCAGCTGCCGGCAGCGCGCGATGAGCTGGTCCGTCGCCCAGACGTCGTGGCGCAGCTGGCGAAGCATCGGATGCGTCACGTCTGGAGGATCGGGCTCCCGCGCTTGATGAAACGTCCGCGGCCCCTCTTGCCGAGGAACTTGTCCTTCTCGACGATCACCTCGCCGCGCGACATCACGACGACCGGCTTGCCTTTGACCTTGCGCCCTTCGTATGGGTTGTAGTCGACGCGCATGTGGTGTGTCTTCGCCGAGATCGTGTGCGTCGCGCGCGGGTCCCAGACGACGATGTCCGCATCGCTGCCAACGGCGATCGTTCCTTTCTTCGGGAACATCCCCATGAGCTTCGCGGGCGTCGTCGATGTCACCTCGACCCAGCGATTGAGCGTGATCCGGTTCTGGACCACGCCGCCGTCGTACGTGAGATACATCCGCGTCTCGACACCGGGCGCGCCGTTGGGGATCTTCGAGAAGTCGCCGATGCCGAGCTCCTTCTGTTTCGGCTGGCCCTGGAACCCTTCCTTCATGCAGAACGGGCAGTGATCGGTGCTGATCACCTGGAGATCGTTCCGCGCGAGTCCCTTCCAGAGCTCGTCCTGATGCCACTTCTCGCGCAGCGGCGGTGACATCACGTACTTCGCGCCGTCGAAACCCGGCTCGTCGTAGTTGTCGACCGAAAGGAACAGGTACTGCGGACACGTTTCCGCGTACGCGGGTAGTCCGCGGTCGCGGAAGAGCCGCACCTGCTCGAGCGCGTTCGCAGCGGAGAGGTGGACGATGTAGAGCGGTACGCCGCCCGCCATCTCCGCCAGACGGAAGGCGCGGCCCGTCGCCTCGCCCTCGGCCTCGGGCGGACGCGTGAGCGCGTGCCACTTCGGCGCGGTGTTCTTCTTCGCGAGCGCGCGCTTCACGAGGACATCGATGACGCCTCCGTTCTCCGCGTGCATGCAGATAAGGCCGCCGATCTCGGCGCTACGCGTGATGGCCTTGAAGATCGATGCGTCGTCCACCATGAATACGCCCGGGTAGGCCATGAAGAGCTTGAAGGACGAGACGCCCTCCTTGACCATCGTCTCCATCTCGCGGAGCACCTTGTCCGAAACGTCGCGCACGATCATGTGGAGCCCGTAGTCGATGACCGCCTTGCCGCGCGCCTTCTTGAGCCACAGATCCCGTGCCTTCTCGAGTGGCTCGCCCATGCCCTGCACAGCGAAGTCGACGATCGTCGTCGTTCCGCCGAACGCGGCGGCCCGCGTGCCGGTCTCGAAGTCGTCGGAGGCGAACGTCCCGCCGAACGGCAGCTCCATGTGCGTGTGCACGTCGATGCCGCCGGGAATGACGTACTTCCCCGTCGCGTTGATCGGCTTCGCGCCGCCCGCCTTCAAGCCTTTGCCGATCATGGCGATCTTCTCGTCCTCGACCAGCACATCGGCCTTGTAGTTGTCGGTCGCGGTCACGATGGTCCCGCCGGTGATGAGCGTCTTCATCGGACCTCCCCTTCGTGCCGGCGGAATCCTAAGGCAGGACGAGGCCGGGAGCCCGCGCTCCCGGCCTCATCGGTGACTTAGTCCTTGGTCCCGTTCTCGCGGCGTGCCGCGAGCTCTCCCATCAACTTCGCGAGATCTATGCCGAGCAGCGACTTCGCGATCGCCGTGCCCTCAGCGGCGGTGCGTACGACAGTGTCGGTCAGTTTCGATGCGCCGCTCGGGTCGATCACAGTGAGGTTCGCGATGTTGCCCAGCGGAGCCGCAGCTTCGCGGACGATCGGCGGAACGAGTGGCAGCGTTTGAAGCAGGATCGCGGCCTGGTCGAACTTGCGGTATGCGTCCGCCAAGAGTTCCTTGGCCTTTGCCTCTGCCTGGCCGCGAGCGAGGATGGCAGCGCCTTCGGCCGCGCCGGTGCGCTCGGTGACGTCCGCGGTCGCGCGCCCGCGCGCGATGACGGCGGCCCCTTCGGCCTCTCCGGTCAGCTGGACCTGGCGAGCTGATGCCTCGGCGGCAAGGATCGCGGCTTGCCGCTCACCCTCTGCGCGGACGACGACCGCGAGGCGCTCAGCCTCGGCGGGCTTGATCGTCGTCGCCAGCAGCTCTTTCTCGCGTCGCACGGCCTCAAGGACGGCGAGCTCCGTTTGCTGCTGAATCACGGCCTGCGACGCTTCGGCCTTCGCGAGCGGACCCGATTGCTCGGCGTCCGCCTGCGCCTTCGCGGTCACCTTGAGCGCCTCGGCTCGCGCGATTTCGCGATCGCGTTCGGCCTGGATGATCACCCGTTGCGCCTCGTTCTCCTTGACCGCTGCCTCCTGCGAGGCGTTCGCCTTCGCGATGCGGGCGTCGCGTTGCACGCTCGCGAGATTCTTCTCGCCGAGCTGCTCGATGTAGCCCTTCGTGTCACGAATGCTCGTGATGGTGAGCGCGTCGATATGGATGCCACTCGCCTCGAGATCGCCACGCGCCGCTTCTGACACCGCTTGCTGGAAGCGGTCGCGGTCGGTGATGAGCTCCTCGATCGTCAGTGTGCCGGCGATGGAGCGAAGCGATCCCTCGAGGACGTTCTTCACCATCGTCTCGATCTGGTTGTCCGGCTCGCCAATGAATCGCTCGGCCGCGGCCCGCAGCCGCTCCGGCTCCCGTGCGATCTTGAACATGGCCTGTCCGTTGATCAGAACGCCGACACCCTGCTTGCTGACGGCGGCGTTCTCGTTCGTGAGTCCGATCTCGACCTGCCGCGCCGTGAGCTGCAGCCGTCCGACCTTGTTCACGAGAGGCCAGACGAACGTGCCCGCTCCGACCACGACTTTGACACCGTGGTCGTCGGAGCTCGTCACATTCCCGCTCGCGTCGCGGACCTTGCTGCCGTGCGCACCAGAGATGACGAGCGCCTCGTTCGCCCCAGCGACCCGGTAGCGGCCGCCCGCGAACAGCGCGATGAGGACAAGGATCCCTATGGCTGCGATGAGAAGTTGCACGATCGTGATCGACACAGTGATCCCCTTCTTTCTTCGCGTGACCGCGCGTCCGCGATCACGGGGGCGGAAGGGACCGGACCGTGACAGCCATGCCATGGACCGCGACGATCTCGACCTCGCGGCCGCGCGCGATACCTGTCTCGGCCGTCGCGGGAAGGATTTGGATGGCGCCGTCGTACGTGAGTCGGACCGTGCCACGAGCGCCCGGGCCAATGCTCACCGTGACTGTTGCGTGGCGCCCGACGAGCTCTTGGAGTGATGTTGGCCGACGTCCCTCCGCGCGGCCCAGCGCGGCGAAGATACCGAGCGCCGTGGACGCGCCGGCGACACCGAAGCCGACACCGATGAGCAATTGGTCTACTGCGGCCTGCTCCAGCGCCGCTCCGACCAGGCCGCCGACGCCGAACATCGCGAGGAAACCGAGCAGGATCGGTGTCGCAGTCGCGTTGTCGCGGCGTACGAAAGGAAGGTGAACGCGGAAGAGACGCATCGGGGTCGGAATCGGGATCCGCATCCGCAGGCGCGCGCCCAGACCAAGGCTCGACAGGATCAGAAGAGTTGTCCCGAGCAACGCCGAACTGGTGAAGACCAGATCCAGGTCACTCTCGCTCATGCTGGATCGCCAGCTTTCCTGGAATGCGGTGTTGCACCGCTGCTTCCAAGATCGAGCGTACCCCTGCTCGAGCAAGTCTTACGCGGTTGTGGAAAGGCCATTCCGCGAGATGGACTGCGGGTTTAGCGCAGGTCTACTCGCACGTGAGTCAGCGAAGTGAATCGGCCAAGACCACGAGATCCGCGACGGTCCGCTCCAACGATTCGAGGCGGTACGAGACACCGTGCTCGGTCCAGTTCACGACCGTGAGCCCTTCCACGGACGCGATGCCCATCGTGCCGCGGATCGCGACGACCGCGCGAAGCGATGCGGGTGGGGGCTCGTTCGCCAGCCAGTCTGGGAACGCCGAGAGCTGCACGTCGGTCACACTCGTCGGCAGAGCCAGGGATGAGAGCGGGGCGCGGGGTGCGAGCATCGCACCGGTGGGCCGCGCAGTAGCCGACGGCGCGGGCGTTGGCGCCTCGCCCCTGCGCTGCTGCGCGAGCAGCGCCGCGGCGGCGAGCGCGGTCCCGATGAGGATCAGAACGATGCGTTGCCAGACCGCGGCGCGCTGCTCCTTGCGATCGAGGTCGATGAGGACCGAGTGGCGATCACCCAACGTCTTTACGCCAGGTTGACGGTCACGCTCTTGCGCTGCGTGAAGCCCTCGAGCATGCCTTCGAGCGAGTTCTCGCGACCGAGTCCGCTCTGCTTGAAGCCCCCATAGGGCTGGCCAACGATCTGCCCCAGGCCCTGGTTGATCTGCACGAATCCGGCATCGATCGAGTGGGCGGTGCGGAGCGCCTTGCTGATATCGCGGCACCAGACGTAGGCAGCGAGCCCGTAGTGGGTGTCGTTCGCCATGCGCACCACGTCGGCCTCGTCGCTCCATGGGATCGCGACGAGCACCGGGCCGAAGATCTCTTCCCGCGCGAGGCGCCAATCGTTCCTAACGTTGGCGAACACCGTCGGCTTGACGTAGTAACCCTCCGCGAGTGGGCCGTCGCCGGGCGGTGGTCCGCCGATGACCGTGCGCGCGTCCCTCTGGCGCGCGCCCTCCTCGATGTAGCCCACGACCTTTTCGAACTGCTGCCGGCTCACGATGGCGCCCATATCGCTCGATTCATCGAGGGGGTCGCCGACCTTCATCTTCGCGAGCTTCCCGGCGAGCTTGTCCATGAACGAGTCGAACACGGTCTTGCTCACGAACAGGCGCGAGCCCGCCGTGCACGACTGCCCCTGCCGCGCGAAGCGCATCGCGGCGATCACGCCCTCGGCGGTGCGCTCGTCGTCGGCATCGGCGAAGAGGATCTGCGGGCTCTTGCCCCCGAGCTCGAGCGTCACGGGGATGATGCGGTCGGCGGCGAGCCGAAGGATCGCCTTACCGGTCTCGGTGTTGCCGGTGAACGAGATCTTCGCCACGAGCGGATGCTCGGCGAGCGGAGTCCCGACCTCTTCGCCCGTTCCGGTCACGACGTTGAGCACGCCCTTCGGCAGATGCCGCTCGCAGATCCGCGCGAGCGCGAGGACCGAGAGCGGAGCGTTCGCGGATGGCTTGAGCACCACGGTGTTGCCGGTGAGCAGCGCGGGCGCGACCTTCCACGCCGAAATGAGGATGGGGACGTTCCAGGGAACAATCGCGGCCACGACACCGAGCGGTTCACGTCGCGTGTACGAGAACATCGCTTCGCCGAGCGGGATCGTCTCGCCCTTGATCTCACCGCCCAGTCCGCCGAAGTACCGGAAAAGGTCCGCGGTCGTCTTCGCTTCCGGCCGCGATTGCGTCCGGATCGCGTTGCCGGTCTCCGACGCGACCGTGCGCGCGAGATCCTCCACGGCCGCCTCGAGGTCATCGGCGATTCGCAGCAGCATGCGCCCGCGATCGCGTGGCGCGACGGCGCGCCATTCCGGGAAGGCCGCGGCTGCGGCGCGCACGGCCCGGTCGACGTCGGCGGCCCCAGACCGCGGGACCTGCGCGATCACTCTGCCTCGCTTGGCGGGCGTCTCGACATCGAACGTGCGTCCGTCGGCGCTCTCGACCCAGTCGCCGCCGATGAACATCTTCTCCCGTGTCGGTGCCGCGACCGCGGTCATCAGGGCTTGACCATATCGTCGTACATGTCGGGCCGGCGGTCGCGGTAGAACTGCCAGGTGTTCCGGACCTCACGCACGAGGTCCATGTTCAGGTCCGCGACGAGGAGCTGCTCGTCCTTCTCCGAAGCCTGCGCGATGATCTTGCCGCGGGGATCGGCAAAGTACGACGAGCCGTAGTACTCGTTCGGTCCGAACTCTTTCTCCTGCCCGACGCGGTTGATCGTCCCGACCCAGTAGCCGTTCGCGATCGCGTGAGCGGTCTGTTCGATGAACCAGAGATGCATCGACAGACCGCGTGACGTCGCGGACGGGATGAACACGAGCTCGGCGCCGTGAAGGCCGAGCATGCGTGCACCCTCGGGGAAGTGGCGGTCGTAGCAGATGTAGACGCCGACCTTGCCGACCGCCGTATCGAAGACCGGGTACCCCATGTTCCCCGGGCGGAAGTAGAACTTCTCCCAGAAGCCATTCACGTGCGGGATGTGCGTCTTCCGGTATTTCCCCAGGTACTTCCCATCGGCGTCGATGACCGCGGCGGTGTTGTAGTAGACGCCGACCTGGTCCTCCTCATACATCGGCGCGATCAGCACCATGGAGTGCTTCTTCGCGAGCTCCTGCATGAGCTTCGTGGTCGGACCGTCGGGGATCTTCTCCGTGTACGAGTAGTGCTTGGTGTCCTGGACCTGACAGAAGTACGGCCCGTAGAAGAGCTCTTGCAGGCACATGACCTGGGCGCCTTGCTTCGCCGCTTGCTCGATGTACTGAACGTGCTTGGCGACCATCGAGTCCTTGTCACCGGTCCAGGCGACCTGGACGAGCGCCGCCTTCACAGTGGTCAACTCGCCCTCCCCTTTTCGAACTTTCCCTTGGCCGCGATGCTAGTGGAGAGCACAATGACGCCGGCCGGCACGGGTGACCGGCCGGACCACGGGGGGAGGACACGATGAGACGTCTATCCATTGGCTTGGCCGCGATCGGGCTTGTCATCGCTGCCTGCGCGCAGTCGCCGGCGCCGGGGGCTGGAACATCTTCGGCTCCAAGCGCATCGGCAGCCGCGACGGCGTCGCCCACGCGCGGTGGGACCGCGATCGTCGCGATCTGGCAGGAGCCGTCGACGCTGGCGGCGCACTACGCCAACCAGACCGTGACCGACGTGGTCAACTTCGGCGTGATCGAAGGACTCACCTCGACGACGACGGACGGTGAGTACATCCCGAACCTCGCCAAGAGCGTGCCGACCGTCGCGAACGGCGGCGCGAAGGTGAGCGCCGACGGCAAGAAGCTTGACGTCACGTGGGAGCTGAAGCCGGGCATCAAGTGGTCGGATGGAACGCCACTGACGAGCGCGGACATCAAGTACACGTGGGAGATCTGGATGAAGGACCCCAAGACGAACAGCCGTACGGGGTTCAGCGAGATCGAGTCCATCGATCTTCCGAATGACGTCACCGCGGTCGTCCATTACAAGTCCGTCTACGCGCCGTATCCGAACAACTTCTTCTCGCTCATGCCCAAAGCCCTTCTCGAGAAGGAGGCGGACATCAGCAAGACCGACTACGTCCGCAGGCCCCTGGGCACCGGTCCGTTCAAAGTGACGGAGTTCAAGGCGGGCGATTCGATCACGCTCGAGAAGAACACGAACTATCGCGGCGCACCCGACAAGCCATACCTCGACAAGATCATCTTCAAGAGCGTGCCCTCGAGCCAGGTCGCGCTCGCGCAGCTGCAGGCCGGCGAGGTCCACGCGATGTGGAACCTCACCGAGGCGCAGACACCCGACGCCGAGAAGATGACCGGCGTCGCGCTGCAGGTCGTGCCCGGGCCGACGGTGGAGCGCATCGAGCTCAACACGGCGCAGAACAAAGAGAACACCGATCCGAACAGCGTTCACCCCGTGCTCGGTGACATCGCGGTGCGCAAGGCGCTCCTCTACGCCACACCGAAGCAGCAGATCATCGACAAGCTCCTCTTCGGCAAGGCGAAGGCGGGCTCGTCGCCGGTGTCGCAGGGATGGGCCGCATACAAGGGCTCGCAGGAGGGCTACGACCCCGCGAAGGCCAACTCGACGCTCGACCAGGCCGGCTGGGTCAAGGGAGCCGATGGCATCCGCAGCAAAGGCGGCGTCCGCGCCTCGCTGACCTACACGACGACGACCGGCGACCAGCTGCGCGAGCGTGTGCAGCAGGCGCTGCTCGACGAATGGAAAGCGGTCGGCATCGAGGTGAAGATCCAGAACCAGCCGTCAGCAGTGCTGCTCTCCGGATCGTGCGCGAGCAAGGATCCGCGCAAGCTAGGAACGTTCGACATGGTGATGTACGCCTCCACGCCCGCGATCGATCCGCATTCGACGATCGCGACGCGCTACAGCTCGAAGCAGATCCCGACCGCGGCCGACTGCTCCGGTCAGAACTACACGCGCTTCAAGAATCCCGACGCGGACAAGGCGATCGACGAGGCAGGAGCCACGCTCGATCTCGAGAAGCGGAAGGCCGCGTACTCGACGGCGATAAAGCTGCTCAA
>Ga0207674_10006781_pt1 | contig 13436 bp, 15 predicted proteins | sample KBSCornC72_FD_184303 | JGI IMG/M metagenome (GOLD analysis project Ga0207674, IMG submission 184303) | Corn rhizosphere microbial communities from Kellogg Biological Station, Michigan, USA - KBS Corn C7-2 (SPAdes) (version 2) | ecosystem: Host-associated > Plants > Roots > Rhizosphere > Soil ... | reverse complement strand
TGAGAGAGCTGGCTACACTGCGGGCGCGGCGAGGTAGCTCAGTTGGTAGAGCACACGGCTGAAAACCGTGGTGTCGCCGGTTCGATTCCGGCCCTCGCCACCTGACGTTGCGCCAGTTAGGCCGGAACCTTCGCGGCTGCCAACCGTCCCAGGAGCCCGTCGACGAACGCGGTCTTGAGGAGCACGTCGTCCGCGCCGGAGTCCTTCGCGGCGGAATGGAGCTCTGGCGCGTCGTCACCCGTCAGCGCGATCAGGCACAGGTGCGGGTGATCTCGGCGCAAGCGTGCCATCGTCGTCACTCCGTCGAGCAGCGGCATGTGGAGATCGAGCACGACGGCGTCCGGCGCCAGCTCGTCGACGAGCTCGATCGCGGACAGCCCGTTCTTCGCCAGCGCGACGACAGTCAGCTCCCGCTGCACCTCGATCAGCTCGCGCAGAGACTCGAGGAAATCCTCGTCGTCGTCGGCGAGCAAGACGCGGACTCCACCCTCGACGGCCACAGTGTTCAAGAGCCGCATCTTCAGCCCGCGGGGCCGACCGAGTCAAGCAGGTTCGGGAGAATCTCCCGTGGGTCGCCGGAAAGGGACACGTCGGCTTCGTCCGGGGTGTCGTCGTCGATCGTGGCGATGACCCGTGCCTTGACCACGCCGCCCCAGTGCTCGAGGTCGTCCCCGACTCCGAGCCCGACGTAGAGCCGAGGTGCGATCGGTCGGCCGAGGAGGCCGACCTGGCACGTTCGCGGGACGACTCCGGCTTCGCAGGCCTCGCGCGTGCCGGCGACGGCCGCGCCAAGATCCCTGATCTCGTCGACCAGCTCACGATCGACGCTCGGGCCGACCCCCACGACGACGTCGTTCTCGTCCAGGTCGTACGAGCGCCAGCTCTGCGTCCGCTCGACGACGCGCACCTTCGGCGCGGGCAGCGTCCCGAGGTCGAGCCGTTGCACCTCCGTCTGGAAGTCCCGCGGCTCGAGGGGGTCGTACATGCGCGGCAGCACCGTGGCCATCTGCGGCGTCGTCGCGCCCATGATCACGGAGACGATGTTGCCGCCGTACGCGGGCTTCTGCTGCAGGAGCCGGCCCGCCTTTGCGATGTCGACGCCGACGCAGTCCGCGGTCATCCCGAGCTCGAGCTCACCGGCGGTGCGCGGGCCGTAGTCGCGGCCGCGACCGGTCGCGGGGACGAGGAGAGCATGCGGCGAGTGATCGACGAGAACCTTGCGCAGGACGGCTGTCCACAGCTCGGGGTGGTACTCGGCGAGCGCCGGATCGTCGGCGAGGTACAGGGCCTCGGCTCCGTGCATCGCCGCTGCGCGGGCCGGCTCGTCCAGCCGATGGCCGATCAGGAGCGCGACCGCTCGGCCGCCGAGCTTTCCCGCCAGCACGCGGCTGCGGGCGATCAGCTCGAGTGAGACCCGGCGCGGGCGCCCGTCGACGAGCTCGCAGACACTCCAGCAGTCATAGGTTGCCGCCGGCTCCTCGGCGAGGTTCTCCGGCTTGTCCCAGCTCGGAGCCTCCGGCGCGCGCTCGGCGAGCAGCTCGCGCACCTTCGCAGCAGCCTGACCGGCGTTCGCCGCTCGGATCCCGGCGCGCTCCGGCCTGGAGTCGCGGACCGCGAGTACCCGCGTCGGCGAGCCCGGCTGCCCGAACCGCTTGTCGTAGTCGAGGACTTCGTCGACGAGATCGGTCGCTTCCCAGACGTCGATCGGGCCGTCAGGGTCACCGCTCGCCGACTGCTCGGGCGGGAGGCCGACGGAGACAACGATCGGAAGATCCGCCTCGTATACCTCCTCGCCGAAATCCGTGTGTCGCGTCAGGCGGAGCGCGTCGCCGGACTGTTCCACCGCAGCCGCGTTCGTGACGTGCGGCCAGCCGAGGAACGCGGCCACCTGCGACGGCACCTGCCAGGTCTCCGAGTCGAGCGCCTTGCGCCCGCAGAGCACCAGGTCTGCGCCTTCCTTCTCGATCGCGAGCGCGAGCGTCCGCGAGGTGCCGAGCGTGTCCGCGACCGCGAACACGCGGTCCGAGAGGTGGATCGCCCGGTGGGCTCCCAGGCCGAGCGCCTCACGCAGCGCTTCCTCGGCCTGCGGCGGGCCCATCGTCATCACCACGACCTCGTCCGCGAGCCGTGCCGCGTGCTGCACCGCGTAGCGGTCGAAGGCGTTCAGCTCGAGCGGCACTCCCTCGCGCTTCAGCGAATGCGTCTCCTCGTCGAACTCGATCGAGCCGAGCGTCGGCACCTGCTTGACGAGGCAGATCGCCTTCACAACTGCGACCCTACATACCCGTGCTCGGCGTCTTGTACGACATACACGGGAACCTGCCGGCGCTGGAGCGGATCCTGGCCGATGCAGACGAGCTCGGGGTCGACCGCTGGCTGCTCGGCGGCGACTACGGAACGCCGAGCCCGTGGCCCGACGAGACGCTCGCTCGGCTCGAGGAGCTGCCGAACGCGACCTGGATCCGCGGCAACGGTGAGCGCTGGCTCCGCGAGCCGCCGCTCGACCGGCCGGAGGTGATGGAGACCTACGACGCGTTTCGCGGCTCGTTCGGCGAGGAGCTCGTCGAGTGGCTCTACGGGCTCCCGACGCAGGCCGAGCTCGACGGCGTGCTCTACGTCCACGGCTCGCCGTTGTCGGACGTCGAGAGCTTCCCGCCGCAGCCCTCCGACGACGACGAGCGTCTGCTGGCGGGCGTCCACGACCGGGCCGTCGTCTTCGGCCACAGCCATCAGCAGTTCCGCCGGCCGGGGCCGAACGGGACCCAGCTCCTCAACCCGGGCAGCGCGGGCATGCCGCTCGACGGCGACGTGCGCGGCGCCTGGGCGACCTGGGCCGGCGACTTCGAGTTCCGCCGCACCGAGTACGACGTCGCTCAGGCGGCCGCGGGCTACCGGTCGCTGGGCGGCGACTTCGGCGAGTTCGCAGCCAGGCGAATCGAGCGCGGATCCGATTGAGCTCGGTTGAACACGCACCTCCGGAGGCAGATACTTGCCAGATGCGCCGCGTTCCCCTGGCGGTCGCCTTCGTAGTCGCCGCCAGCCTGGCGGCTGTCGTGCTGGCGGGATGTGGTGGTGGAAGCAACAGCGGGAGCAATCCAAGCGACCCGCACGTGGCGATGGGCGGGCACCTCTTCGTCAATTTCGCGTGCGCTTCCTGTCACGGCGAGCAAGGCAAAGGAGGGGTCTCGCCGGATGTGCCTGCGCTCAAGGACATCGGTCAGACTCTGACCGTCGCCCAGCTGAGCTCGATCATCAACCACGGGCTCGGCGAGTCGGCGAACCCCCAGAAGCCGTACATGCCGGTCTGGGGGCCTGTGATCTCGCCCAGCCAGGTGTCCGATCTCGTTTCGTACGTTCGGGCCGGCCTGCCGAAGGTGAAGGACGCAGACCCTGTCCCCGTCCCACGCGATCAGGGAGAGGCGGTCGCCGGCGCCGCGCTGTACGTACGGGACGGTTGCATCAACTGCCACGGTCCGAGCGGGCTGGGCGGAGTTCCCAACCCGCTCTCGGAGGACAAGACGATTCCGCCGCTGTCCGGACAGGACTTCCGGCAGGAGTTCAACACGGACGCGAAGATCACGGAGATGATCCGTTCGGGCAGCGTGCTCGGCAAGCCGCCCATCGCGAGCATGCCGCATTGGGGCGGGATCATCCCGGACGCGGACCTGGCGGCCCTCGTCGCCTACCTCAAGACGCTGAAGTAGCTTCAGCGAGCGTCGCGTCGACCGAGATCTCGACGTTGCCCTCGAGCGCCTTCGTGACCGGGCAGTTGTTCTTCGCGCCCTCGGCGGCCTCGCGGAACGCAGCCTGGTCGATGCCGTCGACCTCGCCCTCGATCTGGAGCTCGATCTTCGTCATCCGGAAGCCTTCGTCGGTCTTGTCGAAGGTCGCGGTTGCGCTCGAGTCGAGCCGGGTCGGCGCGTGGCCTCCTTCGGCCAGGACGTGAGAAAGCGCCATCGACACGCAGGTCGCGTGTGCGGCGGCGATCATCTCCTCGGGGCTCGCGCCCTCTGCATCGTCGGCGCGGGCCGACCACGTGACGCTCTCCTCGGACAGCGCGCCGCTGTCGGTCGAGACTTGCCCCGAGCCGCCCATCAGGTCGCCGAACCACGTTGCTCGTGCCGTTTTCTCATTCGCCATGCCCGTCCCCCTTCTCGTTGCCGGAACCCGACGGTCGATAGTACGTCTTGCCCTTGAGCGGCTCCGGGAGGTAGTCGACGTCGAAGCCGCGTGGATCCGAGTGCGGATAGATGTAGCCCTTCCCGCGCCCGAGCTTGGTCGCACCGTAGTAATGCGTGTCGCGGAGCTCGTCGGGCGGACGCGTGTGGCCGAGCTCGCGGACGTCCTGCGCCGCTTCGCCGAGCGCGGTGATGACGGCGTTCGACTTCGGCGCGAGCGCGAGGTAGATCGCCGCCTCGGCGAGATTGAGCCGCGCCTCGGGTAGGCCGACGTGCTCGACCGCCTGTGCGGCTGCCACGGCGACGACGAGCGCCTGCGGGTCGGCGAGCCCGATGTCCTCGGATGCGAGCACGATCATGCGGCGCGCGATGAAGCGCGGGTCCTCGCCGCCCTCGAGCATCGCGGCCAGGTAGTAGACCGAAGCATCCGGGTCGGAACCGCGCATCGACTTGATGAAGGCGGAGACGAAGTCGTAGTGCGCGTCGCCGCCCTTGTCGTAGACGAGTGGCCGCTTGCGCGCGGCGTCTTCGACGTGCGCAGCCGCGAGGGACTGGCCCTCGGACCTGGCCGTCTGGGACGAGAGCTCGAGGATGTTCAGCGCGTTTCGCGCATCGCCTCCCGCCCGGCGCGCGATCAGCTCGACCACCTCGTCGGAGACCTCCGTCCCGAGCTCCTCGGCGCCGCGGCGCACGATCAGCGCCAGATCGGCTTCCGAGAGCGGCTCGAGCTCGTAGATCTGCGACCGTGAGAGGAGCGCCGAGTTGACCTCGAAGTACGGGTTCTCGGTCGTCGCGCCGATCAGCGTCAGGATCCCCTCCTCGACCGCGGGCAGGAGCGCGTCCTGCTGCGCCTTGTTGAAGCGGTGGATCTCGTCCAGGAACAGGATCGTCCGCTGCCCGTGCGCGCCGAGCCGCTCCCGGGCGCCCGCGATCACCTCGCGCACCTGCGAGACCGTCGCCGACACGGCCGAGAGCTCCTCGAAGTAGGCGCCGGTCGTGTTCGCGATGACGCGCGCGAGGGTCGTCTTCCCGCTCCCCGGCGGCCCGTACAGGATCGACGAGCCGACGCGGTCCTCGGAGATCGCCAGCCGCAACGCCGACTGCTCGCCCAGGACCTGCGCCTGGCCCACGAAGTCGTCGAGGCTCTGCGGCCGCATCCGAAGCGCGAGCGGCGCGGTCTCCGGAAGCCGTTCGTTGGCCGCGTCTGAGAACAGGTCGCCCACGGCCACCGAAGTATGCTGCCCCGCGTGGGGGCTACGGGCGAAACCGTCTCGCTCAGGGACGAGGTGGCGACGCTCCTCTCGGAGCTGATTCGCCTCGATACGGTCAATCCGCCGGGCAACGAGACGCGCGCGGCCGAGCACCTGCGCACATACCTCGAGGCGAACGGCGTCGCGTGCGAGCTGTACGCGAAAGAGCCGGAGCGTGCGAACCTCGTCGCCCGCATCCCCGGCACTGGAGACGGACCGCGCCTCGCCTTCCTCTCGCACACCGACACGGTGCTCGCGGATCCCGCCGAGTGGGAGGTCGACCCCTGGTCCGGCGAGCTCCGCGACGGAGAGATCTGGGGCCGCGGCGCGCTCGACATGAAGGGCCAGGTGGCCGCGACCGCGGTCGCGATGGCGTCGCTGGCGCGCGATGGATTTCAGCCGCAGGGCGACGTGATCTTCGTCGCGGCCGCCGACGAGGAGGTCGGCGTCGAGGTCGGGCTGCAGTGGCTCTGCCAGGAGCATCCGGAGGCCGTTCGCGCCGAGTACTCGATCAACGAGGGCGCGGGCGACCGGATCGAGCTCGCAGGCCGGCCGTTCTATCTCGCGTCGACGGCCGAGAAGATGAGCTCGCCGTTCCTGCTTCGCGTGCGGGGGCGGAGTGGCCACGCGTCGATGCCTTCGATCGCCGACAACGCGCTCGTCAAGGCCGCGAAGCTGATCGAGCGCCTCGGCGAGTTCAAGCCCGAGCCGCGGCTCGAGCCCGAAGTGTCCGCCCTCTTCGAGGCCGCCGTCGGCGCGCCGCCGGAGGACGCCAACCAGGTGCTCGAGGCTGCGCGCCTGGTCGACCCGATCGCAGTCGAGCTCGTCGAGCCGCTCCTGGGGATGACCGTGTCCCCGACGATGGTCACTGCATCGCAGAAGCGGAACGTCATTCCGGCGCTCTGCGAGGTGACCGTCGACTGTCGGCTGCTGCCCGGCCAGACTCAGGCCGAGGCGGAGCAGGCGGTTCGCACCTTGCTCGGCGAGGGCGAGTACGAGCTCGAGTGGATCGAGGGCCAGGGCGGGACGCGCTCGCCGATGGAAGGGCCGCTCTGGGACGCGATCGCGGGCTGGGTCGCCGAGACCGAGCCCGAGGCGGCCGTCGCACCGATCTGCCTCGCCGGGTTCACGGACAGCCACTGGATGCGCGACGCGTTCGGAACCGCCGCGTACGGCTTCTTCCCGCTGCGCTACATGGATCCCCAGGTCGCGACGCGGCTCGTCCACTCGGCGAACGAGCGGGCGCGCGTGGACGACCTGGAGCTCGGCGTCGACTTCCTGCGCTATGCAGCCCGGGCGATGAACTAGGCGCTACGCTCAGAGACATGGCCGACGAACCGATTCGCCTCGGCGGGATGGCGCTCTCGAACGGCGTGCTCGTCCACGGGCCGAGCTCGTGGGCGCTCGCGATCCGGCGTCCGGACGGCGAGCTCCAGGTTGCCGCGGAGCGCAAACGCTTCCGCGCGTCCGAGGTGACGAACCCGCTCCTGCGCGGGCCGGCTCGGCTCGCCGAGGCGATCTCGCTGCTCCCGACGGCCAAACGGCGGCTGCCCGGCGCGAAGCTTCCGTTCGAGAAGCCTCGCGTCATCACGGCGATGCTTGCCGGAGCCGCCGTCACCCAGATCGCGCGCGGCTCGAAGAGCCTCTCACCCGCAGCGCGCGAGCTCGTCGGCGCCATCGCCTCCCTCGCGCCGGCCGCGGTCGCGCTCCGTAGCTCCGAGCTTGCCGCCTACCACGGCGCCGAGCACATCGCGATCGGCACCTACGAGCACGGTGAGGCGCGCGACAAGGAGCACGAGCGCTGCGGCTCGCATCTCGTCGGCCCGCTCCTCGGCTCGCTGATCATCGGCAACGTGATCGCCTCGCGAGCCCCGCGCCAGTTCCGGCTCGCCGCGCGCGGCCTTGCGTCGGTGGCTGCGGTCGCCGTCGCGACCGAGATCTTCTCGTGGATGGTGCGCAACCCCGGACATCCGCTCTCGAAGGCGCTCGCCAAGCCCGGGCACGAGCTCCAGCACCGCATCGCGACGGCCGAGCCGACGCCTGCACAGCTCGAGGTCGCCGAGGCCGCCCTCGCCGCGTGCCTCGAGCTCGAGGATGGCCACACAAACTAGGGCTCAGCGGCTCGATCCGGACGTCTTCGACCTGCCGGTCGAGAAGATGCGGGCCGGCTACTACACGGACGCGTACTTCAACCACGCCCGTGACGCGCTGCTCGAGGACGGCCGTCACCCGCGCGTGGTCATGCAGATCTTCCAGAAGAACAGCTCGTACCTCGGCGGCGTCGACGAGGCGATCGCGATCCTCAAGCTCTGCTCGCACGACTGGGAGCAGCTGACCGTCCACGCGCTCTACGACGGCGACCGGATCGAGCCGTACGAGCCGGTCATGCACGTCGAGGGCGACTACACGCTCTTCGCGCACCTCGAGACCGCGTATCTCGGCGTCCTCGCACGAAGGACCCTGATCACGACGAACGTCGTCCGCGTGCTCGAGGCCGCGCGGGGCAAGCAGATCATCTTCATGCCCGCGCGCCACGACCATCACCGGGTGCAGACGGGCGACGGCTATGCGGCGTACGTCGCGGGCAAGATCGTCGGCGCGCCCGTCGGGGTGACCACCGACGAGCAGGCTTCGTGGTGGGGCGGAAAGGGCGTCGGGACCGTTCCTCACTCGCTGATCGCGTCCTTCGGCGGCAATACCGTGCTCGCGGCGACGAAGTTCGCGGAGTGGGCCCCGGAAGACCTGAACGTCACCGTGCTCGTCGACTTCGAGAACAACTCGGTCGCGGCGGCGCTCGACGTTGCGCGTGCGCTCGGCCCGCGGCTCTGGGGCGTGCGGCTCGACACGTCCGAGAACCTCGTCGACGCTTCTCTCCTGGACGAGCTGGGCGACTTCCGGCCGACGGGAGTGAACGAGCGGCTCGTGCGCAAGGTGCGCGACGCGCTCGACGCCGACGGCTTCGAGCACGTGAGGATCGTCGCGTCGGGCGGGTTCACGGTCGAGAAGATCGATGCCTTCGAGCGGGCTCGAGTCCCCGTCGACGCGTACGGGGTCGGCTCGTCGCTAATCCGCGGGCAGAACGACTTCACCGCCGACGTCGTGATGACGGACGGCCGCCCGTCGGCGAAGGTCGGGCGGCACTTCAGGGCGAGCGAGCGGCTCGAGCTCGTTAGCTGACGGCTTCGGCGATTCGCGGTCCGAGGCCGGGCCAGTCCGCGAGCGGGTCGGTCGACCTGACGACGTGCATCCCGGCTGCGGCGAAGCGTTCGAACGCACCGTCTGCCTCGTCCGTGTAGTCGACCGCGCCCGGGACGACGACCGGCGACGTGCAGTCCTCGAGCAGATAGACGCGCTCCGCGAGCCGCTGAGCCTCGTTGTCGCCGGCGAGCAGGTCGTCGATCGTCCAGGCCACGCAGTGGCTCTTCGCCTGGCCTGCGACGATGACCGCGTCGTAGCCGAGCAGCTCCGCGATCAGCCGGTCGTTGCGCCGGCCGAGCTCCTCGCAGTCGGGCCCGCTCGTCACCTCCGGCCCGAGGATGGAGTAGTGCTCGGTCAACGTCTGCTCGCCCTTGACCTGGAAGTCGGGCTGCGTGTCGCGGACGAGGCCGTGGAAGAAGAACGCCTCCTCGAGAGCCGAGACGAGCGCGTGCCCGATCCCGCCGAGGAGCGCGTGGTAGGGCCAGATCGTCAGCTGATACTTCCCGCCCTCGGCCAGCGCCCGCGTGTACTGGGCGAGCTGTCGCTCGGCGTAGTCGCGGTCGAGCCCGAGGCTCTCGCACACGGCGGGGTTCACGCGCCAGCGGCCTGAAGCGACGTCGTCGGCCGAGACGAGCGTGTACGGCTCGGGATGGTCCCCGTTCGCATCGACGAGCCAGACAGCGTGGAAGATCTGCAGCGCCCGATGCGTGTCGAGGCTCGGGACGATCTGCGTGACCACGCCGAGGTTGCGGTACACGAACTCGCAGAGCCGCCGGTTGTCGTCGACCGCGCCGGTCCCGGAGCGCCCGCCGACGAAGAGCTCGAAGCCGGGGATGCAGAACGTGTTCTGGACGTCGACCGCGAGCAGGCAGATACGGACGGCATCGGCCGCAGCCGGACGAATCCCCTGCTCAGCGGCCCAACGGCGAGCGTCGCGGGCGCGCTCCTCGTAGGGCACGCGCCAGACTTCTCCGACTCGCTCCGGCCGGTAGAACTGAGGCAGCGGGAGCTCGCGCATCGGCTCGAGTCTAGATCCGCCCTTCAGGTCGACCGCCTCGCTGCCGATGGGCAACCTGAATGCCGGACATCGGTCACCTTCTGACCCAGATCGGCGCCATTGCCCTGATCTGGCTGCCGCTCCTGATGGTCGGCCTGATCTGCTACCTGCTCTGGAGGACGCTGCAGGTGATGCCGCGCGTCCAGACGAAGTCGACCCAGCCCACCTCCGAGTCGTCCGTCTCCTGGGACGAGGTGGCCGGGCTCGACGAGGCCCGTGACGAGATGCAGGAGATCGTCGACTTCCTGCGGGACTCGAAGCGCTTCGCGAAGCTCGGCGCGCGCGTGCCGAAGGGAATCCTCCTCTACGGGCCGCCCGGGACGGGCAAGACTCTGCTCGCAAAGGCGGTCGCCCGCGAGTCGGGCGCCAACTTCTACTCACAGAGCGCCTCGGCGTTCGTCGAGATGTTCGCCGGCCTCGGCGCGGCCCGCATCCGCAAGCTCTTCGAGCAGGCGCGCAAGGATGCGCCCGCGATCGTGTTCATCGACGAGCTCGACGCGGTCGGCACCGCCCGCGGTGGAACCGGCTTCAACCGTGAGCAGGACCAGACCCTGAACCAGCTGCTGGTCGAGCTCGACGGCTTCAACAACCGCGACCAGGTGATCGTCATGGGCGCGTCGAACCGCCTCCAGGATCTCGATGCCGCGCTTCTCCGGCCGGGCCGTTTCGATCGCCAGATCCTCGTCTCGCCGCCCGACCTCGCCGGTCGTGAGGCGATCCTCCGCGTGCACACGCGAGGCAAGCCGCTCGCCTCGGACGTCGACCTGGCCGCGATCGCACGTCAGACCGCGGGCCTGACCGGCGCCGACCTGGCCAACATCGCGAACGAGGCGGCCATCTTCGCCGGCCGCGAGAACCAGCAGTACATCCACCACATCCATTTCGACAACGCGATGGAGCGCGTCATCGCCGGCCTCCAGCAGCGCCGCGTGATGAGCGAGAAGGAGAAGCGCATCCTCGCCTACCACGAGGGCGGCCACGCGCTCATGTCGCACCTGATGGGCGAGAGCTTCCCAGTCTCGAAAGCCACGATCGTCCCGCGCGGACAGGCGCTCGGCTACACGTTCAACCTGCCCGAGGAGGACCGCTACCTACACACACGCGAGGAGTTCATCGACTGGATGAAGATCGCCCTCGCCGGCCGCGCCGCGGAGCAGGTCGTCTTCGGCCGCGTCACGAACGGCGCTGCCAACGACCTCGAGAAGGTGACTCAGCTCGCGCGCTCCATGGTGTTCGAGTACGGCATGTCCGAAGGGGTCGTGTCCCGGACGATGCGCGCTGACAACTACGCGCTGTCCGAGGAGACGAAGCGCGTCCGCGACCAGGAGCAGGCGCGGCTGACCGACGACGCCTACGACGAGGCCGTGCGGCTCATCACGAAGCATCGCGTCGCACTGGACCGCCTCGCGCAGGCGTTGCTCGAGAAGGAGACGCTCGTCCGCGACGAGATGATGGCGCTCCTGTCCGACGTCGAGCCCGAGTCACGCGCCAGCGAGACCGTGGGCCGGGTCGTCCCGCTGCCCCGCGCCGAAGAAGCCCCCGACGGAGCCGGCCCCGGCAGCCGATAGCATCCTCTTCGGTGCGGGCGAAGGGGATTCACCATCTCGGCGTTGCGGTCGACGACCTCGACGAGGCGGTCGACACGTACGAGCGGCTGTTCGGCGGCGAGGTCGAGGGTCGCGACACGCTCGAGTCGCAGGGCGTCGAGGCCGTGGCCGTGCGGATGGGCCAGAGCCGCGTCGAGCTTCTCGCCTCGCTCGGCGAGGACACGCCCGTCGGCAAGTTCCTCGCGAAACGGGGCCCTGGGATGCACCACGTCGCGTACGAGGTCGACGATCTGCCGCAGGGCCTCGCCGACCTGGCCGGACAGGGCGTGCACCTGATCGACGACGTGCCGCACCGGGGTCTCTTTGGCATGCAGGTCGCTTTCGTGCATCCTGAGTCCGTGCACGGCGTTCTCGCAGAGCTGGTGACCGTTGGCTGACGATCGGATCCGGATCGAGATCGGCTTCGACGGCGGCCAGGTGATGAGCGCGCACGTCCAGACCTCGGCCGCGGACGAGCTCGAGCAGTCGCTCGACGGCGCGGGCTCCGGCGCGACGGTGCAGATCGAGGCCGAGGACGGGCGCTACACGATCCCGCTCTCGCGCATCGTCTACGTGAAGCGGTACTCGCGCGAAGGCCGCGTCGGCTTCAGCGGCGGTTAGAGCGGGGTTACAAGCACGCGCCTTTGGGCACCACCTTCAGTGGATGGTGCAAGGGGCAGCGTCGCGAAGCGGCCACGGTGCAGATGTCGACCTGCGTTTTCTCGTCGCGCGCGCGCAGGAGGGCGATCGTGCCGCGCTCGAGGAGCTGTACCTGGTGCACTTCGACCGCGTCTACGGCTACCTGTACGTCACCGCGGGGAACCGGGACGACGCCGAGGACCTCACGACGCAGACGTTCCTGCGCATGCTCGAGTCGATCGGCCGCTTCCGCTGGCAGTCGTCGCCGTTCTCGGGCTGGCTGCTACGGATCGCGCACAACCTCGCGGTCGACCATTTCCGCGCGCAGCAGCGGATGCAGGTCGAGCCCGACGTGCCCGAGCGCGAAGGAGAACCGTCTGCCGAGTCGGAGGCGCTGGGCTCGATCGGGCAGTTCGGGATGCTGGAGCTGATCGACCGCCTGTCGCCCGAGCAGCGCCAGGTGCTCACGCTCAAGTTCCTGTTCGGGTTCGGGAACGCGGAGACGGCCGGGATCCTCGGCAAGTCCGAAGGCGCCGTGAAGTCGCTCCAGCACCGCGCGCTCGCGTCGCTCGAGAAACAGCTCGTGCGCGCGTAGTAGCGTCTCGACATGCCGCTCGACGTCGGGATCGTCGGCCTGCCCGGGGCCGGGAAGACGACGCTCTTCACTGCCCTGACCGGCGTGTCGCAGACCGCGTACGGCCAGGAGCACGTCGGCGTCGCGCCGATTCCCGACGAGCGGCTCGAGCCGATCGCCGAGGTCGAGGGCTCGGCCAAGACGACACCCGCGACGGTCAAGCTCGTCGACCCGCCGGGCCTGGGCGCGGCTGTCCTCGGGGAGCTGCGCAAGGCCGATGCGCTGCTTGCCGTTCTGCGCGGGTTCGGTCCCGAGGCGGACCCGGGACACGACCTCGAGACGATCGGGCTCGAGCTCGTCGTCGCGGACCGTGACCACGTCGAGAAGCGCCTCGAGCGGGTCCGGACGATGGCGAAGGGAGGCGATCCGCAGATCCGAGACGAGGTCTCCGAGCTCGAGCGAATTCTCGAGCACGTCGAGGCAGGCGGGCCGCTCAGCGCCTACGAGCCGGGCTTGCCCCCGGAGCTCGAGCCGCTGACGACGAAGCCGCTCGTCCAGATCGTGAACGGCGACGGCGGCATCGACCTCAAGCTCGAGGCGGAGCTCGCCGAGCTCTCGCCAGAGGAGGCGGCCGAGTTTCGCGACGGGCCCGGCGGGTTCGAGCAGGTGCTGTCGAACCTGTTCGAGACTGCAGGCCTGCTCACGTTCTTCACTGGTGGCGAGAAGGAGACGCGGGCGTGGACGCTCGGGCAGGGGCTGACCGCGCTCGACGCGGCGGCCACGATCCACACCGACATCGCGCGTGGCTTCATCCGCTGCGAGGTGATTGCGTGGCGCGACCTCGTGGAGGCGGGGAGTCGCGCCGAGGCCGCCCGCCGCGGCCAGCAGCGGCTGGAGGGGAAGGACTACGTCGTCGCCGACGGAGACATCCTCAACATCCGCTTCAACGTCTAG
>Ga0207674_10006779_pt1 | contig 13438 bp, 13 predicted proteins | sample KBSCornC72_FD_184303 | JGI IMG/M metagenome (GOLD analysis project Ga0207674, IMG submission 184303) | Corn rhizosphere microbial communities from Kellogg Biological Station, Michigan, USA - KBS Corn C7-2 (SPAdes) (version 2) | ecosystem: Host-associated > Plants > Roots > Rhizosphere > Soil ... | reverse complement strand
GCGTTCCAGTCCTGCGTGTTGTTGCCGATGTAGCGGTAGATGCCGATGGTGATCGGCTGCAGGTCGTCGCCGCGGTTCAGGGTCGAGGCGAAGATGAAGTCCGACCACGCCCACAGGAACGCGAACAGCGAGACCGTCACGACCGAGTTGCGGCTGATCGGCAGCACGATCGAGCGGAAGATCCGCACGACGTTCGCGCCGTCGATGGTGGCCGCCGAGATGAGCTCGTCGGGGATCCCGGTCATGAACGCGGTGAAGATCAGCACCCCGAACGGCACCGCGATCGTCGAATCGGCCAGGATCAGCCCGGGGATCGTGTTCAGCACGCCCCAGCTGTTGAAGATCAGGTAGAACCCCATCGCCATGATGATGGCGGGGATCATCTGCGCGATCAGCAGGATGAAGTTGAGCGCCGTGCCGCCGCGCGGGCGCAGCTTCGCCAGGGCGAAGGCCGCCGGCGCCGACAGGGCGAGGGTGAGCGCGACCGTGCCGAGGCCGACCAGCAGGCTGGTCCCGAGATAGGGCAGTTGCTCGCCCACGACCTTGGAATACCCGTCGAAGGTGGGGTTGATCGGGAAGAAGTTGGGCGGATCTTTGCGCAGCTCGTTCGGCTGGGTGAGCGACACGTTGATCATCCAGTAGATCGGGAAGAGCATCGCGCCGGTCAGCAGGACGCCGATCGCGGTCTTCCACCAGGAGCGCCGGGCCCTCATGAGCGCACCACCCTCTGCTGCACGCGAATGTAGATCAGGCCGAAGATGAAGGCCACGACGATGAGCAGGTTGCCCACGGCGGCGGCCGGGCTCAGCTGCGGCGACTCGCCGCCGAATCCGAGTCGGTACGACCAGATGGCGAAGGTGGTGGAGGCGTTGACCGGCCCACCCTGGGTCATGATCCAGATGATGTCGAACACCTTCAGCGTGTAGACCAGACCCAACAGGATCGTGATGGCCGAGACCGGTCGCAGCAGCGGGAAGGTGACGCGCCAGAAGGTCTGCCAGCCGTTCGCCCCATCGAGCGATGCGGCCTCGTACAGGTCGCTCGGGATGCCCTGCAGCCCGCTGTAGAGGATCACCAGGTTGAACGGGATGCCGATCCAGATGTTCGCGATGACGACCGAGACGAGCGCCCATTGCGGCGAGGTGAGCCAGTTGATCTGGTGCAGCCCGATGCCCTCGATGACCGCGTTCACGACGCCGGACTCGCTGTTCAGCATCCAGGCCCAGACGGATGCCGACACCAGCAGCGGAAGCAGCCACGGCACCAGGAACAGGGCGCGCAGCGTCGCCGCGAGCCGGAAGTTGCGGAAGAAGAAGACGGCCAGCGCCAGTCCGATCGTGAACTGGAACAGGATGGACACCCCGGTGAAGACGGCCGTGTTGATCAGGGCCGGGGTGAAGGTGGAGCTCTGGATGACATCCAGATAGTTCTGCAGCCCGACGAACGGCGCCGTGCCGTCGATGAACGACCGCAGCGTATAGGCGCGCAGGCTCAGATCGATGTTGCGGTAGAGCGGGTACGCGTAGAAGACGACCAGGTAGATCACCACGGGGGCGATGAACGCCCACGCGGTCAGTTGTGCGCGCCAACGTCGCGGTCGTCTCGCGCGGGCCGGAGGGACGGCACCCGTGGATGCCGCCCCTCCATTGCCGCCGCGCGCAGGCAGCCCGGAGGTTGTCTGCAGTGCGGTCATGGCGTTCTCCTCGTGTGAACTACTTGACCGCGGCCTGGGCGGTCTTCAGGGCGTCAGCCGGCGAGGCCGAGCCCGACAGCGCGGCCTGAATTGCGGTGTACAGCTGCTCCGAGATCTTGCCGTACTTGATGCCCAGGTTGTCTGCCGTGCGCGGCTTGGCGTCGCCCACTGCGGTGATCCAGAACTTGAGGGTTGGGTCCGCCGCGAGCTGCGCGTCGGCACCGGCCTTCGTCGGGGCGACGTAGCCGAGGGCCGTGGCCGCCGTGTCGCCCTTGCTGAGGCATCCCACGATCTTCGCCGAGGTGGCGTAGCGCGAGGTGTCCTTCTGGATCGGGATCGTCATGAACTCGCCACCGGTCGGGGCGGGAGCCGCTCCGCCGTTCTCGGCCGGGATCTGGATCGACTTGAAGCCGGCCGTGTCGGCGTCGCTCTTGAACCACGAGCCGTTCTCGGCGAATCCGAAGTCACCGGTCTTGAACTCGGTCCAGCTGGTGCCCTGCGTGTTCTGGATGACCGAGTTCGGCGCGAGGCCGTTCTTCACCCAGTCGGTCCACAGGCTCAGGGCCGAGGCGGCCTCGCTCGAGTCGAGCTTGGTCAGGTCGGCCTTGGCGCCCCAGAACCACGGGAGGAACTGGAAGCTGCCCTCTTCGGTGCCCACGGCCGAGAAGGTGATGCCCTTCTTGCCCGAGGCGACGACCTTCTTGAGCGCGTCGTTCAGCGAGGCCCAGTCCTTCACGCTGGCGATGTCCACGCCGGCCGCGGCGAGCACGGTCGGGTTGTAGTACAGGCCGAGCGTGTTGGCGCCCGTCGGAACCCCGTAGAACTTGCCGTCGATCTCACCGGCGCTGAGGATGTTCTTCGAGATCGATGAGACGTCGAATCCGTTCTGCTTCGTCGTGGTGAGCAGGCCGGCGTCGGCCAGGGTCGACACCTTGGGGTTGTCGACCAGGGCGACGTCCGGCAGGTTGCTGGCCGCGGTGGTCAGATCCTTCACGGTGTCGCCGGTGTTCGACGCGGTGCGCTTGATGGTGATCTTGAGCTGGGCAGCGCAGGCGTCGACCGCCTTGGCCCAGGTCGAGCTCGCGTCGCGGTCGGGGTACGGGTCCCACAGGGTGTAGGTCCCGCCCGCTTTGGGCTTGTTCGACGGGGTGGAGCAGGCTGCAAGCGAGCCGACCAGGGCGGCGCTCAGGACGAGCGCTCCCGCGACCCGCAGCCGTCGTGCTGTGGTGCTGTTCACGATGTTTCCTCTCTGAATCATTCGCTGTTCGGTGTTACGGGGATTTCCATTTCGATCGAACCGGTTCGATGGCGATCCCGGAGCTTTCTCCGAGGCGCCACTGCCCGTCAGGCCGTGCTGCCCCGGATCGTCAATTCCGGCTCGATGAACTTGGCGACCGTCGGCGCGTAGTCGGGGTCGTTGATCCGTCGAACCAGGTGCTGGACCGCTTCGCGGCCCAATTTGTCGGGCGCGCTCTCGACTGCCGTGTAGGGCAGCAGAAAGCTCCGTCCGAAGTCTTGGGAGTAGAGGCTGACGACCGAGAGGTCGCGGGGAACCTGGACTCCGCGTTCATGCAAGACCGCCGGCAGCACCGCGATCGAGGCGTCGTTGTGCACGATCATCGCCGTGGCGTCGGGGCGCGCATCCAGGATCGCGTTCAGGCTGCGCGAGATACCGGGCTGCTGCGACTCGCCGTAGTAGGGGTAGATCTGGATGCCGTAGCGCGCAGCTCGTTCGACCGCCGCGTCGCGGAACCGCCAGGCATAGGCACCGCCGCGATCGAACACGTGCCGCGGTGGCGAGACCAGGATGATCTTGCCGTGGCCCAGGCCGTAGAGGTGATCCACCAGCATTCGCGCGGCTTCGCCGAAGTCGAGGTCGAATACATCGACGTCTTGCGTATCGCGCGGCAGGCCCACCAGGGCGCCCGGCTGGCGCGCCGCGCGCAGGGCGTCGAGGCGGGGATCGTCGTGCGTCACGTCGAGCAGCACGACACCGTCGACCATGTTCGACGACGTGATGCGCTTCACGGCGCCCGGGCCGTCGGGATCCGTGACCATCAGGATGTCGTAGCCCTTTTCGCGGGCGGCCGTCGACACCGCGAGGATGTACTGCAGCATGGCCGGCGGGAACTCGTCGTCGTGGAACTCGAGCAGCAGGCCGATGACCATGGTCTCGGAGGTGGCGAGGGCTCGAGCCCCCGCATTGACGGTGAATCCAAGGTCGGCGATGGCCGCATCGATGCGTTCTCGCGTCTCGCGCGAGATGGACCGCTTGCCCGACAGCGCGTACGACACGGTGCTGCGGGAGACTCCCGCTGCACGGGCCACATCGCCGATGGTCGCCATTGTCCTTCTCGTTCGGGTCGTCGTCGGGCTCGACACTCACTGTCGAACCGATTCGACGAATGTAGCCGAATCCCGGGGGCGAGTGCAAGAGGTGTAGTCGATCCTTCCTTCGCCGTCCTCGTGGGGCGGGTTGCGGCCGCGACATCGTCGAACGCGAGCCGGCGGTGCCGCGCGCCGCTACGCTGGACCCACGGGCCTGTAGCTCAGTTGGCAGAGCATCGGACTTTTAATCCGCGGGTCGTGGGTTCGAGCCCCACCGGGCCCACAACGCGCTGGTTCGATCGAAGCCCTTTCTTCCACCATTCTGAGAACCGGATCAGAAGCCTGGCCACGTGACGGACCTCGCGCCCACTCGTCGCATTCCCGAACCGACCGTCGCGTTCTGGGTGCTCAAGATCCTCACGACCGGCGTCGGTGAGGTCTCCTCTGACTTTCTCGTGAAGACCTTCGACCCCGTGGTCGTCGTCCTGGTCGCGGCCGTCGCGTTCGCCGGCGTTGCCGCCGTGCAGTTGACCGCGCGCCGCTACGTGCCGTGGCGGTATTGGCTCTTCGTGTTCGCGGTGGCGGTGTTCGGCACCATGGTCGCGGATGTCGCCCATCTCGTCGTCGGCATCCCCTATGCGGTGACGACTGCCGGATTCGCGGTCGTTATGCTCGCGATCTTCGTGGTCTGGCGCCGACGGGAGGGCACGCTCTCGGTGCACTCAGTCGACACGAATCGGCGCGAGCTCTTCTACTGGCTGACCGTGTGCGCGACCTTCGCGCTCGGCACCGCCTTCGGCGACTTCACCGCGACCACACTGGGCCTCGGCTTCCTCGGATCGGGCCTGGTCTTCCTCGCCCTGTTCGCCATCCCGGGCGTACTCCGACTGCTCGGGATGCCGGCGACCGCCGCGTTCTGGTGGGCGTACATCATGACGCGTCCGCTGGGCGCGTCGTTCGCCGACTGGCTCGCGCTCCCGTCCGAGCGCGGAGGGCTCGACCTCGGTTACCTGCCCATCGTGGCCATCGGAACGGCCATGATCGCGATCGGAGTGCTGATCCTTCAGCTCAGATCCTCGCGGGCGCAGCGATCCTGAGAGCATTCTTAGAACAGGCGAGCGAGCCTGAGACGACCATCCACGAGCGGAGTCTGCCTATGCACGACCCCCGTCCGCGCCTGCTGCTGATCGAAGACGACCCGAACCTCGGTCCGGTCATGCGCGACGTGCTCGACGAGGTCTACGACGTCACGCTGCGCAGCGACGGCGAGACGGGCTATCGGGATGCCGTCGCCGGATCGTTCGACGTGATGATCGTCGACCGTCGCCTACCGGGCGCCGACGGGCTCAACATCATCGAAGCCCTCAGGACCAAGGGCATCTCGACGCCGATGCTCGTGCTCACCGCGCTCGGCACGCTCCACGACAAGGTGCGAGGGCTGGATGCCGGCGCCAACGACTACCTCGTCAAGCCCTTCGAGTTCGACGAGCTGTTCGCCCGCCTTCGGGCGATCCGGCGCGTGTACTCAGGTGAAGGCCCGTACGTCAGGATCGGCGCCTGGGAGTTCTACCCCGAGAGCCGCGCCATCTATTCGCCCTACGACGGCCGCTCGATCCTGACCGTTCGCGAGAACAGCCTGCTGAGGTTGTTCGCCACCAACCCCTCACGCACCTTCTCGCGCGAGCAGATCCTGCGCGAGGTGTTCGACCCGAGCGATCAGCCGGGCACGGTCGACACCTACGTGCACTACGTGCGCCGCAAGACCGACGTCGACGTCATCACCACCGTGCGGGGGCAGGGGTACAGACTGGGCTCACTATGACCCGAGCCCCGGTGGTCGGCGTCGACCCTGACGCGCAAGCGATACGGCGAGCCTCCCGCCGGGTCGGCGTGCAGATCACGGCGGCGTTCACCATCCTGGTGCTCCTCGCGCTCGGGGCGACCCTCGCCTTCGTACTGACTCACATCAAGCCCAGTCACCTGTTCAGTCTCGGGCGCCATGAGAGCACGATCGACGTCGGGGGGCTCGACATCCTGATCGCCGTGAGCGCGATCGGCATCATCTCGATCGCGCTCACCGCCGCGGTGAGCTGGTTCGTGACCCGCCGCGCGGTGCGGCCGCTCGGAGACGCCCTGAGACGCCAGCGCCGATTCGTGGCGGATGCCAGCCACGAGCTGCGGACACCGCTGGCGGTGCTCGATGCCCGGCTTCAGCAGTTGCAGCGCGGTCTTGCCGCGCGCGACCCCTCCTCGACTCGGGTCGCCGAGCTGAGACAGGACGCGGCCACTCTCGTCGCCATCGTCAACGACCTGCTGGCGACCGCTGACGACGGTGGATCCCCGTCAGCGCTCGCGCATCCCATTCCGCTTGTTCCCGTCGTGCGATTCGCCTGCGACTCGATGCGGCTGCTCGCCGACGACCGCTCCGTCGGCCTCGAACTCGCGGTCGACGTGCCCGACGGCGTCGTCGTCGCGGTCCCCGCCGCGTCGATCCACCGCTGCCTGGTGGCCGTGCTCGACAATGCGCTGCGGTTCTCGCCGCCGGGATCCCTGATCGGAGTGTCGGTTCGGGGCGAGCGCGGCGGGGTCGCGATCCGGGTCGTCGATCAGGGACCAGGGATCACCGGCATCCACCCCGAGCGGGTCTTCGACCGCTTCTCGCGGGGCGAGGGAGCCGTGCACGACGCCATCGGATTCGGGATCGGGCTAGCCCTCGTGAAAGACACCATGGAGCGCTACGGCGGGTCTGCGAGCATCGAGGCCACCGGCGCAACCGGATCCACCGTGCTCCTGCGGCTTCCCCGATCGAAGCGCGGCTCGCGACGACCTCGTCTTACAGAAGTCTGAGAGGCGCCTTCGCACACTCGATCGGGTGACGACTCTTCGCCGCGCCACGTCGGCGCTCCCCCGGCAGCTCCGACGGCTGGCCTGGCGCCTGAATCGGGCGGTGTCGGCCGAGCGCCGGGCGGCGGCGTATTCGCGGCCGGTCGTGCCGGGCACCGTGCTCTACGAATCGTTCGCCGGCAATGGCGCCCTCGACAATCCGGAGGCCATCTTCCGCGAACTGCTGGCGTCTCCCGCGCATGCCCATCTTCGCCACGTCTGGGTGCTCGACCGTCACGCCGGACGGCCGTTCACGGCGGAGTTCGCGGGCGATCGGCGCGTGCGGTTCGTCAGATACCGCTCGGCGCGCTACTTCGCGGCGCTGGCGCGCAGTCAGTACCTCATCAACAACGCCACCTTCCCGCCGGAGTTCCAGAAGCGCGACGAGCAGACCTATGTCAACACCTGGCACGGCACGCCCCTGAAGACCATGGGGTACGAGATGCCCGATGGCGCCTTCGAGGCGGCGAACACGCTGCGCAACTTCGTCGCCGCCGACGTGCTGGTCGCGCAGAATCCGACGATGACGCGGATGTACCGCGAGGCCTACAAGCTGGACGGGATCTTCCGGGGGCGCATCCTGGAGTCCGGCTATCCGCGCACCGATCGCCAACTGCTCACGGACGCCGACCGTGCGAAAGCCCGTGCGGCCCTGCTCGCGGCGGGCGTCGAGACCGATGGGCGCATCCTGGTCGTCTACGCCCCGACCTGGAAGGGCACCAGCTTCACCTCGCCGCGCGACGACGCCGAGGCCCTGCTGGACACGGTGGACGAACTGCAGCGGCGTCTGGGAGCCCGCTACCGAGTGGCCCTCAAGGCGCACCAGGCCGTTCACCGCGTGGTCGCGGCGCAGGGGCACCGGCGCCTCATCCCGAACGATCTGCCGACCAACGTCGTGCTCGGGCTCACCGATGTGCTGATCACCGACTACTCGTCGATCTTCTTCGACTTCCTCAGCACGGGCCGGCCGATCGTCTTCTACACGCCCGACGACGAGGACTACGCGCAGGAGCGCGGGACCTCACCGCTCGGAGCTCTGCCCGGCAGCACGGCGACGACGATCGACGAGCTGGCGCGCGCGGTGGAGGCGGAACCGGACCCCGAGATCGTCGCTCGCGCTGCTCGGTGGCGCAGGGACTTCACCCCCTCCGACGACGGGCGCGCCACCCGACGGGTCATCGACGCCGTGTTCGGCCCGGCTCCGGATGCGGCGGCAGCGACCGGACCCGCGAGCGGACGCCGCTCGCTGCTGGTCTATCTGGGCGGGATGCGGTCGAACGGCATCACCACCTCGGCCCTCAACCTGCTCGCGCATCTGGACCACAGCCGGCTCGACGTGTCGGTCGTGCTGGCACGCCCGCGCAGCCAGGATCAGCGCGCGAATGCCGCGCGGATCGATCCGCGCATCCGTCAGTTCCACCGGCTGGGCGCCCCGAATGCGCGCAAGTGGACGACCATCGCCAGTCGGGTGCGCGGCCGTATCGGCCCGCGGTGGTCGTCGGAGCCGGCCTGGGACGATCGCCTCTGGTCGTCCGAATGGCAGCGCGTCTTCGGGCAGGCGCGATTCGATGCGGTGGTGGACTTCAGCGGCTACAGCCGGCCATGGACCCAGCTGATCCTGCATTCGCCGCCCGCGCATCGCGCGATCTGGCTGCACAACGACATGGCCGCCGAGGTGAACCGGATGGTCGGCGGTCGACGACGCATGCGCCACTCGCTGCCGGCGGTCTTCGCGCTCTACCCGGGTTTCGACGACCTCGTCTCGGTCTCGCGCGACCTCGCGATCGTCAACGCCGAGCAGTTGGCCGACCGCTACGGGGTGCCGCGCGAGCGATTCGTGTCGGCCGCGAACGTCATCGACGAGGTCGGTGCGCTGGCCAAACTGAGGGATGCGCTCGTCGGCGCGGCCGAGTTCGTCGACCCCGAGACGGGCACCGTTGCATTGCCCGGTTGGGTCGGTGAACTCTCGAGAAGTGCCGGGCTGCGTTGGTTCGTCACGGTGGGCCGCTCGAGCCCCGAGAAGAACCACGCCCGGCTGCTCGACGCGTTCGCGCTGGTGCGCCAGCGGCATCCCGACGCCCGCCTGCTGATCGTCGGCGACGGCCCGCTGCGCTCCCTCCTCGCGGCCAAGATCGAGTCGCTGGGGCTGACGGAGGTCGCGTTCCTGACCGGAGCCCTGGCCAATCCCTTCCCCGTGCTTGCCGCCGCGGACTGCTTCGTGCTCTCGAGCGACTACGAGGGGCAGCCGATGGTCCTGCTCGAGGCCGCGGTCGCCCGGCTGCCGATCGTGTCGGTGCGGTTCGGCTCGGTCTCCGACGCGCTGCCCGACGGGCAGATGCACATCGTCGATCAGACCGTCGAGGCGCTGGCCGCCGGAATGGTCGACTATCTCGCCGGGGCGGTCCCCCGCGCGGCGCTCGACGCGGCCGCGTACAACCGGCGCGCCTTGCGCGAGTTCGCCGAGGCGGTCGGTGTGGAGTCGGAGTCCGAAGCGCGTCAGTTACATCCGCAGACGGATGCGGGGGCATAAGCCACGCGCCTAGAGTCGCCGGCATGCGAATCGTGGAATGGATGGCCGCCGCCGTGCTCGCCACGGGTCTGTGCGCCGGCCTGTACCTCGTCGTGCAGCAATCCGAACGCCAGGGAGCCGACGACGCACCGACCCGACTCGTGTCGCAGGTCGCAGCGCAGCTCGCGCAGGGCGGCGCCGTCGACGTGGCCGCCGACGATCCGCGCACGGTCGACATGGCCGCCAGCGACGAGCCGTTCTTCGTCGTCTACGACTCGGCCGACCGTCCGGTCGCCGGATCCGGCCGACTGAACGGCGCCCTTGCCGTGATCCCGTCGGGGGTGCTCGCCGAAGCCCGGCGCACCGGCGCCGATCACGTGACCTGGCAGACCTCCGACGGGCGGCGGTTCGCCACCGTCGAACGGCGGGCGGGCGACGATGTCGTGCTCGGCGCCCAGTCGCTGGCGCCCACCGAGGACCGCATCGACCGGCTGGGGCTTCTCATCCTCGTCACCTGGCTCTGCCTCCTCGCCGTGGTCGTCGTCGGTTTCGTGGTCGATCGCGCGGTCTCCCGCCCGGCGGCTACCGATCCAGCTGCATCCGCCGCCACGACCGCGCGATGAGCACCACGAAGATCGCAGCGAACGGGATGAGCAGCGCCAGTTGCAGAGGGCCGACCGTGATTCCCAGCGAGATCGCCCAGAGCGCGGGGGCGGCCAGCGGCATCCATCCCCCGAGTCCGGCCAGCACCGACACCTGGGCGATGACCACCAGGGCGATGGCCACGCTCACGCCGCCGAGCACCGAGCGCGCCAGCGTCGCGGCCCAGGCGACGGGCAGCGTGATCGCGACCGACATCACGCCGAGCGCGGCCTGGCGGGCGAGAGCCTCGAGCGTTCCGCTCCCAATCGGGCCGAGGCCGGCAAGCGTGCCGACGAGGGCGAGCACGATCGCGAGCAGCAGGCTCATCGCGACCGCCCAGACCAGGTAGACGACCAGCTTGGCCAGCGCGATGGTCGAGCGGCGCACCGGCAGGGCGAAGAGGCCGGCGATGGTGCCGTCGCCGAACTCGCGGCCGAACATCCAGGCGAGGACGACGGCGAATCCCCCGAGACCGCCTGCGCCCGTGATCTGCACCGCTCCCAGCAGGAAGCCCCGCCAATCTCCGGCGGCCACCGGGCCGAGCTTGGCCAGCAACTGGGGATCCGTCGTTGTCGCGGCGGCGAGCAGCATCGACGCGCTGATCACCGAGATGCCGATCACGATCGCCGCCGATGCCACCCGGCCGACCGTCGAGCCTGCGAGCTTTACCGCCTCGGCCCAGATCGCGGCCTTCATCGTCCGGCCTTCTCGTCGTCGGCCCGGACGAGTTCGAAGAAGGCGCGCTCGATCTCGGGAGTGTCGGGAGCCAGGTCGCCGATCAGGCGCCCGGCATTCATCACGACGATCCGGTCGGCGATGCGGGCAACCTCGTCGAGGTGGTGGCTGCTGACCAGGATGGCCGCGCCATCCCCGGCCCGTCGCAGCAAGCTCTCGCGCAACCGGATGACGCCGGCCGGGTCGAGCGCGTTGGTCGGCTCGTCGAGGACGATCGTCGCGGGGTCATGCTGCAGGGCCGCGGCCACCCCGACCCGCTGCCGGTTGCCGAGCGAGAGGGTGCGGACTCGGCGATCCGCATAGGGTTCGAGCGCGAACTCCGTGATGACCCGGTCGACGGCTGCGGGAACGTCGGCGACTCCGCGCAGGCGCGCGCTCAGCTCCAGGTTGCGTCGAGCGGAGAGCTCGCCGTAGGCGAGCGGGTACTCAACGAGGTGACCGACCCTCGCCCATTCGGAGAGTGGGGCCGAATCGAGTGCGTCGCCGTTCAGCAGGGCTCGCCCGCTCTGGGGCCGCAGCATCCCGAGCAACACGCGCATCAGGGTGGACTTGCCTGCGCCGTTCAGCCCGACGAGCGCCACGATCCGCCCGGGCTCCAGCTCGAGGTCGACGTCGAAGATGCCCGAGCCGTTGCGGAAGCTGCGCGATGCGTGGTCGAGCGAGAGCGGGGCCGTCATGGGGCACCCCCGGCGAGCACGCGCAGAGCAGCGTCGATCGCGGTGCTGAGGTCGGGGTCGTCGCCCTCCGCCCAGTCGAGGAGCGCGGCGGTCAAGGCACCCATGGTCGCGGCCGCGGCGATCCGTGCATCGAGCAACGACACACCGCGAGCGACCAGCGCGCCAGAGATCGCGGCCTCGGTCGCGGCGTTGCTGGTGGCGATCGCGCCCCGCAGCGATGGTGTGCGCGACACGATCCGCAGACGGCTCCGCACCTCGCCGCTGTGGGGCGGCCGCACGGCCCTCCACCCCTCGGCGATGGCTCCGATGGCCGCCGCGATCGGCGTGAGCTGCGGCGGCTGGTGCCGGATGGCCTCGGCGATGAGCGGGTCATAGGGATCGTCGACGAGCAGGGAGCTCTTCGAGGGGAAATGCCGGAAGAACGTCATCTCGGTGACGCCCGCCCGCTCGGCGATGGCGGCTGCGGTGGTCGCGTCATAGCCGCGTTCGTCGAACAACTCCAGAGCTGCACGGATCAAGGCCTCGCGTGTCTGTGCCTTGGTCATGCAGCAATGTTAGTCACTAACATTTGATGGATGCAACCTCAGCGCCACCTCCGAGTCACCCGAGTGTCGGGGGCCCCGCGCCGCGACCGACCTAGCGTGAAACGCATGAGTCAGATCATCGAAACCATCGACGTCGACGTGCCCGTGGCCACCGCGTACAACCAGTGGACCCAGTTCGAGAAGTTCCCGGAATTTCTCGAGCACGTCGAATCCATCAGGCAGTTGGACCCCACCCACACCGTGTGGAGGGTGAACATCGGCGGGCAGGTCCGCGAGTTCGACGCCGAGATCACCGAGCAGCATCCGGATGAGCGGGTCGCGTGGACGAGCACGGCCGGCCAGGTCGACCACGCTGGCGTCGTCACCTTCCACAAGCTCGACGACCGCACCACCCGCGTCACTGTTCAGCTCGACTGGCAGCCCGAGGGGCTGCTCGAGAAGCTGGGCTCGGCCACGGGCGTGACGACGCACGCCGTCAAGGACGAGCTCGTGCACTTCAAGGAGTACATCGAGAAGAAGGGATCGGCCGACGGCGCGTGGCGAGGCGACGTCAAGGCGAGCTGATCATGGTGGTCAAGCTCAACCACGACGCGGTTTCGCACGCGCGCGGCCTGATCCGCCGCGGTGAGGTCGTGCGCGACGAGCGCGACGCCTGGAGCGAAGATGCCCCGTCAGCCGACGAGGGCAACGCGTTCATCGAGAAGCACGGGATGGCCGAGTACGCCAAGTGGCACCTCGCCGAAGACACCGAGAAGACCGACGGCACGAAGGGCCGCTACCTCTTTCCCTTTGGCGACTTCCGCAAGGTGCACCGCTGCGCACTGATCTCGGGCGAGAGCCGCGCCGGCCAGTACGGCTATGCCTCGGTCGAGAAGGCGATCCAAGACCTGCTCGAGTCGGTCGACGTGAAGCGCTAGCTAGGCCTTCTGCGTCCAGCCCATGGCCTGCGAGGCTTTCGCCTCGGCCACGGCGTCCTCGGGCAGCGGTCGGCCGCGTGCGCGAGGTCCATGGGGTCGAGCAGATCGAGCTTGATGACATCCAGCTCCGTCTTCTCGGCGGCCGCCCGCTCCCGGAGCGACGTGACCTGCTGCCAGGTCTCCCCGGCAGCGGTCACGTCGAAACGGGAACAAGCGAGCTCGAGGGCCACTCCACCCCCGAACCCGCTCGTCGCGCCTGTGATCAGGACGCGCTGGCGTGCCATGCGCGCGTTAGACCACGCGACGGCCCGAGATCATCCGGACCAGCCAGATGATCAGTGCGATCACGGCCAGAACGATTCCGACCCAGAGGAGGAAGTTCAGCGACTGCACGAATCCGCCCGTCAGCAAGAGCACGACCGCGATGATTCCCACGATGATCAAGAGGATGTTCATTGTTTCTTTCCGTCCTGCCGCGCTCGTTGCGCGGTGCATTTTCATGCCACACC
>Ga0207674_10006777_pt1 | contig 13439 bp, 9 predicted proteins | sample KBSCornC72_FD_184303 | JGI IMG/M metagenome (GOLD analysis project Ga0207674, IMG submission 184303) | Corn rhizosphere microbial communities from Kellogg Biological Station, Michigan, USA - KBS Corn C7-2 (SPAdes) (version 2) | ecosystem: Host-associated > Plants > Roots > Rhizosphere > Soil ... | reverse complement strand
GACGGAGCAGGCGGCCCAGGTGAGGGCTGTGCACGAGGCGCTGACGGCGGTCCGAAGGGACATCCAGACCCTGGAGTCGCGGCGAACGGAAGCGGAGCGTCGCGCCGACTACCTCCGGCACGTGGTCGGTGAGATCGATGCCGCGAAGCTGGTCGCCGGCGAAGACGAGCGTCTGGAGGAGGAGGCACGCCGCCTCGAGCACGCCGAAGAGCTGCGCATGCTGGCGCAGGGAATGACCGCGATGCTCGATGGGGACGAAGATGCCGTGCTGCATCGTCTCGCCGCCGTACAGCGGTCCCTCGCGAGCATCCAGCGCATCGATTCCTCGCTGTCTCGGCTTCAGGAGACGTTCGACGGCGCGTTCTATGGGCTCGAGGAGTTGGCGCGGGAGCTCGTTGCGTACGAGGAAGGCATCGAGCTCGATCCGGAGCGTCTGGCCGACGTCGAACGCCGACGGGACCTCATCTTTCGCCTAACGAAAAAGTACGGCCCCGTCATTGCCGACGTGCTGGAGACGGCGCAGCGCGCGCGCGCGGAGCTCGATCTGGTCGATTCCGCCGCGTTCGACATTCGTCAGCTCACCGAACGAGAGCGCGTCGCAGCCGCGCGCGTCGCCGAGTCCGCGGCGGCACTGTCTGCATTGCGCGCAGCGGCTGCTGACCGGCTTGCCCGAGCCGTCGATCAGGTGCTTCCCGACCTCGGGATCCGGGATGGTCGCTTCACGGCGGCGCTGACGCCCCGCGCCGAGATCGGTCCGTCGGGGGCCGAGGACGTGGAATTCCGTGTGGCGCTGAACGTCGGCCACGATGCGCGACCGCTCGCGCGCGTCGCGTCGGGCGGTGAGCTGTCTCGCGTCATGCTGGCCCTCAAGACGATTCTTGCGCGGCTCGACCACGTGCCAACGCTCGTGTTCGATGAGGTCGATGCGGGGATCGGCGGGCGTGTGGGCTTGCAGGTGGGCGAGACGATGCGGCGTGTCGCCGCGCACCATCAGGTGTTCGCGATCTCGCACCTGCCGCAGATCGCGGCGCGGGCGCACCACCACATTCTGGTTGCCAAGGGCGCCCGCGAGGGCGTGACGACCGCGGATACACGTGTGCTCGAGGGCGACGAGCGCGTCCTCGAGATCGCGCGCATGCTCGGTGGTGATCCCGAGAGCGCCGTGAGCCAGGCACACGCGCGAGAGCTGCTGGCGACCGCCGCGGTCCCTGAGCCCGCGCGTGCGGCGCGTCGCTCGAAGAAGCGTTAGGCGATCACTTGCTCGTCGGCGGTCGCGCCGGCGCGGGCGGCCGGAGCGGAGCTCCGAACAGTCGCGTGTAGTAGCGCAGCTGCAGCTGCGTGGTGAACTGCTTGGGCGCGTATCCCGACCCGCTCACGGTCTGCCAGTGCGAGAGCTGCACCTCGAGCGGCAGGGGTGAGCGTCCGCGGTCATACGCACGCAGAGTGGAGTAACTCAGCCCACCGCCGATGCGTTGCTCGGTCAGCTCCGTACCCATGCCAAGGACGCTCGCATCGAGTGTGACCGGCTGGCCCGTCGGATCCTCGGTGGCGAACATCCCGGTGAACTTGTCCTCGCTCTTGCGGCGGTATCGCCAATTCGCCGACAGCGACAGGTAGTCGTTGTACACGTACCGCGGCGACGCCTCGAGCTCGATGTAGTCGCCGAGGTCGCGCGACACGATCTGCTGGCGGTATGCCATGATGAACGGATTGCGCGGCACGTCGGGGATACGGTACGGCCTCTGGTCCACGAGTTGCGCACCATACCGCCCGACGAAGGACGCCCAGAATCTTCGCCCGAAAACCACGTCGAGCGCTCCGTTGCCTTCCAGATCGGTCTGAGCGTCGCCAGTACCGACGTCGAAAATGTCGTCCGGTCGCTCCAGCTGGCCGGTTCCAAGTCGGGCGAGCGCGCCCACAGCGAGGCGAAAACCGATTCCCTCCCTGTGCGCGCGAGCGCGGGCGGGGCCGCCAAAGGTGTCGAACAGCAGCAGCTTCGCGCCGACTTCGAGGTCACCGATGTGACTGCGTTCCACCAAGCCGAGCGCCGCGATCTGGAGGGAGTCACTGAGGAATGTGGTGGCCTCGCCGGCGCTGATGGGTACCTGCGCCGGCACCGGGTTTTCCCACGCCGCCAGGCCGGAGATGTACTGCTTGAACGACGTGTTCAGGGCGGCAACCCGGGCGGTGATCGCGTTCTGCAGCGTGCTGCTGCTCATCGGCACGAACTGATTGCCCCGCGTCGTATCAGCGCCCGTCCCGTAGGTCGTGGCGATACCGCTGGCGAATGCACGGGCATCGTTCACGAGCGCCCGGGCCCGCGCCTGGTCCGAACACACTGGGTCGCCACTCGGCGTCCCACATGCGGCGAGGCGCGTGGTCACCGTCTGCGCGGCGCGTAAGAGCGAGTCGACCAGACTCCGATTCTGGGCCGTGACCGCCGCACCCTGGGCGCTGATCAACGCCGGATTCGGTCCAATGTTGGCCAGGTGACTCATCTCGTTGCGCGGATTGACGTCGACCACGACCTCGGAGATCGTGTGCTCGTACGGCAACCGCGCGGTCAACATGAGCCGAGACGTCAGGCCGAAGTCGACGACGAACGCGCTGCGCGTGACTCGCGCGGTAAAGTCCGTGCGGATGGGACCGAGCGAGACCTCAGCGTCAGGAACCTGCGTCAGCGAGCGCAGCGTCGTTCGAAGTGGTCGAAGCAGCTCGAGCTGGCGTGCACCGAGCGAATCGCTCGTGAACGGACCGCCGAGCCGCTCCAGTGGTCCGCCGGGTCCGTAGACTTCGTTGTACGCCGACCAGCCTACCTGCACGGACCAGCGTACCACGCCGCCTGGCAAGACCGTCGCATCTTCGCCAACGCCGAGCACGCGTTGGCCATGAACGTTTCGCGGGACGATCGCAACGAGCGACAGCGCTGCGCACACAAGGATCCTGCGATGAGTGGAGCGTGATCGCACGTCGTGAAGCTGTAGTGTTGGTCGTGGAAGCGCGGCGATGGGACAACTGGCGACGCGGCGGTCGCCCGCCCGGGCACGGCCCGTTATGATGCCTACGTGACAACGCCCCCACAACATCACCACCTCGTGTCTGCTACGCCACTCCCCTCGGTCCCTTGGCTTCGTACCGGCAACCATTGGCTCGCGTTGCCATGCATTCACCCGGCTGACGGGTCGCTGCACGCGATCGGGATGTTGCATCGCGGCGCGCGAGCGGCGGTGGAATTCGCTGGCGGGGCAGACTTTGCCGATGGCGTCGCACCCCCGCTCGCGCGTCTCCGCTTTGCGGTGAACGGCGCGCCAATGGCGCTCGGGCCGAGTGGCCTGGCCTGGGAGCGGGCCATGGAATGGCTGCCCACGTTCACGGGAACGGCCGACTCGCTCGTCATTCGCGGGACGATCTTCGCGCCCTACGGTCGTGATGCCGACACGGCTGGCGTCGTGTATGCCCTCGCGGTCGAGAACCGCGGCGCCGACGACGCCGACGTGTCGATCACGCTCGACGGGACACTCGGCTATAGACAGCTGCGTGTTCGGACGCCGCGCGCATTCGAGGACGCGCACTGCGCGATGCGTGGTGCCGACGATGTCGTGATCCTCAAAGGCGCGGCCCTCCCGGGGCTCGCCGCCTTGGCGGTTGGGTGCGACGGCGCGGCGCATGTCGAGACGAATGCGGGCGAGCCCGCGACCTATTCGATCCGCCGCGACGTTCGCGTCGCGCCGGGCCAGCACGCCGACGTCGCGTTCTACATCGCGGCGGGTCCGGAACAGGACGGTGCGCATGCGACGGCGTCGGTCATGCGACGTCGCGGATGGCGTGAGCTCTTGTCGGCGACGCGTGACGCGCTGCGAGATCTCGAACAGACCACCGGACACGACTCGCTCGACCGCCTCATCAACCGCAACCTTCTCCTCGCGTACTTCTACGGCGTGGGCCGCGCGCTCGACGACGCGCATTTCTACCTCATTCGCACACGGACGCCGTGGCACGGGCGCGGCGTGACGTTCCGCGAGTGGGAGTCGCTGACGTGGACCCTGCCGGCCGTGCAGTTGGCCGACGCGTCGCTCGCGCGCGAGCTCATCCTGCGCGCGTGTGAGGTACACGGTTACGCGCCCGGCAGTGGCGTGCGATACCTCGATGGCACGCTGTTCGAGCCGGGCTTCTGTCTCGAGGGTGCTGCGTCGTACGCGCTCGCCGTGGACCGCTACATCCGCGAGGCCAACGACGATCAGATCGTCGAGGAGCCAGTGCTTGCCGACACGCTGTATCTTGCGTCGGAGGACCTGGCGGCGCGCCGGAACGAGACCATTCCACTCTACGCCACAGAAGTCGCGCCCAGCGGGAATCCGGCGCCGCTGCCGTACACGTTGCACGGGAATGCGGTCGTCGCGCAGGCGCTCGACGTGTTTCGGCGGACGCTCGACGAGCAGACCGCTCGGGACGTCCAGGATCCGGAAGCCGTGCGGGCGGCGCTCAAGCGCCACTTCGCGCGCGACAAGGACGGCAAGTCGACGTATGCATCCGCCGTGGATCTGAAGGGCAATGCGGTACTCGAAGACGATCCGTTGGCGTCCGTGTATTGGCTACCGGTGTACGAAGTCGTCGATCGCAGCGAGTCGACGTATCGCCGTACAGTGCGCGCCGCTGGCACCGATCCGCGTTTCCTCGTGCAGCAGTGCGCACGTCTCCTTGGCCCGGATGCCGCGGACGTGATGAAATGGGTGCGTCGCGCGCCGCTAGATGACGGGTTCGCCGCCGAGCAGGTGGACGAGCAGGGTCGGGCGGTGGCGAACGGTGGTGATGCGTCGGTCGCCGGACTCCTGGCGCACACGCTCTGGTACGCCGTGCACGCCCTCGGTGTCACGCCATGACGATGGAGGTCGTCGTGATGAGGTCATGGCGATCGCGACCGTTTTTGCTCGCGAAATAGCGTCGCTTGTCGGTGCCGAGAGCGCCGGATATACTAGTCAACACGCGGGAATAGCTCAGTTGGTAGAGCACAACCTTGCCAAGGTTGGGGTCGCGGGTTCGAGTCCCGTTTCCCGCTCTGCGGTTCCAATCGACAGAAACGGGGGCGGTCCTGAACCGCTCCCGTTTCCGTTTCGGGAACTGGCTCCCTACGGCGTGCGAGACGTCACTGGCGCGCTATTGGCACGGAGGGGCCGGTTCCCGGGCCGGGGTGGCGAAATCGGTAGACGCGCGAGACTTAAAATCTTGTGGGGGTAACCCCATCCGGGTTCGAGTCCCGGTCCCGGCACTTCCTCGAAACGTTAGGCCTGCGGCATTGTGTCCGGTGGAACCCGCGGCCGCGTCGAGTCGGGCTTGCGTCCGGCCGTAGTGTCGGTCGGCGTGAACGTGCGTTCGCCCTGCGGCAGCCACCCGGGCACAACCTGCGGCGTGCGAGCGCGACCCGCCCGCCCACCAGCTCGCGCAAGGCTATCGTCGCGAGCCGCACGAACCGCCGTGGTGTCTGGTGTGGGACTCACTGACGTCGTGTCGGGAGCGGACGGCGTGCCCGCGCGGTCTGATGGGGGCTGCCCTTGATCCGTCGCGCGCGCAGCGCCGGGCGCGCCGGAGTCTGAGCTCGGCGGGACTGCCGGATCCGTCGGTGCTGCGACCGAGGGCCCGATCCTGCCGGACCGTGGAAACGGTTCCGCTTCGGCGCACAGTGTATACACGCCGATGCCTAACGCCATGACCGTGAGCAGCACGACCGCCGGCAGTGCCAGAAGTGCGCCGCTGCCGTACCTGGGCGGCGAAGTCGCTGCGGTAGCCTTGGCGCGTCCAGGGGCAGGCGTGACGGGAACAGGAGAACGATCCGTGAATGCGGTGCGGGGCGCCCCGGCGACGTTAGGCGGCGGCGTTGCTGGCCCGCGAGGGGCGACGTTCACCACCGCCGCCGATGGAGCCGGCGGCGCCGGCTGCGATGGGGCAGGGGGGGATGGCGCAGTCTTCGCCTGCGGCGTGGAGGCGCCCACATGTGCGGTTGGGCGGGCGCGCAGCGGTGGTCGGTCGGGCGGTAGGGCCGGTCCGGGCGAGAGATCGAGCCCTGCGGGCGCGACGACGATCGGCTGTGGGCTACGAGCCGGCTCGGTGTCCTCCAGCCGGCCGCGATCCGCTGCACACGAACACCCCGCAGCCGGCGCGAGATCGAGCACGGTCTTCGAGCGCCCGACGTCCATGGAGAGCCCCAACGGCACCTCGCCCGTGCCAAGCTCACGCACCACACGATCGATCGGCGGGCGAGCCAGGTAGCGACGCGCTGGAAGTCCGCCCGGCGTTGACTCGAAACGTCGCCAACGACCCGCCTCCGTCGCTGAAACGTCGTTAGGCTGCACCGCCAGCGAGATGCCCTGCCGGATCAGCGAGGCGAGAAACCCCGAGGGTGAAAATCGGGCGTCGATCGACGGGTCCGCTGCGCTCGGGCAGTCGCCGACGTACGTGACGAGCAGGGCGTCGCCATACAACAGCCGCAGATACCGCGCGGCCGCGACCGTCGGCGACGCCACCGACACGTGCGTCGGCGCGGCTCCTCCGATGCGTGCCACGTCCGCGAGGCGTGTACTGACGCGAGGGCAGGAGCAGGCGATGACCGAGCGGGCCTTACAGGCCGGAAGGCGTTGCAGGAGCGCTCTCGCGACGAGCTCGTCGCCCCAACTCGGGGGAACGATGATGTCGAACCCGGCAGCCCAGCACGCGTGCGCCAGCTGCGCCGTCGTACTCGGCTGCGCCGCGAGGATCGCATCGTTGCCGAGGATGACAGCGGCGCGTGACGTTCCCGTATCTCCTGAACGTGGTGGTCCCGCTGCGTCCACGACTCCTGCGCTGCTCATGCGACCGGTAGAACCTACACGCGAGCGGCGAAGCGCGCGCGGGACGCACCCGCCGCGTGAAAACGAAAACGGGGCGCCGTGTGGCGCCCCGTTTCGCTCGCTGTCACCGTACCCGATCGAGTCGATCAGAACGGAATGTCGTCGGCCGACAAGCCGAGCGGCGATGAGTCGAGCTGGTCGACCGATGGCGTGGCATCGGGGGCGGCGTCACGTCCCGCCGCCGTGGCGCCCGTGGAGCGAGGAGGCCAAATCACGCCATCGCACGAGCGGTCGCGGCACTTGTAGTCCGGCGCCTTCGGGTTGCGCTTCGAGAGACGGTTGTCCCACATCCGCCCGCCGCACTTCGGGCAGGACGGAAGGGGAGTTGTCTCCGTCGACACCTCGACCGATGCCTCCACCGGTTCGGACGCGCTCGCCGCCGCGCTCTGTCTGACGCGCTTCGCCGAGCCCGAACGAGCGGACGCGGTGGTGCCAGCATCCTTCGCGCCGTTGGTGCCATTCGTCTCGGCGCTATCGATCGGAAGCGACGCACCGTTGGTCGGACCGAACCGACGCGCATACACGACGCCCGGGTCCTCGATCGGCTTCGCGTTCTTGCCGTCGCCGTCGAGCTGAACCCAGTTCTGCTCGTAGGCATACAGCTCGTGCGCGATGCCGAAGCGAACCGCCGCTCGCTTGAACGCATCCGTCGCGGCGGCCTTGTAGTCACGTCCGGTGCCTACGTCCTCGCGGATGACGCCGAGGATCTGCAGCCGTGCCTTGAACGAGCAGGCCGTCCCCTCGGCTCCGTCATCGATCCCGGGCAGCGGCGGGAGCAGCTCCAGGGTCAGGTCCCACTCGCCAGGGACGACGGCATCGAGCCGCTCGCGAGCGGTGTTCGCCTCGATGTACGCTACGAAGCGCGCGAATTGTTTCCCGTCGCGCGTGATGGGCTTGCCGTCCTGCCGCCAGTACACGACGCCGTTAGGCAGCGGTTCGGCGAGGCGCGACCAGATGTCGGCCTTCTCGGTGTGTACGTCATGTCTCGCAATCATGTCCCCATCCCACCTTATCTCGTCCAGTCCAGGTTTCTGTGCGCTCGGCGTACATCATCGACCGCCGGGCAGGTTCGTCCGTGCTCGCAGTACAAGCCATGTCGGTCGAAGAACACGAGGTGCGTCACGAGACCCCCTTTGACCGTTTCGTCTACCCGGAAAAGCCGTTCCACCGATGTTCTGGCGCCGCACTTCGCCTGAGGGTCCAGGGTCCGAACACGGACCGTGCGCGGGGCCTCGTCAGCAACAACTGCGCGCCTGGCCTTCGTGACCGCTCGGTTCTTCTTCCTGCTGGCTGCCTGCGTTTTGCCCCGGGCCTTCGTGCCTTTACGGTGCCCGGCGACCGCCCGACTCGATCTGCTCCTCCTTTGCTTGACTTTCGTCACCCTATCACCGACAATCAGCTACGGATGTAACATAGGTTCGGGCGTTATTCGGTATAGTATATTACATTTTTCGGCAACGTATGTCAATCGAACTCGACGACGAAGAACTCAGCTCCGCAGGGGTTCCCGAGCTCACCAGGCTCGGCAAACGCATCGAGCTGCTTCGTCTCGAGCGCCGAATGAGCAAGCGCATCCTGGCACAGCGAGCCGGAACGTCCCGTCAGCAGCTCTGGCGGGTGATGACTGGGAAGTCCGAGTTGACGAGCTCCCTGTGCGCGCGGCTCTCCGAGGTGTTGGAGACTGATTCGCGGCTACTCCGCGACGTGACGCTCGAGGCCGCAGACCTCCCCGGTTCGTTCGGCGCAAGCGGCGCCTCCCGCAGAGCGGACGTGACTAACACGCGCGCCGCTGCACCGGTTCCCGGTTCACCCGACGGCGCCGACCACGACAATGATCGTCTGTGCCGAACGCTCGTGGATTACGTCACGGGCCCGAACGGCCTCGAGCGCACGTTCGAGACGTTTCCGCTGACGAGCGATGGGCGACGATTGAAGCGCGTGCTGCTCGACGCGATCGAAGACATTGCCATCGCCCGGTCATTCAAGCTGCCGCAGTCGGTCTTCGATATGCGCCGGGCCGTCGTGAACGACGACGACGTCTGACACGGCGAGGCCCGCAACGGGACCGGGCTCAGCCTAACGCGGCATCCGATGGTGAGAGGCACACGTGGCGCGGGACCTGCACCGTGCTCCGGCCTCTCATTCGGAAGGTGACAATGGATCGAGGACTCGACTTCCTGAAAAGCCAGATCAGCAACGCCGTCATGCAGCACGCCGCGCTGGTGGAGAATCTCGAGGATCACGAAAAACAGGCTGAAGATCCGCGCTACCGTGACCTCTGCTCGCGTGCGATTCCGCAGATGCGCGAGCACCAGCGTATGCTCGAAGAGTATCAGAGGCAGATCGGCGCCGAGGCAGGCATCGGGAAGAAGGCGCTTGGAAAGGCGATGGGCGTCGCGCGCGACCTGGCCGACGCCGCCCGCGAGAGTGACTTCCTTCGTCTCGTCGGCGACATCGTGACGGCGCGGCAGTCCCAGGACACGTTCGCGACGTTCCGTGAGGCGGGGAAAGCGCTCGCGAATCCTCAGCTCCAGCGTATTGGTGACGTGGGCGAGCAGCACCACGACCAGTTCGTGCGTGAAGCGAACCGTCTCGTCCAGCAGATGTTCATCGAGCACGCGCGCGGGGTCGGGGCCGGCGCCGACGTCCGTGCGACCACCAACGTCGAGTCTCAGCGTTTCTAGCCGCGTCGAGACGACGGCGCGCTAGTCGGATCACTCGCGGCTAGCGCGGCCAGATGCATCGCGCGCGCGGGCGAACACGGTCGCGCGCCGATGCTCCCAATGCCGGACCCTGCTGGATAGCTTACGCGCATGACCGACGTCGTCGCGCTATGTGCGGAGCTGTTGTCCATCAAATCGCCCACCGGCGGCGAAGCAAAGGCCGTCGAGTTCGTTTCGCGTCGGCTCGTGAGCCGAGGCTGGAACGTCACCGTGCAGGAAGTGACGCCGGGGCGAGGCAACGTGTGGGCCTCGCGCAGTGGCGGTGGCGTGACGTTGTCCACGCACCTCGACACTGTCCCGCCGTACGTCGCCCCGAAGCTCGATGGCGACCGTTTGTACGGACGGGGCGCGTGTGACGCGAAGGGCATCGCGGCCGCGATGCTCGCCGCGGCGGATCGGCTCGCCGATGCGGGAGAGGATCGCGTCGACCTGCTGCTGGTCGTCGGCGAGGAGAAAGGATCCGATGGAGCCCGCGCGGCGAACCATCTCCCGGCGACGAGTCGCTTCCTCATCAATGGCGAGCCGACCGAAAGCCGCCTCGCCAGCGGGGCGAAGGGCTCCCTCCGCGTGACGGTGAAGACCCGCGGCCGCGAGGCGCATTCCGCGTATCCGCACCTCGGCCAGTCCGCGATCGAGCCCATGCTCGAGCTGCTGCCCACCCTCCGATCCGTTCCGTTGCCGACGGACGGAATCCTCGGCGATACCACGGTCAACATCGGAACGATTCGCGGCGGCACCGAGGCGAACATCATTCCGGGCGAGTGCGAGGCGGAGCTCATGTTTCGACTCGTCGGCGATGTCGCACCCGTCAAGGCCACGATCGAAGCGTGGGCTCGCGATCGGGCCGAGATCACCTATGGATCGTACATTCCCGCGCAGCATTTCCACGTCGTCCCCGGCTTCGAGGTCGCGCCCGTCGCGTACACGAGCGATATCCCGCTGCTCGGTCGATGGGGTACGCCACTCATGTTCGGTCCGGGGTCCATTCACGTCGCGCACACGCCTAACGAGCACATCGATGTGCGCGAGCTGCGCGAGAGTGTGACGACGTACGAGCGCCTCGTTCGCTCGCTCCTCGCCACCGCATGACCGCCCCGCGCATGTCCGAACGCCGCGTGCCCGTTGCGATCCTCGGCGCCACTGGCGCCGTGGGGCAGACGTTCATTCGCTGCCTGCGCAATCATCCCTGGTTCGAGATCGCCGAGCTCGCCGCATCCGAGCGTTCGGCGGGCCACAAGTACGGTGAAGTGACGCGCTGGCTCGAGGGTAGTCCTCCACCCGCCCGGGTGCAGTCGACGCGGGTAATCGCCTGCGACCCCGGTGTGGTCAAAGCGCCGATCGTTTTCTCAGCGCTTGACGCGACCGCCGCCGGCGAAGTGGAGATGGCGTTCGCGAAGGCCGACAGATTCGTGCTGAGCAACGCCAAGAACTACCGCATGGAGCCAGACGTCCCGCTCGTCATCCCCGAGGTGAACGGCGATCATCTGGGCCTCATCGATTGCCAGCGGCAACGGCGCGGATGGAATGGGGCCATCGTTACGAACGCAAATTGCTCGGCGACCGTCGCGGCCGTGGCGCTCGCGCCGCTGCACCAGAAATTCGGCATCAAGCAACTTTTTCTGTCGACGATGCAGGCGGTCTCGGGCGCCGGTTACCCCGGCGTGCCATCGCTCGACATTCTTGGCAACGTCATCCCGTATATCGCCGACGAAGAGCCCAAGCTCGAGCGCGAAATGCTGAAGCTGCTTGGTCGCTACGAGGATGGTGAGATAGCGAGTGCCGGATTCAAGGTCAGCGCCCACACCAACCGCGTGCCGGTCGAGCACGGTCACACGATCTGCATGACGATTGGCTTCGACGATGTTCCCACCCCCGAGGCCGCGATCGAGACCATGCGCGGTTGGCAAGGCTACGCTGCTACCAAGGGTCTTCCGACCCGACCGGCGCAGCCCATTGTCGTCACAGATGCGCCCGATCGCCCGCAGGCCAAGCGCGATGTGAACGCCGGCAACGGAATGACCGTGACAGTCGGACGAGTGCGTCGCGACGCGATCCTCGACCTTCGCATGGTCGCCCTCGGCCACAACACCGTGCGAGGAGCCGCCGGCGGGTCGGTGCTGAACGCCGAGCTGCTTGCCAGCACCGGCGCTTTCGACTCCGTGTGATCGTCGTCAAGTTCGGCGGAACTTCCGTGGGCGACGCCGACGCGATCGAGCGCGCCGCCGCGATCGTCAAGGGCCGCTTGGACAGGCAGCCCGCGGTGGTCGTCTCCGCGCTTGGCGGCGCGACGAATTCGCTGCTCGCAATCGGTGAACAGTCCGCGAAAGGGCATTTGATCGGTGCGCTGCGCGGCGTGGAGTCACTACGAGACCGCCACTTTCAGCAGTGCGAGAAACTGCTCGGCACTTCCGCCGAGGCGGCCGAGGTCGCCGCAGAGATGAGCGCGACCTTCGACGAGCTCGCGAGTCTGGCCGAGGCGTTGTCGGTGCTCGGACATGCCACGCCGCGCAGCTTCGATGCAATCGCGGCATTCGGTGAACAGCTCTCGTCCCACCTCGTGGCGGCGTTCTTCGCGCTGAGAGGGATCCCGGCGGAACACATTGACGCGCGCGATGTTTTCGTCACCGATGACAGCTTCATGGCTGCGGAGCCGCAGGTCGACGCGATCGCCGAGCGCGCGCGCGAAGTCGTACAGCCGCTGTTCGGCGCGGGGAAGGTGCCGGTGATGGGTGGCTTCATCGGCCGAACGTCCAACGGCGTCACAACCACTCTCGGCCGCGGCGGCTCCGACTACAGCGCGTCGCTGCTTGGTGCGGCGCTCCATGCGGATGCGATCGAGATCTGGACCGACGTCGACGGCATGCTGACCGCGGATCCGCGCGTCGTCAAAGGCTCGAAGCTCATTTCGCAGATCCGCTTTGACGAAGCTTCGGAGCTCGCGTCCTTCGGCGCCAAGGTGCTGCACCCGAACACGATCGCGCCCGCCGTGCGGCTAGGCATCCCCGTCTTCATCTACAATTCGCGGAACCCAAGCGGCGGCGGCACGCGCATCACCTTCGACGCGCCGCGGCGCGCAGTCAGCGCCATCGCCGGCAAGTCGGGCATAACGCTCGTGAAGGTTGCGGCCGCGAAGATGCTGTTCGCGCGCGGATTTCTGCGTCGGGTATTCGAGATCTTCGAAAAAAACGGGATCTCGGTCGATGTGGTCGCGACCTCAGAGATCTCGGTCTCGGTGACCGTCGATGATCCGTCCGGCCTCGAATCCCTGGTCGTCGAGCTTTCCCAGCTCGGGGATGTATCGGTCGAGCGCGATCGGGCAATCGTGGCCGTCGTTGGGGCTGCGATCAGTGACGATAGCGCGGCGATGGGAAGAGCGATCGGCGCGCTCGACGGCATCAAGGTGCACATGATGTCGCTGAGCGCGACCGGGATCAATCTCACCGTGATAGTCGACGGAGATCAGCTCAACGTTGCGATGGAGCGGCTGCACCAGACGTTCTTCAGCGGAGCCCCACGATGACCGCGCGACGCCTTGCAATCATCGGCGATGGCAAAATGGGACAGACGATTCGATCCCTGGCGCTCGAGAAAGGCTGGCAGGTTACGGCGATGATTGGAGAGCGCGAGAGCGCGAGGGGATCGGGAATCACGGCCGCGTCGCTCGGGAATCCGCAGGTAGCGGTGGAGTTCAGTCAACCCGACGCCGCGGTCGGCAACATCACTGCGAGCATGCGGTCGGGTATCCCGGTGGTCGTTGGGACGACGGGCTGGTACGAGTCGTTAGCCGATGTGACCCGCGTCGCTTCCGAGACCGGCTCGGCCATTCTATGGTCGC
>Ga0207674_10006775_pt1 | contig 13443 bp, 9 predicted proteins | sample KBSCornC72_FD_184303 | JGI IMG/M metagenome (GOLD analysis project Ga0207674, IMG submission 184303) | Corn rhizosphere microbial communities from Kellogg Biological Station, Michigan, USA - KBS Corn C7-2 (SPAdes) (version 2) | ecosystem: Host-associated > Plants > Roots > Rhizosphere > Soil ... | reverse complement strand
GACCAGCGTGTCCTTCGCGTGGCCGGGGTGGATCGACACGCCGGTGACGCGGACCTCCGCCTTGTCGGCGGAAAAGGTCTCGTAAACGATCTCGCCAAGCTCGGCGCCGTCCAGCGTATAGGCGGCCGTGGCCGCCAGATCGCCCGGAAGACGCGGATCAACGCCCCTCCCGACTTCCTCATCCGGGGTGAAGCAGATCCGAATCGGTCCGTGCGGCACGTCGCGATTCTTCAGCAGATGCCTGGCCATGGTCATGACGATCGCGACCCCCGCCTTGTCGTCCGCGCCGAGCAGCGTCGTCCCACTCGCGGTGATGATGTCATCACCGACCTTCTCGGCTAGGTAGGGATACTGGGCCGGAGAGAGCCTGACGTCTGGCGCGTCCGGGAGAACGATATCGGATCCGTCGTACCCGCGGTGCACGATCGGCTTCACGCCCGTCGCGTTGAACTGCGGCGCGGTGTCCACGTGCGCCAGAAATGCGATCGTGGGCGTCGCTTTCGACGACGTCGCCGGAATCGTAGCAACGATGGCGGCGTAGTCCGTCAACCGAACGTCTTCCGCACCCATCGCCGTCAGCTCGATCTGCAGCAGCTTGAGCAGGTCGAACTGCCGCGCCGTGCTCGGCGTGGTAGTGGACTCTTCGTCACTCTGGGTATCAACGCGGACATAGCGCACGAGGCGCTCTTCGAGCTCCGCATCGAATGCGTTGCTTCGCACGCTGCGATCTCCGACAGTGCTGTCCTGGTGCCTAACGGCTCGCCGCCGCTCGCGTCTGGGCGGTGTCGGCCACCGCGCGGTTGCGCACGGTCCCGACCACCTCGCGTACCGCCTTGATCACGATGTCCGGCCGGTCCAGCTGGATGTAGTGCGTCGCATCCGGCACGAGCTCGTGGCGGCTGTGCGTCGACCACGAGGCTTCGTCATCGTGCAGGAGCTTCCACTCGGCACGCATCCGGTCGCCCTGCTCGCGCGTCAGCCCGGCCGTCTTGAGGACGGCGTCCGACATCGGCGCCATTGCGGTCAGTACCACCAGCGGGCGGTCTCCGAGCTGGCGATACTGCCCCGCGGTTTGCAACGTCGCGGCGAGCCCTCTCAGCTCGTTCAGCGTCGGTCCCAGCGACGTCGACGTGTAGGCGCCGGCGGCCGCGACTGCCGTCGGGGGCAGCTTGGGCGATGCGCCGTCCGGAACCAGTCGGATGATGCCGGACCACGAGAGCGCCGCGACGGCGGACAGCATCCCGGTCGGCGGTTCCATCGAGTTGCCCGTCGCCTTCCGTAAGCGGTCGAGCTGGTCCGGATGCGACGCGTCCACGAATACGAGCCCGGCGACATCGGACGGGTACAGGCCCGTGAAGAGCAAAGCATACGGGCCGCCCAGCGAGTGCCCGACGACCACGAACGGCGGGTGCTCCCCAGCCTTCGCCAGCGCCGCATGCAGGTCCTCACTTACGTGCTTGCCCTCGAACGCGCCTGAAGCGGGATCGCTCCACATGATTCCCGCGCGGCTGTACGCACACGTGCGAGACGTCGTCGCGATCGAGTCGTGCACCAGCGCCCAACTCACCGACCCGAGGTTGTCGAGACCCGACTCGAGGACGACAGTCGGCGATCCCGAGCCTCGGCAATCGAGCTGGATGCGCCGCCCTCCGATGTCCACGAGTTGTCCTGGCGCCGGATAATTGCGTGCCGCCCGCCTCCGCAGGACCGCCTCGGTGGCCGATCCGAGCACGATCGCCAGAACGAGAAGCCCTCCGATGCCGACTGCGATTCGCTTCGCCCACCGTTTCATCGAACGCTCCGAGCTCTGTGAGAAGATCGACCGCTAACGTTACACGAGGGTCTTCGTCGTAGCGAGGCAGCGGTCGATGTCATCCGCAATGTTGAAGAGCGCCGGTGAGATCCGAACGGTTCCGTCGCGGACTGTCACCTCGATGTTCGCGGCCTGGAAGGCCGCCCGAACGTCGCTGGGTGGCTTCGTCGTGTAGAACGTCACGATCGACGAGCGGTTTCCGTGAGGCGTGAACAGCCGGTGGCCTTGTTTCTCGAGACCGTCCTGCAGCCGCCGAGCGAGGTTGTCTACTGTGTGTGCCTCGATGCGATCGACGCCCAGCTTCTCGAGATACGAGAGCCCGGCGCTGAGCGTGTACACGTCGCCGAAGGCGCGGCTCGAGTAGTCGAACCGCTTCGCGCTCGTTTCGATCTCGTAGCTGTGATCCGCCAGCTCGCGGCCGGCGTGCATCTCGCCGTACCGGTCGAGTCGAAGGCGATCGGCAACTCCCGAGCGGACGTACAACGGGGCGACTCCCCAACCAGCGAGCAGCCATTTGTACGACCCCGCGCACAGCACATCGACGCCGGCCGCAACGACGTCGATCGGAATCATTCCCACCGCTTGAATAGCGTCGGTGTAGAAGAGCGCGCCCTTCGCGTGGGCGACGTCGGCGATGGGTCTCATGTCGTGCCGGAGTCCGTTCTGGTGAGAGACCCAGGCGACGGACACGAGTCGCGTGCGCGTGTCGACGAGCGGCTCGATATCGCTCGCGTCGACGAGGCCGTTCCGATGCTTCGCGATGCGAAGCTCGACGCCGTTCAACTTTTCGAGCTGGCGATACAACACGAACTCCGTGTTGTAGTGCAGCTCGTCGATGACGACGTTGTCGCCCGCCTTGAGGCCGAGTCCGGCGGCCACGACGTTCTCGCCCTCGGCGGTCGAGAACAGCAATCCGATCTCATTGGGTGACGCCGCGCCGATCAGCCGCGCGAACTGCGCGCGAACCTCGTCGCACTTCTCGAGTAGCGGCCCGAGCTGAAAGGACCGCCTGGCCTTTTCCTCGAGGAAGGCGTGTCCCGCTTTCACCACCTGCGTCGGGATCGGCGCAATGTACGCGGAGTTCAGGAACGTTCGCTCGTTGACGATCGGAAAGTCGCCTCGTACACCGAGGGGATCGTCCGCGGACGTCATGGCTTCCGCCGGGATCGCGACGGTCGTCGAAGGGCGTACCACCGACGCGGCAGCCATCGAAGCGGCCGCGGCGACAAAGGAGCGTCGATCCAATGGCGTCATGATTCGATCAGGTGAATATCCGGGGCAGATCCGTGCTAGATTGTCGAGAGAACTCGACCATCCCCACAAGTGGCCGCCGCGACCAGATCTGGTCAGGAGGGCGTTATGAGACTCGAGGACTTCCTGCCGTCCCAAACTACTCCGGGAGCGCGTCAACCGGATTCATTGCCGGGGCGCATCCTGCCGCCGGACCCTGCCGCACCGACGCGGCCGACGATCCCGCCTCCCACGTGTGGTACGCTGCCGCCCGCGGTCGGATCGGTCGTCGACTTGTTAGGCGGGCTCGGGCGACTCGGCCGCTGACGGCACCACGCAAGAGCGCGCCCCTCGTTCGAGAGGCGCGTCTCGGGAATCGCATGATGGCCCCATCATCAGCATGACTGCGGAAGCTGCCGGAGCGGCATCCGGCAGCTTCCGCATGGTCCGCGTCATCGCGCTTGCAAAAGAAAGGCTTGCCCTTTCGCGATGGCGGGCGGGCATGCCTACTCGACCGCGATCCGCAGAATAGTGCCCAACCCCACCGGCGGCGGACCAAACCCGAAATTCGAGACGTACAGCGCACCGTCCGGGCCTAACGTCATCCCCGTCGGGAAGAACAAGTTCTCCGCGATGATCGTGGCCGCACCGGACGGATCGATCCGAACCACGCGACCCGTTGGCGGTGTCGGGTCCCCCGGCGCAGTCATCGACTCGAGCACATAGAGCCGGCCGCGACCGTCCCACACATTCCCAACCACCGCCGTCAGTCCAGTCACCCACGTTTGAACATTGCCCGCGGGGTTGACCTTCAGGATCTTGGCGCTGCCCGGAACGACGGGAAACGTGTTGAGATTCCCGATGAAGAAGTTTCCGTGGTACGACACGGTCGTCGGCACGAGGTGACCGTGCGTCGCCGAAATGTCCGCCACTCGGCTAATCGATCCGTCGGTGCCGACGCGCTCGAGTGAACCGTGATTCGGCTCGACGACATAGAGAGCGCCACGCACGGCGATCATGCTGTACGGGGTTCCGTCCGGCTCGAAGTCGCCTTCGTTGGAGACGGCCGTCGGGTGCGACTGGTACCACGCGCTCAGATTCGCGACCGTCGTCCACGTCCCGTTGCCGTCAACGCGAAAGACCTGGTTCGGAATGGATGGAACGCCGTGCGAGCAGCCTGCACCTGTCAACAGCCCGTAAAGAGTACCATTGATGAATTCGACATCGGCGACGCCGCTGACCAGCGGCGCCGGTACCGCCTGCGTCTGGCTCGAGGGCAAGCCGCTGACGACCGTGATGGGGGCTCCGCCGCCCGGCGGGATTTTCGAGATGCGAGATCCGGTGGGGCTTCCGAGATATGGCCCAATGGGTCCCGGAACCTGTTCGCATTGCCCGACCGTCGACGTCCCGCCGCCGGCGCCGCCTTCGGCGACGTACAGATACCCATCCGGACCAAAGCGAAGTCCGCGCGGGTTGTTGAGGCCTGTCGCGTAAGGCGTGATGGAAACCGCGGCGCCACCTTTACTCCCGACGGGATGAACGGCGATGACATCGGGCGTTTTGACTGGTGACGCGATCGAGCTGGCGTCATCATCGCAGCCAGCGGCCGCGCCGGCGACGAGAACAATGACGGCCGTCCAGGTGAAGCGTCCGCTTGTCGTTGTCATGGGCTCTCCGAACACGGGTGGAGTGTTGCGACGGTCGGTGCCCGACCTCATGTTCAGCGCCGTGTCCTTGCGACGGCGCTGCGGCACCCCATTGGGAGAACGACAAATCGAGGCGCCGACCGACACGACGCGGGCGGCACGTGTCGAGGAGCGCTATGGAATCTCTGCGCAATTCCGCATGGTCCGTCACGACGGCCTGATGGCGTGACGGGTCGAAGCGGCGGTTCCTCTCGAGAGGGGATCTCCCCGGAGCGGTGGGCGCAGCTCGAGCCGCTCGTCGACATGGCGCTCGAGCTTCCACCGGCCGAGCGGGCGGCGTACTGTGACGGGATCGCGACGACGGATCCGGCGTTAGGCGCCGCGCTCCGCCGCCTCATCGAGCAGCCATCGGAAACCGGGTCGCTGTTCGATCGCGCGTCGGAGGAACGGCTCGCGCTGCTGTCGGACCCTGCGCGCGGCGCCCCGTCATTGGACGGCGACCTGCTTCCGCTCGTGCAGGCGTCACTGGGGACGACCTACGTCGTCGAGCAGGAGATCGGCGGTGGCGGCATGTCACGCGTCTTCATCGCTCATGAGCCTGCACTCGGGCGCAAGGTCGTAGTAAAGCTGCTGAGCCCCGAGCTTGCGGCGGGCATGAACGCCGAGCGCTTCGCACGTGAGATCAAGCTCGCGGCGTCGTTGCAGCAGGCCAACATCGTCCCGTTGCTGTCGGCGGGCGTTGCGGCCGAGTGCCCATACTATACGATGCCGTTCGTCGACGGTCGCTCGTTGCGTGACCGTCTCGCGCGCGAAGGCCCGCTCCCAACAGGCGACGCCGTGAGCATTCTCCGCGACGTGGCGCGCGCGCTCGCCTTCGCGCATGGCCGCGGCGTCGTGCATCGCGATGTCAAGCCGGGCAATGTGCTGTTGTCGGGCGGCACGGCGATGGTGACGGACTTCGGGATCGCAAAGGCGCTCGTGGCCGCCGGCACCGGCGCCCACGAGCGTCCCGAGCCCGGGAGCGCGAGGGACCTGCCAGACCTTCGCGACATCACACTGACCGAAATCGGATCGGCGTTAGGCACGCCGGCCTACATGGCGCCGGAGCAGGCGACGGGCGACCCGGGCACGGACCATCGAGCCGACCTGTACGCGTTCGGCTGCATGGCCTACGAGATGTTCAGCGGTAAGCCGCCGTTTCACGGCGGCCCGATGCACAAGATCATCGCGGCGCATCTGCGCGAGACGCCGCGTCCGATCGCCGAACGCCGAGCGGACATCTCACCCGGCATCGCGGACGTCATTCGACGCTGCCTGGAAAAAGATCCGGCGAACCGACCGCAGACCGCGACGGAGATTCTCGCGGCCCTCGACGCGGCCGGTCCAACACTCGCGCCCCGTTCGCGTCCGTTCGGTCGCGCACCGACCGTCGCAGCCGTCGCAGCGGCCCTCGCGCTCGCCGGTGGCGCGCTGTACCGCATGAACCGCGCGCCGCCAGAGCCGCTCACGCTCGCGGCGATCCCCTTCCGCAACGTCGCGCACGACACGGCGCTCGACTACCGCAGCGACGGCATTCGAGACGAGATCCTCACGGCGATGGCTCGCGTGCCCGGTGTGCAGATCGTCGGACGGACCGCCGCGTACCGCTACAAGGATCGACTCGACGGCTCGGACGTTCGCACCGTGGCGCGAGACCTCGGCGTTAGGCTGCTCGTGACCGGGACGCTTCGCGAGCAGAACGGCCAGGTGACGATCTCGGCGCAGTTGAACGACTCGAGCTCGCGGGCCGAGCTGTGGGCCGGCACGTTCGTTCGGGAGGCGAAGGATTTCGGCGCGATCGCGGATGACATCGTGCGCACGATCGCGGATACGCTGCATGCGCGCTTCGGCGACCGTGTCGCGGCGCGCCCACGTCAGGTGTCCACGCTCGGCACGACGAATCCGGAGGCGCTCGACCTGTATTTGCTTGGGCAGGAGCAGTTGAAGCGACGCGGCGACGGTGTTCGGCAGAGCACCGCGAACTTCGAGCGGGCGGTCCGCCTGGACCCGACGTTCGCCAGGGCCTACGCCGCGCTGGCCACCGCGTTGCAGCTCTATCCGTATTTCGGTGGCACGCGCCCCCAGGACGTGAAAGATTCGACCATCGCGACGGCGAATCGCGCGCTCGCGCTGGACAGCTCGCTGGCCGACCCCCACGTCGCGCTCGGCACCGCGTACGCGCAGGCGGGGCGATGGCAGGAAGCGTTTGCGGAATTCCAGCGCGGCATCGAACGCGACCCGGACGACGTGCCCGCCCGCGCGGCGTACGGTCGGTATCTCGTCATAGCAGGGCGGCCGTCGGAAGCGATCGCACAGCTCGAGGAAGGCAAGCGCGTCGAGCGCGTGTCGCCGCTCATCTCGGCCTGGACCGCATACGCGTACTACGCCATGGGCCAGATGGATTCCGCATACGCCGAGAGTCAGAAGGCCGTGCAGCTCGACTCGACCTTCTTGCCGGCCGCGAACGTCGCGATGCTCGTGCGGCTTGCGCAGGGGAAACCCGAGGAGGCCCGGCGGATCGCGTTGCGGTCGCCCACCGGCGTGATGACGAACGCGCCCTACGTGTTCGGTACGGTGGGAGACACGGCGAGCGCGAATCGGTACGTGCGGGCGATGGAGTCGGCCACGCCTCGGCCATGGTTCGCGGACCCGGTCGAGGCGGGCCTGGCGCTCGCGTTAGGTGACTCGGCTACCGCGCTGTCGGCCCTCGAGCGGTCGCAGCGAACGGCCGGACCGGTCTGGGCCGAGTATATGGGGATCTTCGATCACGCGTACGACCTGGTGCGCCAGAGTCCGCGGTTCACCGCGCTCGTGCGGCAGGCGAACCTGGACCTGGGGCGGTTTGATCCGGTGCGTCGCGGGCGGTAGGTCTACTGCGCCTCCGTCTTCCGTCGCTCCATCTCGACCTGGCCGCGGAGGATCGAGCACCAGTCCTTGTGTTCGGCCACGGGCATGCCGCATTCGACGCAAATCCGCACGCGCTGGGCGGGCGCAGGGGTGTTCGACGAGAAAAGGCGCTTGAGGAACGACATTCCGAATCTCCGGGATACGTTGAAAGACGTGGTCAGTACGTAAGCAGGGCCGGCTGGGTTCCACTCGTCCCGGGCAGCCAATCCTCAGGCGGGCGGGCGGTGCTGGATTAGATCAACGGAACCGCGAAAGGGTTGGTACCCCAAATCGTGCGAATGACATTCCGACTGCGAACAGCCATGGGGATGAGGTCGATCCGACATGTCAGTCTCTGGCTGACGCTGCAGCTATCTCTCGGTGCCACATGCATCTATGCACAACGAACGCCGACCGCGGCTCGAGTAGACGACAGTACGACACTCATCGTGCTGGGGGTGGAACACTCGGCACAGCTCGCCGGGCGAAGGTATCACCCGGGTTATCTCCGCGCCTTCATCGACCGCGTGCATCCGGCCGCGATCTGCGTGGAGCGATCTCCCGACGAGTTCGCGCGCGGGGATTACTACGAGTTCACCTATGAGGTCCAGCATATCGCTGTTCCGTACGCACGCGCGCATGGAGTGGACCTCTGCCCAATAGACTGGCTGCCGAGTCGCGACGACGAGCGCCTCGCCTTCGGGCGACTCGAGGTGGTGGAATTGCCGCCGGTGCGTGCGCGACGCGACTTCCAGGGTTTTCTGGTAATCGACAGCACCTCGATGGGTCGCACGCTCTTCTACGCAGATTCTGCAGCCGATCGCGACGCCGCGAAGCGGTTTTACGACCGTCCCCGCGCGGCCGGCTGGGCTGATTTCCCACGACGCCTCGGGCTCTATCGCACCTTCATGCAGGCCATGCGAGTGCGTGGTGCGCTCGACGCGCACCGCCACCAGACGGTGCTCGTCGTCGTCGGGTCAATGCACAAGGATGACATCGAGCACGTACTTGCTCAGGATGCCAACGTTCGAATCGTGCAGCCGTCGTCCTATGGTGCGCCGTCAGCCGCCGACGCAGACGCGAGGCTCGAGGACGCGGATCTGGCCGCGATCGCGTCCTTCAACTTGTTAGGCGTACAGCCGCTGGAGGGACCGGTCGACTGGGCGTGGGTCGGCGAAGTCCTCGAGCGCCTCTCGCGCAAACACCCGAACGCTCCCGAGCTACCGCTTTTCCGGGAGCGATACGCGGTACTCACGCGAGGCGTCCCGGCAGCCGAAGCGGCCGCCGCGTATGAGCGATTGGCAGCGAGCACGGACTCGCTCGCCCAGTTCACGTTCGCCGGCGTCGAGGATGTCCGGCGCCTCGATTCCTATTTCGATCCGTTCGGGAATCTCGGCGTGCGCCAACGCGCGCTCCTCGAGGCCGCACGGGAGTGGTCTCGCGCAGGTCAACCGGCGCGGGCGGCGCAGCTTCGAGCACAGCTAACGGCGACCGGCACGTGGTCGCTTCTTCGTCGAGCACAACTGGCAGCGTACTGGGATCGGTACATAACGCCCGCGACCGACTCGTTGGCCCGCTAAAGCCACTCCCCTTGACATCTATGGGAGCGCGAACGTACCGTCGTTATCGGCCCGTGCGAGCAGTGGGAGGAGATGCCGCGACCGAATGACGTACTCCAGGGCACCCTGGATTTGCTCGTGCTCAAGACGCTGGCCCAACTCGGCTCGATGCACGGCTTCGGCATTGCCCTGCACGTCCAACAGGTCTCCAACGATCTGCTGCGCGTCGAGGAGGGCTCCCTCTATCCGGCGCTGCACCGCATTCAGCAGGCCCGTTTGATCGCCTCCGAATGGAAGAGCACCGAGAACAACCGGCGCGCGAAATACTATCGGCTGACGCCTCTGGGGAGGCAGCAATTGGCGCGAGAAGAGCAAGACTGGGCCAAGCTGGTCAAAGGCGTGACCGCCATCCTCCGATATGCCTGAGCTGCCCGCGGCATTGGCACGATTCGCTTCCCTGCTCGACCGGGTGCTCGGCGTGTTTCGCAGTCGGCGTATCGAGAACGAGCTCCGGGAGGAAATGCGGGGGCACATGGCGATGCGCACGGAGTGGCTCATCGAACGAGGTCATCCTCCGGATGACGCGCGCAGGGAGGCTGCTCGACAGTTCGGGAATCGCACGCGCATGGAGGAGGAGGCGCGAGCGCAAGACCTATGGCCTCCGCTCGAGTCGGTGATCCAGGATCTGCGCTACGCGCTTCGATTGCTGAGACGCAATCCGGGCTTTACCGCGATCACCATCCTCGTACTGGGACTCGGGACTGGGCTCAACGCCGCGATGGTCAGCGTCTTCGAGCACGTGCTCCTTGCGCCATTGCCGCTTCCCAATGCCGGCCAGCTATACGTTGTCTCGTCGCATGCCCACTCTCTCGGCGACGTACGCCGCGCGGCATCCGGACCGGATTTCCGCGACTATCGAGACCAGGCGACTAGTTTCTCCGGCGTCGCTGCGTTGATCCCGCGATTCGCCATGGTCTGGACCGGAGACCGAGAGCCGCGTGTGGTGAACTGCGCCGCGACCACGATGCAGTTCTTCAACGTGACAGGCGTTCAGGCAGCGTTGGGACGGGTTTTTGTCCCCAGTGAGTTCGGTGACCTTCAGAACGAAACGGCGCTCATCTCGTGGAGCTTCTGGAAGAACCAGCTCGGCGGCGATCCGCATGTGATCGGCCGTACGCTGCGGCTCGAAAATTTTCCATCCACGATCGTCGGTGTGTTGCCGCCGATGCCGGATCTCTACTCCGACGTGGACGTCTGGCTCAAGCTCACCACCGAGCCGGCCTGGCCGTACATGGGTTGGCGCGCGAACAAGTTCCTGGACGTCATTGGACGACTGAAGCCGGGCGTGGATCCGCGAGTTGCCCAACAGGAGCTCACCGCCATTCTGCGCCGAGCGCCGGATGAGCCACGTGACGTGGAAGCACAGCTGACTCCGCTGCGCGATTTCATCGTCGGTCCCGTTAGGCAGCAGCTCGAGATCATCATGGTGGCGGTCGCGCTCGTGCTGCTGGTCACACTCTTCAACACCGCCGCCATCTTCCTCGCGCGGTCCATCAAGCGGCGGCCCGAGTTCGCGATGCGCATCGGACTCGGCGCGAGCCGCGGGCGCGTTCGCCGGCAGCTGCTCGCGGAGGGCGCGCTGGTGAGCGTCGCAGGGTGCGCATTGGGCGTGGTGCTCGCAGTCCTAGGCGTGTCCGCGATGCGACAATTCCCGGTCGTCGGGGTTCCCCGAATCGGCGACGTGCATCTGAGCGGTGGCGCGCTCGCGGCGTGTCTCGGCGTCGTGCTGCTGAGCACCTTCGTCTTCGCGGGGCTTCCCGGAAGCCTCGTGAGACTCGACCTCGCCACCGCGTTTCGCGGCGGGCGAACGGAGACGGGACGAGCGCATCGCCCGTTCGCGTTCTTGATCGTCGGCGAGGTCGCATGCGCGGTGGTGTTGACGGTGTGTGCCGGGCTGCTCGTGCACAGCTTCATGCACCTGCGGGCGGTGGACCTCGGGTATCAGCCCGAGCGCGTGGTGACTGGTTACTTGCGCACCAACTACACCAGCCCGGAAGGGTTTCCGTTCTGGAGCAATGTGCTACACGCAACCGGTGCGCTGCCGGGTGCGACGTCGTCGGCGATCTCGGACTGCCTGCCGTCGGTACGGGCCAACGCGGCAACCATCATGTTCGCGGATCGCCCGAACGCGCGCGGCCGCGAGCCCTCGACGGGCGCGTGCTGGATCAGCGCGGACTACTTTCGGACGCTTGGCGCTGCGCTCGTGCGCGGACGCCTGTTCACGGATCACGACGACGCGGACGCGCAGCCGGTGGCGATCATCAACGTCGAAGCTGCGCGCCGACTCTTTCCGAACGTGGACCCTGTCGGGAGGCAAATCGGTGTGAACTATCTGGCGTTAGGCAGCCGGACGGTCGACACCGTTCCACGGCTGCGTCAGATCGTCGGGATCGTGTCGAACATGCGGCAGGTGGCCGTCAACCTGCCGCCGGGCCCGGCGATCTATCTGCCGTACGCCCAAGACGAAACGCATCACGTATTGAATTCGATGAACGTCTATGTCCGCAGCGCCGGAAGAGATCCTGCCGCGCTGGCGCGTGAAATCCGCAGCAGCATCCAGGCGATGTACGCCGATCAACCGGTCGAGGGCATCCGGGTGATGCCGCAGGTGATCGCCGGCTCGATGGCCAGGCGAACGTATGCGATGGTGCTGTTGCTCGCGTTCGCGTTGCTCGCTCTGCTGCTCTCTGCGTTAGGCATTTACGGCGTGGTCTCGTACGTGACGCAACAGCGGACGCGCGAGTTCGCCATCCGCCTGGCGCTCGGCGCGCAGCATCGCGATGTCTTGGCCGACGTATTGAAGGGCGCTGGCCTGCTCGTAGGGATCGGAGTGGTGCTGGGTGCTGGACTGTCGCTGCTCGTGTCAGCGGGTCTGTCGCAGCTGCTGTTCGAGACGGGCGCCGCCGATCCTGTGGTCTATGGATGTGCGATCGCACTACTTGGCCTGACGGGCACCGCCGCTTCGCTGGGGCCGGCCATTCGCGCGACGCGCCTGGATCCGCGGACGGCGCTCAACGAGCCGTAGCGGAAGGGGCCAACGGTTGACGCAGACCGGACTTCCTTTCTCGTAGAAGGATCGGCGGCATCTCGGACACTGCGCGTTGCAGGGCCGCTCAGGCGACGAACGATGCGCCCGCGACCCGCCCGAATTGAAGCTCGTGCAGCCGCGTATACACGCCGCCCGACGCGAGCAGCTGCTGGTGCGTCCCCCGCTCGCAGATGCGACCGTGATCCACCACGAAGATCTGGTCCGCCTGCTGCACCGTCGCCAGGCTGTGCGCGATCACGATCGTCGTCTTGCCGCGCATCAGCCGCCGGAGCGCCTCGAGCACGAGCGATTCCGACCCGGCGTCGAGGCCCGTGGTCGGCTCGTCGAGGATCAGAATCGGCGCGTCGCGGATGATGGCGCGAGCGATGGCGATGCGCTGGCGCTGTCCACCCGACAACGTGACGCCACGCTCCCCCACCATCGTGTGGTAGCCGTCCGGAAGCTCACGAATGAATGCATCGGCATTGGCCAGCTCCGCCGCGCGGACGATTTCGCGGCGCCGTGCCCGGTGCTTGCCATACGCGATGTTCTGCCAGACCGGCCCGCGGAACAGCAGGGTGTCCTGCAACACGAAGCTGATGTACTCGCGCAAAGATTCCTGGTAGAACGACCGCACGTCGCTTCCGTCGATCGATACGCGTCCCGACTGCGGGTCGTAGAATCGCGCGATGAGACTGATCAGGGTCGTCTTGCCGGCCCCCGTCGGGCCGACGATCGCCGCAACCGACCCAGCCGGGATCGTGAGATCGACGTCGACGAGTGCCGGGCGATCGGGCGCGTACCCGAACGTGACGTTGTCGAAGTCGATTCTCCCGCGGAAGCGACGCGCGCGTCGCGCTCCCGGCAGATCGCGCACCTCGGCTTCCACGCCCAGAAAGCCGTTGATGCGATCCCGCGACACGAGCGCGCGCGAGTAGGTCTCCGTCATCTTCGACAGATCGCGGATCGGCTTGTACATCTTGCCCAGGTACAGCAGGAAGACGACGAGCGCGCCCGCGGTCAGCCGGCCATCGAGCACGTGACGCGCGCCGAACCAGAGCACGGCCGCGCTGCCGAGGGCGACGATGATCTCGACCGTGGGCGACAGCTTCGCCTTGACGTCGCGTGCGCGAAGGGTGGAGTCGACGATCTGCGCGCTCTGATCGTCGAAGCGGCGCCGCT
>Ga0207674_10006774_pt1 | contig 13443 bp, 11 predicted proteins | sample KBSCornC72_FD_184303 | JGI IMG/M metagenome (GOLD analysis project Ga0207674, IMG submission 184303) | Corn rhizosphere microbial communities from Kellogg Biological Station, Michigan, USA - KBS Corn C7-2 (SPAdes) (version 2) | ecosystem: Host-associated > Plants > Roots > Rhizosphere > Soil ... | reverse complement strand
CTGGGCCGGCTTGCCGGCAGCCGCGAGGACGTGCTGGTGATCGCGCCGGAGCCGCTTCGCCTCGGGAGCCGCTACCGGATCGAGGGCACGGCCAGGCCGATCGACGGGCCGGCCGCGGGCTACTACGCCGGGCGGGGCGCCCACCTGGAGCTGCGCGCCGGCGCGATCGACGCGGTCGGCCGCCGCAGCGGTGGGTGGGGCGTTATCGATGCCCTGCACCACGCCGCGCTGGTCCGGATGGGCGCGGCCGGGCGGCCCACCCAGCAGCGCAGCCTGGTAGCCGGGGTGACGCTGGGCGACGTTTCCGGGCTGGACGACGTCCAGCGCGAGCGATTCCGCAGCAGCGGCCTCTCGCACATCGTGGCCGTCTCGGGCCAGAACGTCGCCCTTGTGGTGGCCTTCACGATCGTCATGCTGGGTCTGGCCGGGCTGCTCGGCGGCCCCGCCCGGTGGACGGCGCTCGCGGTCACCATCCTCTACGTGCTGGTCACAGGGGCCGGGCCGTCGGTGGTGCGCGCCGGAGTCGCCGGAGGCCTGACGCTGACCGCGTGGCTGGTCTCGCGGCCGGTGCTCCGTTGGCACCTGGTTGCCTGCGGCGCCGTGACAGTGCTCGCGATAAACCCGCTCGACCTGTTCAACCCGGGCTTCCAGCTGAGCTTCGCGGCGGTGGCGGCGATCCTGCTGGTCGCTCCCCGATTCCGGCCCGGAGCCGGCCAGGCGGTCGCGATCTCGGTCGCCTGCTCGCTGGCGACGGCGCCCATCGCCTGGTGGCATTTCGGGCGGGTGGCGCCGATGTCGGTACCGGCGAACCTGCTCGCCCTGCCCGCCGTGGCGCCGATCCTCGTGCTGGGCCTGGCCGCCATCCTGGCCGGCTCGGTGTGGCCACCGCTGGCGTCCCCTTTGCTGGGGCTGGCCGACGTCCTCGCCGCCTACGTGCTGTGGGTGGCCGAGCTGTGCGCGGGCTGACCCATAGACGGGGGCACCGGGAATGTCAGGCCGCGGTGGCTCGGGGCAGTGGCCGCTCGTCCGGGCCGATGTAGCGCGAGTCGGGGCGGATCAGGCGGCCGGTCTCGGCCTGCTCGAGAACGTGCGCGCACCAGCCGGCGGTGCGAGCGACGGCGAAGGCCGGCGTATAGAGGTCGGTCATCAGGCCGACGCCGTCGAGCACGATCGACGCGTAGTACTCGACGTTGGTCTTCAGCGGCCGGTTGGGCTTGTGCTCGGCCAGCAGCCGGAGAGCGACGTCCTCGACCTCGATCGCCAGCTTCAGCCAGTCGGCGTCGGCCGCCAGCGTCTCGCCGACATGGCGGAGCGCCCGGGCGCGGGGGTCCATCGTCTTGTAAACGCGGTGGCCGAAGCCCATCAGCCGCTCGCCGCGGGCCAGGGCGCCGCGCATCCATTCCTCGGCGTGCGCCACGTCGCCGATCTGCGTCAACTGGTCACGCACCTCGCTGGGAGCGCCGCCGTGCAGCCGCCCCTTGAGCGCGCCCACGGCACCGCTGACGGCGCTGGCCAGGTCGGACTGTGTCGAGGTGATCACTCGCGCCGTGAAGGTGGAGGCGTTCAGGCCGTGTTCGGCGCAGACCGTGAAGTAGGCGTCGAGCGCCCGCGCCTTGGCGGGGTCCGGCAGCTCGCCGGAGATGGCGTGCAGCAGCCGTCCGGAGATGCCCAGGCCGGCGGCCTCGGCCGAGTCGACCGGCTCGCGCCCATCCCGCAGCCGCGCGAACCCGCCGACCACCGCCGGTCCCAGCGCGATCAGCTCCCGGGCCTGCTCCGGTGTCGGCGGCCAGTCCATCCGCCGCTCGGCCCCGAAGGCCGAAAAGCCTGTGCGAAGCGCGTCCAGCGGGGCGCAGGATGTGGGCAGGCTGCGCAGCGCTCCGAGCACGGTCGGCGACAGCTTCGCCGGCGCCAGCACCTCGTCGACAGCCGGCCACTCGCCGTCCAGCAGCAGCCGCACGACCCGGTCGTAGCTGCCGTTCGCGGCCAGGTCGCCGATCTCGTATCCGCGGTACAGCAGCCGTCCCGCCTGTCCGTCGACGAGGCTGATCGTCGTCTCGGCGGCGACGACGCCTTCGAGCCCGCTGTTGACCTCTCCCGCCATCGCGCCGGGAGTGTATCCCCGTGACGTCAACCGATTGCCCGGTCCGCGTGCATGCGAGAATGCAGCCATGAAGCTGTCGGCGAAAGCGGACTACGCCGTGCGGGCCGTGCTGGTGCTGGCGTCCCACGCAGAGCCGGCGCCGCTCAAGGGCGAGCTGATCGCGCGGCGTCAGGGGCTGCCGCTGAAGTTCGTTGAGAACATCCTCGGCGAGCTCAAGCACGCGGGCATCGTGATGTCGCAGCGAGGCCCGGAGGGCGGCTACCGGCTGGCGCTGCCGGCCGACCAGATCACGGTCGCCGAGGTGATCCGCGTGGTCGACGGCCCGCTGGCGGCGGTCGCCGGCATGCGGCCGGAGAGCATCAGCTACCCGCCCGGGGCCGAGGCGCTGCCGGACGTCTGGCTCGACGCCCGCACGCAACTGCGGGCGGTGCTCGAGCACGTCACGTTCGCCGATCTGGTCGAACGGTCGCAGGCCAAGCGGCTGGCCGCCGACCCCGGCTCCGCGGCCGCCACGGCCGTCGCCGATGAGTCATAAGCCCGCCTACCTGATCGCCGGCAGCGACTGGCCGAAGGTGGATGCGGCGGCGGCCCGCCTGCGGGCGCAGTTCGACGAGGACTCGATCCTGCAGATCACGGTCGGAGACGAGGAGGCGGAGGACATCGTCGGCGCGTGCCTGTCGCTGGGCCTGTTCGGCGGGGAACGGCTGGTCTTCGTGCGCGGCGTCGAGTCGCTGCCCGACGACCAGGCCACCGCGATCGCCGGCTACCTGTCCGACCCCACGCCGGACACCTGCCTGGCGCTGTTCGGCGCCGCCGGCGTCGACCCCAAGGGAGTGCTGGCGCGGGCCGTGGAGGCCGTCGGCGACGTCCGCTTCTTCGACGCGCCGGACAAGAAGCAGGCGGCCGAGTGGGTGACCCGGCGGTTTTCCGAGCACGGCGTCCGCGTCCCGGCGGCGGTCTCGCGACGAGTCGTCGAGCGGGCCGGCGAGGACATCGGCGATCTCGCCCTGGAGGTCGAGAAGCTCGCCGTTCACTGCCATCCCGACCCGCCGGGGCTGGACGACGTCGACCGGCTGGTGATCGCCCAGCCCGACGTGAAGCCGTGGGACGTGACGGACGCCTGGGGTCGCCGTGACGCTGCGGCCGTGATCGAACTGGCCACCGCCGATATCGAGCGCTCGGAGGACGTGCACCGCACGATCGGCCAGATCACCGCCCACGTCCGCCGCGTTCGCCAGGCCGTGGTGCTGCTCGAGAGCGGCGCCGGCCAGGCCGAGGTACAGCAGGCGCTGGGGTTGAAGCCCTACCCGGCCAAGAAGCTGTGCGAGCAGGCACGCGGCTTCTCGGAGCCCGAGCTGGCAGCGGCCATCGTCCGCCTCGCGGGGCTCGACCTGGCTGTCAAGGGAGGCAGCCGCCTCGACGCGCGGTTCGAGCTCGAGCTGGCACTGGCCGAGATCACGGCCGGCTGATGTCGGCAGACACGGTCGCCGCCGCGGTGTCGGCGCTGGTCGCGCTGGCCTGCACCGTCATCCTCGGGTCGCGCCTGGCCGCCACTGACCGGGGCCGCGCGCCGTTGATCGCCTGGACGATCGGCTTTGCCCTGTTCACGGTCGCCAGCGCGTGCCTGTGGCACGGTGCTGCACGGGGCTGGGGGGAGGACGTCTACCGGCTCTACTACCTCGCCGGCGGCATTCTGGTGGTGCCGTTCCTGGCCGTGGGGGAGCTGCTGCTGGTGCTTCCCGGCCGCCGCGTGTCGCGACTGGCGGCGGCAACCATGCTGTGGCTGACGTTCGCCTCGGCCGCCGCCGTGCTGGCCGCGGACGTCGATCACAGAGCGCTCGCCTCGGCCGGTGCGGCCCCGCCCAACCACGCGCTGGGCGGGCCGTGGACGGCGATCCTCGCCATCTCGGTGAACTCGGTGGGCACGATCGTGATTCTGGCCGGCACCCTGCAGTCCGCCCGTCGGCGGCGCGACTGGAGGCCGCTGCTGGTGGCGGCGGGGGTGGCCGTGATCGGCCTTGCCTCGACCGCGACCCGGTTCGACGTCTATGCCCTGTTCGCGCTCGGCCAGGCCGCCGGGATCGTGCTCATCCTGGCCGGGCTGATCGCGCCGGGACGCGCGCGCCGACGGCCGGAGCCCGCGCCGGGCTAGGCGGCGGTCTTCTCGCCGGCGGCGATCCGCGCTGCCTGCGACTTCTTGCGGGCGGCGGCGTTCTTATGGATCGCCTTGCGGGCGGCGGCGCGATCGAGCAGCACCGTCAAACGGCGGTGGATGTCGGTCACCGTCTCGCCCTCGCCGCCCTCGGCGGCGTCCGCCAGCCGGCGGAACAAGGTCTTGATCTGGGTCCGATAGCGCAGGTTCTCGAGCCGCTGTCGCGCGGCAACCCGCACCCGCTTCGCCTGCTGTTTGGAATTCGCCATAGAAAAGCCCCTCCGCGGGGCGAGGGGAATGATACCACCACCGGCGCGGTTTCCCACCTCAACACCCGCTCGCAGGCGTCCGGGCCCGTCGGGGCCGCCGGGGGACGGACCCTCTAGACTCTCCGGCCAATGTCCGAACGGCGACGCCTGGCCGCGTCAACCGCCATCTTCGGCGCCGCGACCGCGATCTCGCGGGTGGCAGGCCTGGCACGGGAGATCGTGGTCGCCGCGCTGCTCGGCTCCGGGCCGGTGGTGTCGGCCTTCAACATCGCGTTCAACCTGCCCAACACGGTGCGCAGCATCGTGGCCGACAACGCGATCAGCGGCGCCTTCGTGCCGGTGTTCGTCGAGCTGCAGGAGCGGGGCGACCACCGGGAGGCCTGGCGGGTGGCCGGCATGGTGCTGTGGACGGCCGCCGTCGCGCTGGGAGCCATCGCAGCGCTGTTCATGCTGCTCGCGCCCTGGTGGGTGCCGCTGATCGTCGGCGATCACGGTATCTCGAGCGACCTGGTCGTCACACTCACCCGCTGGCTGTTCCCGATCGTGCCCGTGCTGGGCATGACGGGCGTCGTCACCGGCATCCTCAACTCCGAGCGGATCTTCGGCGTGCCGGCCCTGACGCCGGTGATCTGGAACCTGGTCATCATCGGGTCGCTGGCTGTGGCAGCCACGGTCTCCGACTCGGAGCAGCAGGTCGAGATCTACGCGGCGGGGGTGCTGGTGGCCACCATCGTGCAGTTCCTGATCCCGCTGCCCCTGCTCCGGGGACGCGGCCAGGGGCTGGCCTTCGAGCTGGGGTTCGGCAACCCGCATGTGCGCCGGATCCTGAAGCTGATGCTGCCGGTCTCGATCGGGCTGGGGCTGATCAACATCAACCTGACCATCGACCTGGTGGTCGGCAGCTACGCCAGCGGTCATGCGGTGTCCGACCTGAACTTTGCGTTTCGCATCTTCATGCTGCCGCAGGGGCTGTTCTCCGTGGCCGTGGCCACCGTGCTGTTTCCCGAGATCGCGCGCCGGGCGGCCCGCGGCGAGTTGCCCGGCGTGGCGGCGCTGGTCGGGCAGGGGATGCGGACGATCGCATTCCTGCTGCTGCCCGCTGCCGCGGTGTCGGCGGTGATGGCAGAGCCGATCGTGCGGCTGCTCTACCAGCGCGGCGAGTTCACCGGCTTCGACACCGAAAACGTCTCCCGGACGCTTGTCGCCTTCTCGGTCGGGCTGGTCTTCAACGGGCTCTCACTGCTGCTGACCCGGGCGTTCTACAGCCTCCAGGAGCCACGCGTGCCCACTCTGGTGGCGGCCGGGAACCTGCTCGTGAACCTGGTGCTGGACATCGCCCTGCTGCGCTACGGGGCCGCCGGCATCGCCGCGTCGACCGCGGTCGTCACCGTCCTCAATGCCGGCCTGCTGGCCGTGCTTCTGCGCCGCCGGGTGGGTCTTCTCGGCGGCCGTGCGCTGATCGCCGAGGCCGCCCGGATCGCCCTGGCCGCGGCGCTGGCGGCCGTGGTCGCGCTCGGCGTCTGGTGGCCGCTTGACGCCGTGCTCGGCCGTTCCACGGTCGGCCAGCTGGGCAGCCTGGTACCCGCACTGGCGGCGGCGGGAGCCGTCTACCTGGCGGCGGCGCGAGTTCTGGGGCTGGCCGAGATCGCCGTGCTGCGGTCCCTGATTCGACGCTGACCGCGGCGGTGGAGCTGGGCTGCGGCGGCGTGACCTGAGTCCGGGGGAGGGAGACGAGGAAACGCCGCCGCAGCCATGCGGGCCCGAGCCGGATGAGGAGGGACAAGAGCGCCCGGCCCGCGTGTCCCGCGGCTATCGGCAGCTCCGAACGGGGACTTGAGGCCTTCACCGGTAACCTGCATCCGTGGCCCTCTCCCGGATTCGCAACTTCTCGATCATCGCCCACATCGACCACGGCAAGTCGACGCTGGCCGACCGCATCCTGCAGATCACGCAGACGGTGTCCGAGCGGGAGATGCGAGACCAGGTGCTGGACTCCATGGATTTGGAGCGCGAGCGGGGGATCACGATCAAGGCCCAGGCCGTCCGCGTCATGTTCAAGGCGGCCGACGATCGCGTCTACGAGCTCAACCTGATCGACACCCCCGGCCACGTCGACTTCACCTACGAGGTGAGCCGCAGCCTGGCCGCCTGCGAGGGCGCCCTGCTTGTGGTCGACGCCGCCCAGGGGCTGGAGGCGCAGACGCTGGCCAACGCCTATCTGGCAATCGAGAACGATCTCGACATCGTTCCCGTGATCAACAAGATCGACCTCCCGGCCGCGGATCCCGACGCCGTCGCCGTCGAGGTGGCCGACCTGATCGGCGACTCGGCCGACAACGTGCTGCGCATCTCCGCCAAGACCGGGGCCGGGGTGGGCGAGGTGCTGCAGGCGGTGGTCGACCACATCGCACCGCCCGACGGTGACCCGGCGGCCCCGCCGCGGGCGCTGATCTTCGACTCCTCCTACGACCAGTACCGGGGGGTGCTGGCCTTCGTGCGGATGGTCGACGGTTCCTTTCACAAGGCCGACGCGGTGCGGGCGATGGCCCAGGGAACCCGGTTCGACGTCGAGGAGCTGGGCTTCTTCTCCCCGGGCATGCGGCCGGCCAAGCACCTAGGGGCGGGGGAGGTGGGCTATATCGTCACCGGGCTCAAGGACGTCTCACAGCTGCGTGTCGGCGATACGCTGACGCTGGCCAAGGGTGGCGCCGAGCAGGCGCTGCCCGGCTACCAGGACGTGAAGCCGATGGTGTTCTCGGGGCTGTTCCCGACGGACTCCGACCAGTACCCGGAGCTGCGCGACGCGCTCGAGAAGCTGAAGCTCAACGACGCCGCGCTGTCCTACGAGCCCGAGGTGTCGCAGGCGCTGGGGTTCGGCTTTCGCTGCGGCTTTCTGGGCCTCCTGCACATGGACATCGTCCGTGAGCGGCTGGAGCGGGAGTACGACCTCGACCTGCTGGTCACCGCGCCCAACGTGGCCTACCGGGTGCAGGACGCGAACGGCACCTGGCACGAGGTTCACAACCCGGCGCAGATGCCCGCGGGCGGCGAGGTGCTGGCCACGGAGGAGCCGTACGTGCGGGCGTCCATCATCGTGCCCAAGGAGTTCGTCGGCACGATGATGGATCTGAACCAGGACCGCCGTGGCGACTTCCAGCACATGGAGTACCTGTCGGAGGAGCGCGTGCAGCTGGTCTACGACCTGCCGCTGGCCGAGATCGTGCTCGACTACTACGACCAGCTCAAGTCGCGGACGCGCGGCTACGCCTCGTTCGACTACGACCTGCTCGGGTTCCGGGTGGGGAACTTGGTCAAGGTCGACGTGCTGCTGGCCGGCGAGCAGGTCGACTCGCTGTCGCTGATCACCCACCGGGACAACGCCTACAAGCAGGGCAAGCAACTGGTGGAGGCGCTCCGCGAGCGGATCCCCAGGCAGATGTTCGAGGTCGCCATCCAGGCAGCGATCGGCTCCCGGGTGATCGCCCGCGAGACGGTGAAGGCCAAGCGCAAGGACGTGCTGGCCAAGTGCTACGGCGGCGACATCAGCCGCAAGCGCAAGCTTCTGGAGAAGCAGAAGAAGGGCAAGAAGCGGATGAAGCAGGTCGGCAACATCGAGGTGCCGCAGGAGGCATTCCTGGCCGTGCTCGACATCAATCGAGATGCCGCCGGTGCCGGTTGAGGTGCTGACCGGCGAGGTCGCCCGGCCGCACCGGCAGCGGTCGGCCGCGGCCCGCGTCGAGCACCTCTATGTGCACGTGCCCTTCTGCGCCCATCGCTGCGGCTACTGCGACTTCGTCACCGTCACCGGAAGCGAGCCGCTGCACGCCCGCTATGTCGACGCGCTGATCGCCGAGCTGGCCCAGCGGGCACGCCTGGTGCCGGCGCCGGCCACGATCTTCGTCGGCGGAGGGACGCCGTCGCTGCTCTTGCCGCCGCTGCTTCGCAGGCTGCTGGCGGCATTGCCGCCCGCGACGGAGATCACCGTCGAATGCAATCCCGAGACGGTGTCGGAGCAGACGGCCGACGCCCTGGCCGCCGGCGGGGTGACCCGTGTGTCGCTGGGCGCGCAGAGCTTCCGGACGCAGCTCCTGGGCACGCTGGAGCGGCGGACGCGACCGGCCCAGATCCGACATGCGGTGGAGCGGCTGCGGGCCGCGGGCATCGCAAACCTCAACCTCGACCTGATGTTCGGGGTTCCAGGCCAGTCGTCGCATGACCTCCTCGCAGACATCGACGACGCCTGCTCGCTGGAGCCCGACCACATCAGCTACTACGAGCTCGAGGCTAAGCCCGGCACGCGGTTCACCCACGCCCACGGGGATGAGCTGGAGCGGCAGGCCGAGCGGATGGAGGCGTACTACGAGCAGGTGGTGGACGGCCTGCGGACCGCCGGGTACAGGTGGTACGAGACCGCCAACTTCTGCCGCCCGGGACTCGAGTCGCGGCACAACCTGGGCTACTGGCGGGGCGCCGACTACCTGGGCGCCGGCATCGGCGCCGTCTCCACGCTCGGTCTCGAGCGGCGCCGCAACCGGCCGTCGCTGCCGCGGTACCTGGCGGCGCTCGAGGCGGGCGCCGCGCCGCCGGCGGAGGTCGAGCAGCTGTCCGCCGCCGAGCGCGCCGTCGAGCGGGTGATGCTCGGCCTGCGGCTCGACCGGCCGCTGCCGCTCGGCGCGCGTGAGCTGGCCGTGCTCGACACCGGGCAGGTCGAGCGGCTGGAATCCGCCGGGATGCTCATCACCGAGGCCGGTACGATCGTGCTGACCGAACGTGGAAGGTTCGTGGCCAACGACGTGATTGCGAGCATCCTTCTGTGACCGACCGGGCCCTCGACCTGACGCCCCGCCAGGTGCAGATCCTGACTCACGTCGTCACCGAGTACATCGCCACCGGGCACCCGGTCGGGTCCAAGACGGTGGTCGCCCACGGCGTGGTCGACGCATCATCCTCCACCGTTCGCTACGAGCTGGCCGAGCTCGAGCTGCGCGGGCTGCTCGACCATCCGCACACCTCCGCCGGGCGCGTCCCCACGGAGGCCGGCTACCGGCTGTACGCCGAAGCGCTGCTCGAGCAGCCGCTGGGATCGGCCCCGTTGCCCGTCGACCTGAGCTCGGTGCAGAAGGAGATCGACACCGCGCTGCGCACGACGACGGAGATGCTCTCCCAGGTGACGAGCCTGCTGACGGTCGTCACCGCACCCGCGCTGGAGACCACCGAGATCCGACACGTGGAGGTGCTGCTGCTGCAGCCGGGCGTGGTAATGGTCGTCGTCATCACCTCGACGGGAGGCGTGACCAAGCGGATCATCGCCTTCGACCAGGCGGTCGACCCGCGCCAGGTCGAGTGGGCCCGCGCGTATCTGAACGAGCAGTTCTCCGGCGTGCGGATCGGCGCCCGGGTGGTGGCGGCCAAGCTGTTCGACCCCGGGCTGTCTCCAGGCGAGCGAGCATTCCTGGAGGCTCTCGAGCCGGCCTTCTCGGAGCTGGTGGGCACGTCCGACCAGACGCTCTACATCGGCGGGGCGGGCGCGCTGGTGTCGGAGATGCGCTACGCCGACGTGGCCCAGATCAACCAGCTGATGCGCGCGCTCGAGGAGCGCGTGGGGCTGTTGGAGGTGCTGCGGGGCGCTCTCGACAGCGAGCGCCTGTTCCTGCGGATCGGGTCGCAGACCGGACTCCCGGAGATGCAGGGGCTGTCGCTGGTCGCCGCGAACTACGGCCTGGTCACCCGCAACCTGGGCACCGTGTCGTTGATCGGGCCGACGCGCATGGACTACACGTTCGCCATCCGCTCGGTGCGCGGCGCAGCGGCGGCGCTGTCCGAGTTCGTCGAGGACGTCTACGACGGGTAGGTGATGACTCCATGCCCGGGGGGCACGCTGAAGCGGACGGTGGTGCCCTGGCCGGGAGTCGACGACAGGTCGAGGCAGCCGCCGGCCAGCCGCACCCGCTGGGCCATCGCATCCAGACCCAGGTGGAGCCGCATCCGGCTGCGGTCGAGCGCGACGGCCATGTCGAAGCCCACGCCGTCATCCTTGACGATCCCCTCGATCCAGCCGTCCCGCTCGACCACCTCGACCCGCATGTGCTTCGCGGCGGCGTGCCGGCGGACGTTGGAGACGGCCTCGCTGACGGTGCGGAAGACGAGCGCCTCGGTGGCCTCGTCATGCCGCTCGACCTCGACTGCGGCCGTGGCCTGGAAACCGGCGTCGAGCGCCGCCTGGGCGACCGAATCCTTGATCGCGGCCGCCAGCCCGCAGGTGATGAGCAGCGGCGGTCGCACCTCGAACATCAGCCTGCGGGCCCGTTCGGCGGCGGCACCCAGCGTCTCGCGTGTGCGCCGCACCGCCTCGGCGGCGTCGGTGGGGCATCCCGATGCCAGTGCGCGCTCGATCCGGTCGAGCGACAGCAATGATGCGACCAGGGCCTGGATGGTGTCGTCGTGCAGGTCGCCCGCGATCCGGCTGCGTTGCGCCTCCTCGGTGACCAGCGACATTGCGACCGCCTCGCGGCGCCGCTGCTCGCTGTCGGCGAGCGCCTGCTCGGCCCGCCGGCGCTCGGTGAGGTCGCGGTTTGCGCCGATCGTGCCCACCAGCGCCCCAGACCGGTCGTGCAGCGGCAGAACGATCGTCTCGCTGACGCCCGGCGTGCCGTCACTCCGCACCCATTCCAGCTCGCCCACCCAGCGACCCTCGCTGCGAACGCCGTTGATGATGCCGCTCGTGCGCCGGTAGTCGTCACCGCCCAGCTCCAGCACCGGGCCGAGCTCCCGGCCGATCACCGCGTCCCGCTGGTGGCCGAACATCTTTTCGGCGGCCGCATTCCAGTCGGTGACCCGGCCCTCGGCGTCGGTCACGATCACGCCGTCGTAGATGGCGTCGAAGGCCAGTGCCTTCCGCCGGGTTTCCTCATCGATCGCTGACGCCGTCCCCTCCTCGGAAGGGGGCGTCTGTGTGGGCCGCCGCTTGTCATGCATCGACAACGGCAACAGTACCGTGTTTGTCAGACAGATTCCGAGATGACAACCCGTCCGCCCAAACCCGTCTCCGGCTGCGTGCCGGGCACCCCGACGATCACGTTCGAGTGCCGTGGCGCGCGGCGGCGCGTGCCTGCGTCGGTGCCGGGGACAAACGCCTGGCCTGTCGCCCACTCGACGCGTTCTCTTGGTCTTTAACAGAGCCGCGCGTCGGAGTGGGGCTCCAAACCACTCCGACGCGCTCGACTCCGACCCCCGGCTTCCACGGGTTCAGCGGTGAGACCCCGAGGAGACATCCCCTGCTCGTTTCGGCGGCCCACCGTCCCGAGTCTTTGTCGTCTCCGGCATCGCTTCCCGTCCGTGCCGTCTTCGCGTTGTGGGCTCACAATAGCCTGCCCTCTCGCCCTGGTCAAGTACCCAAATAGGGTGAAATCAAGTATATGGTTGACTGGCACTTCACAGGCATGTTTTCGGCTTGGTCAGCGGGATTTGACTGACCTTCGAGTTTTCTCAGACGGCCTCTGGTCAAGTGGCCGGTTGTTCGCTATGGTGAGCGCATGGGGGAAAGCACCCACACCTTCGAGCAGCACCGGTCAGCTCCCGCGACGCGCCCGCCCGGGGTCGGCGCGCGCGTGCGCGAGCTGCGTCGGGCTCGGGGGCTCACGCAGGCCGAGCTGGGGGGCTCGCGCTTCTCCAAGGAGTACGTGAGCCAGGTCGAGCTCGAGAAGACGCGGCCGTCGGCCGCGGCGCTCGAATGGTTCGCGGAGCGCTTGGGGGTTGATGCGCTCGAGCTGGCGGGTGCTGGGAGTGCGGCGGTCCGCGCCGCGTGCGAGGCGGCTGTGGCGCGCGCCGAGGCCGAGATCGAGGGACACCGGTACATCGATGCCCTGACCGAGCTCGACTCGACGCGCGCCGCGCTCGCCGTCGCAGACGATCCGCGGCTCGAGCTGCGCCACGCGCTCGCCCACGGGTGGGCGATGCATCACGTCGGCCGGCTTCAGGAGGCGCTCGACCGGATCGCCGCCGCGCGCGAGCGCGCGGACTCCCTGGAGGGAATGCAGGAGGCGCGGGCGACCGCCCTCTATCGGATGGGCGTGATCCGCTACAAGATGGGCAGCCTGGCCACCGGTGCCGCCCTGCTCGACGAGGCGCTGCGGGCCTGCGACGACATGAGGTCGCCGTCGGACGCGTTGCGGGCGCGGGTGTTCAACGCCCGAGCCAAGGTGCGCAGGCGCCAGAAGGACTTCACCGCCGCCGCCGAGGACGTGGCGCAGGCGCTCGAGCTCGCCCACGCCCTGGACGATGACCGCGTGCTGGCGGAGACCTACCTCGACGCATCGCTGGTCGCGGAGCGCCAGAACCAGTACAGCGCCGCCCGGGAATACGCCGAGCGGTCGAAGGCGCTGTTCGAGCGGGTGGCGGATCACGAATACGTCGGCAAGCTGCTCAACAACCTCGGCCAGCTGCATGCGATCACGGGCAAGCCGGACAAGGCCGTGCCGCTGCTGCGGGAGTCCTTCCGCATCGCTGTCGAGATGGACAACAAGGTGGACGCTGCCTTCGCAGCCTCGTCGCTGGCCTCTGCCCGGCTGCACACGGGGGATCTCGAGGGTGCGATCGAGAGCGCAGATCGCGCAATCGGGTTATTGGGAGATCGCGAGGAATACCGAGAAGAAGAAGGGAACGCTCGAATGGTGATGGGCCGTGCGCTGATGGCGCTCGGATCGATCGACCGGGCTGAGCAGGCCTTCAAAGCCGCCGTGGAGAGTTTCAGGGTGGTCGAGACGGTCAGTCACCTGGCCGGTGCGTGGTTCGCACTCGGCGATGTGGCAACTGAACGAGGTGAGACCAGTAGGGCAGCGGAGTGGTACCGCAAGGCCGCCGAGGCTTTGCAGGACGTCCGCTGGTGATGAGTCACCCTTGGCAGGAGGGAGAGGGACATGAAG
>Ga0207674_10006771_pt1 | contig 13446 bp, 10 predicted proteins | sample KBSCornC72_FD_184303 | JGI IMG/M metagenome (GOLD analysis project Ga0207674, IMG submission 184303) | Corn rhizosphere microbial communities from Kellogg Biological Station, Michigan, USA - KBS Corn C7-2 (SPAdes) (version 2) | ecosystem: Host-associated > Plants > Roots > Rhizosphere > Soil ... | reverse complement strand
CGCGGTAGCGCGTCACCATTCGCCGCATTCCACAGGAACGCCGCCAGCACAACCGCCGCCTGACGCATGTCGTCGCCCTTCAGGTGATCATAGGTATCGATCGACGTGTGGTGGATACGGCTGCCGTAGTCGAGCGGATCCTGGATGAACTGGAAACCGGGCAGGCCGACCGCCTGCATGAAGACGTGATCGGTGCCGCCGGTCTTGCGGATCACCACCGACGACGCGCCCATCGCGTTGAACGGCTCCAGCCATTGCTTGAAGATCGGCACCACTGCCGGATTGTTCTCGGCATAGATGCCGCGCAGCTTGCCCGACCCGTTGTCGATGTTGAAATAAGCGGCCATTTTCGACCAATCGGCCTTGGTCGCGATCGGCCAGCGATTGGCCCAGCCCTGATAGCGGGCCAGACCGGTCAGCTTGGGATCGCTTGGGCTGCCGCGGGTCGCGAAATGGTTCTCGACATAGGCCAGGCTGCCCAGCAGCCCCTGCTCTTCGCCCGCCCAGAGCGCGAAGCGGATCGTCCGCCTGGGCTTGACCTTCAAGGCCGACAGGATGCGCGCGGCTTCCATGATCATCGCGCTGCCTGCGCCATTGTCCGCGGCGCCGTCGCCCGCCACCCAGGAATCGAGATGCGCGCCGGCCATCACATAGCTGCCGTCCTTGGCACTGCCGGGGATGTCGGCGATGATGTCGTACGCGTTGACATCGCTATCGTCGAAACGGACGTCGCTGTTGATCGACACAGTCGGATTTGCGCCGGCGATCGATAGGCGGACCAGGCGGCGATAATCCTCCGCCGCGATCTCGACGCCAGGCGTCTTCACCGTATCGCCGGCGCCGAACAGATAGCCCTCGCCATGGACGAGCTTGCCGTCGAGCCGCGACTTGGTGGCATAAGCGACCGCGCCTTCCTCCTGCAGGAAAGCATCGAGCTTCTTGGCGAACTCAAGGCGCTTCATGCCGCGATCGGCGGCGGCTGGATCATATTTGGGCTGGACGAACTGATCGAGCTTGGCGAGGTCCTCCGCGGTGTAGCGCTTGAACGGCGCGTCGCCTGGCTCCGAGCCGTCATCGGGCTTCGTCACTAGGACGATCTTGCCCTTGAGCTTGCCTTTCCACTTGGCGAAATCGGCGGGGGTCGCGATCGGCGCGACGATCACCTCGCCCGACACCGTTCCGTTGGTGGCCGGCGTCCAGGCGATCGGGATCGCGGTCAGCTGGATCGGGCGCGGGCTGGTCATCCGCACCGACGAGCTCTCGATCCACCAGCCGCGCCCGAATTCAAACCCTTCCTTATGGACGTTGGTGAGGCCCCATTCGCTGAACTTGGACGAGGTCCACGCCTCCGCCTTGCGCATATTGGGCGAATTGGTGAGCCGTGGGCCGATCTGGTCGGACAGATATTCGGCGGTGGTCATCACCTGCGACCGATTGAAGCCCTCGTCCATGATCCGGTTGACCATCGACAGGTCGTTGGAATGCAGCGACGCGGGAATGGCGATAGCAGCGGCCGCGGCAAAGGCGGCGATCATCTTGCGCATGAACGATTATGCTCCCCGGGGATTGTTATGCGGCGCACGCTATTGCCGCCGCGCGACCCGCGCAAGGGTGTGCCACACATATCGTACGCCTGGTTTCGGCAGCGCCGAAAACGTGCCCCAACCGCGTTGACATGACCGCCGGGCTTGGGCATGGGGCGCCCTCGCTTTTCGAAGCGACCGTCCTTCCCGCGAAGGGCGAAGACCTGGGGACAGGTGGCCGAGTGGTTAAAGGCAGCAGACTGTAAATCTGCCCGTGCAAGCGTACGCTGGTTCGAATCCAGCCCTGTCCACCATTTCCAAATTCTCCCACGTCCGCCGGCGCCACGGAAAGCCCAAGTGTCGCCGATCGATAGCCGCCCCGGGTCGACCGACGCACTTGAGAGGACTGAACGCGGCAGTCGCGATCAGCGGAATGCCTGACCCGAACGCAAGCCGAGGGCGCGGAAGATCATGGCGGCCGGGCAGAATCCAGTGAGGCTCGCCTGGACCATGTTGGCACCGGCGAAGATCGCCAGGGCGATCCACCAGACGTTGACGGTCAAGCTGAGCACGGTGCCCAGCAGGACGATGCAGCCGGCGAAAGCCATCACGGCACGATCGATGTTCACAGTCCTTCTCCTCATTAAAAACGAAGCTTCTTGACGCCCAGCACGTGCAGCGCGAGCTTCTCGTAAAAGGGCTCGCTTTCGCCCTTGCGGATCTTGCGCAGGAAGTATTTTTCGAAGCCGATCTTGGCGAGGTGGACCCACTTGCCTTCGGCCGACCAATTGGTGTTGCGCGGCGGGATTTGCGGCTTGGCGACAAAGGCGACGCCGCTGTCGCCGAAGTCGGCGAGGCAGATCGCATTCCAGCTCGCCTCGTGGCTCGGCTCCTTGCCGTCGAGAATCTCGCCAAGATTTTCGACGATCGCGGTGACCATGCTTTCGATCATGAAGCCGGTCTTAGGCACGCCGACCGGGAGCGGGGTCGGCCCGACCGGCGGGATCGCGATGCAGACGCCGAGCCCGAAGACGTTGGGATATTTCGGATTGCGCTGATGCTTGTCGATCAGGATGAACCCGCGGGGATTGCTCAGCCCCTCGATACCCCGCACCGCCTCGACGCCGCGGAAAGCAGGCAGCAGCATGGCGAAGCCGAACGGGATGTCGTGCGCGCGCTTCGTCTTCCCGTCTTCGTCGACTTCCTCGACGTGCATGACCTCGGGATCGACCGCGATCACCTTGGCATTGGTGATCCACTTGATGTGGCGGTTGCGCATCTCGCTTTCGAGCAGGCTTTTGGTGTCGCCCACCCCGTCGAGCCCGAGATGGCCGATATAAGGTTCGGGAGTGACGAAGGTCATCGGCACGCGGTCGCGTACGCCGCGACGCTTGAGCTCGGTGTCGAGGATCATCGCGAATTCGTAGGCGGGGCCGTAGCAGGACGCGCCCTGTGCGGCACCGACCACGATCGGTCGCGGGTTGGCGCACAAATCCTCGAACCGGCGATGCGTCTCGGCGGCGTGGTGGGTCTGGCAGATCGAAAGCGTATGGCCGTCGGGACCAAAGCCGGGAATCTCGTCGAACGCCAGATCGGGGCCGGTGGCGATGATGAGATAATCATAGGCGAGCGTCGATCCGTCGCCGAGCTCGAGCCGGTTCTCGCCGGGTACTAGCCGCGTGGCGCCGACCGCAGTGAAGTCGATGCCGTGGCGCTTCATCACCGGCGGTAGATGCACCCGGATCGCATCGGGCTCGCGCCAGCCGACGGCGACCCAGGGGTTCGACGGCACGAACCAAAAATCCTCGGAATTGCCGACCAGCACGATCTCCGCGCGGTTCCTCAGCTTCGCGCGCAACTCATAGGCGGCGATCGTGCCACCCAGCCCTGCGCCCAAGACAGCTATTTTCGGTACCGGCACCTCAGCCTCCTGACTTATATATTGTATTTGTCTAATATTCATATTACATGATATTAGCAACTACTAATTTATGAGGTTTCCCATGTTTGGTTTGAGCAATCGCACGCGCATCCACGAACTCGAGCCGCGGGCGTTGAAAGCGATGCTCGACGCGGGCACCGCCATGGTGGTCGACGTGCGCGAGCCCGACGAATTCGCCGCCGGGCACATAGCGGGCGCGATCAACCTGCCGCTCTCCCGCTTCGATCCCACGTCGTTACCGTCCGTCGATGGCAAGATCCTGATCCTCAATTGCGCCGGCGGCCGTCGTTCGGCCTCCGCGCTCGGACAGTGCGCCGCAGCAAGCGTGGCGGTCGATACGCATCTTTGCGGAGGGATCGGGGCCTGGAAGGCGGCTAACCTGCCGCTCGTAATCGGAGCCTGAGAGGATCAACGCGTGACGACCCTGTCCTTTAGAACAGCCTTCGCCGCTGCTGCGCTGGCGTCGCTTGCCGCCTGCGGCGGGGGGGATCGCGCCACGCCGGTCGAAACGCGTTCGGCGGCGAGCGGTCCGCGGCTTCGGCTGCAGTGGACGGCCACCACGGACTGGAAGGATGTCGGCGGGGAGATCACGACGACCGATCGTGCCGATGCCCGGGCGCGCATCGCCGGCGTGCTGGAAACGCTGCTCGTCCGCAAGGGAGACATGGTGACGAAAGGCCAACCGCTCGGCCGGATCGTCGACAACCAGCTCGGCTATCAGGCGGCCGCCTATGGTGCGCAGGCAGCGGCGGCCGAAGCGCAATTGCGGCAGGCCCAGGCCGACCTTCAACGCGTCGACTATCTGTATCGGCGTGGCGTCTATGCCAAGGCGCGGCTCGACCAATCGCAAGCCGCGGTCGGCACGGCATCCGCACAGGTTCGTGCCGCGCGCTCGCAGCAATCGGCCGTCGGCGCCGTCGCCGGCCAGGGCCTCGTCCTGGCGCCATCGAGCGGCCGAGTGCTGGTGGCCGATGTCCCCGCCGGGTCAGCGGTTACGCCCGGCACGTCGATCGCCACCGTCACATCAGGCCCGCTCGTCGTTCGACTCGACCTTCCGGAGTCGCTCGGCGGGCACGTTCGTCCCGGGACATTGGTGACGGTATCCGGCGTGGCCGAAGGCCATGACCTGAGCGGCACGGTCAGCAAGATTTATCCGGCGATCGAGGCCGGCCAGATCCGGGTCGACGTGGCGGTGCCCGGGCTCGACGGCACGCTGATCGGGCGCCGCGTCACGGCGCATGTCGGCGTCGGAGAGCGTCAAGCCATTCTCGTTCCGGCCGCGTTCGTCACGACACGCTTCGGAATCGACTATGTCGCGATCGTCGCGTCCGACGGGCAACTTTCGACGGTGCCCGTCCAGACGAGGCCAGCGGACGGCGGCAAGGTGGAGATCCTGTCGGGCGCCGGAGTCGGCGACACGCTGGTCGGCCCGGGTCGCTAACGGTGGCGCTGGGCATTTCCGGACGGATCACCCGGGCGACGATCAATTCGCCGCTGACGCCGCTCTTCCTGCTGGCCGCGATCCTGGTCGGGCTGATCGCGACGATGACGATCGCTCGTGAGGAAGAACCGCAGATCAGCGTGCCGATGGTCGATATCCAGGTCGCGGCGCCAGGGCTGTCGGCGGGCGATGCCGTCGAACTCGTCGCCAAGCCGCTCGAGACGATCGTCAAGAGCGTCAATGGAGTCGAGCACGTCTATACTCAGGCCGAGAATAACGGCGTGCTGGTGACCGCGCGCTTCCTGGTCGGCTCCAATCCCGAAGATGCCGCGATCCGGATCAACGAACGGCTCAACGCCAATATCGACCGTATTCCGGTCGGGATACCGGCGCCCAAGGTTACGGTGCGCGGGATCAATGACGTCCCCATCGTCGTCCTGACGCTGACGCCGAAGGCGAATGCGCCGGGCCGATGGACCGACCAGTCGCTTCGCGACCTGGCCGGCCGGCTGCAGACCGAGGTGGCGAAGGTCGACGATGTCGGCCTGTCCTTCATTATCGGCGGCCAGCAGCAGCGGATTCGCGTCATCCCGGATCCGGCCAAGCTCGCAGCGCGGCGCGTCCCGCTGGGTGCGCTGGTCGAGGCCGCGGCACAGGCCAACCGCGCTTTCCCCGCAGGATCGGTCCGGGAGCGTGGCGGTGCGGCGGATGTCGTGGCGGGGCGTATGCTATCGAGCGCCGCGGACGTCGGCATGCTGACGGTGCGGTCGGTCAGCGGCGAGGCGGTCTATCTGCGCGACGTCGCCACCGTGACGGAAGGCCCGGGCCAGGATCAGGCACGGTCCTGGCGCTGGGCGAGGCAGGACGGCGCGTGGTCGCAGGCGCCAGCGGTCAGCCTGGCGATCGCCAAGCGCCCCGGCGCCAACGCCGTCACGGTGTCCGATGCCATCGTGCGCCGCGTCGATTCGCTGAGCGGCAGCCTGATCCCCGACAGCGTGACCGTCGCCGTGACGCGCAATTACGGAGAGACCGCCAACGAGAAAGCGAACGAACTGCTATTCCATCTCGGCCTGGCGACCCTATCGATCGTTCTGTTGATCGGCTTCGCGATCGGGTGGCGCGAAGCCGGCGTGACCGCGATCGTCATCCCGACGACCATCCTGCTGACCATGTTCGCCTCCAAGATCATGGGTTTCACGATCAACCGGGTGAGCCTGTTCGCGCTGATCTTCTCGATCGGCATCCTGGTCGACGATGCGATCGTGATGATCGAGAATATCGCCCGGCACTGGGCGATGGGCGACGGCCGCAGCCGCGTCGATGCCGCAATCGACGCGGTCGCCGAGGTCGGCAACCCGACCATCGTCGCCACGACAACTGTCGTCGCCGCACTGCTGCCGATGCTGTTCGTCTCCGGGTTGATGGGACCGTACATGGCGCCGATCCCGGTCAATGCGTCCGCGGCGATGATCTTTTCGTTCTTCGTCGCGGTGATCATCGCGCCGTGGCTGATGATCCGCTTCGCACGCAAATCGATCGCCGGCGAGGGCCATCACGATGCCCATGGCGGCAAGCTTGGCAAACTCTATGCGCGAGTCGCCTCCCGCGTGATCGCGACACGGCGGTCTGCGGCCATATTCCTGGCTGCGGTCGGCGTGGCGACGCTCATCGCCTGCTCGATGTTCTACTTCAAGGCGGTCACCGTGAAGCTGTTGCCGTTCGATAACAAATCGGAGGTCCAACTCGTCGTCGACATGCCCGAGGGCACCAGCCTGGAAAATACCGCGCGCGTGATCGACCAGGCGGCGGCGGTCGCCCGTGTCGTGCCCGAAGTCACTTCGATGGAAGCCTATGTCGGCACGTCGGCGCCATTCAATTTCAACGGGCTCGTGCGGCACTATTTCTTGCGCAACCGTCCGGAAATGGGCGACCTGATGGTGACCCTGCAACCCAAGGGCGACCGCTCCCGGTCGAGCCATGCGATCGCGGTCGATCTGCGCAACCGGCTGAAGTCGATCGCGCTTCCAGCCGACGGTTCGATCAAGGTGGTCGAGACACCGCCCGGACCGCCGGTGCTCGCCACATTGCTCGCCGAAATATACGGCCCCGACGAAGCCACTCGCCGGGCCACGGCCATGGCGGTCGAACGGCTGTTCAAGGGCGTTCCCTACATCGTCGATGTCGACAACAGCTTCGGTACGCCCCGCCCGCAACTCCGCCTGATTCCCGATCGCGCCAAGCTCGATTATTACGGCCTGTCCGAACGCCAGGTCTTCGACAGCATCGCCGCGCTGCTCGGCGATCAGGTCGTCGGCTATGCGCCGCGCGGCAACCAGCGCGACCCGCTGCCGATCGAAGTATCGCTCGACCAGGCGCAACGCAATTGGTCGTCGACCCTGGCAGCGACTCCGATCGCTGCCACGCAAGGGCCGAACGGGCCAGTGCCGATCCCGCTCGGCGAGGTCGTGACCGCGTCGATGACCACCGGCGACACGCAATTGTTCCGGCGCGACGGCCGTGCCGCCGACATGGTGACGGCCGAACTCGCCGGCCGCTACGAAGCGCCGATCTACGGCATGCTCGCGGTCGACGACGCGATCGAGCATTTCGACTGGAAGCGTGCCGGGCTGATCAAGCCTGAGGTCCGCCTCAATGGACAGCCGGAGGACGAAACCAGGCCGGCCTTGCTGTGGGACGGCGAGTGGGAGATCACCTGGGTGACGTTCCGCGACATGGGCGCGGCGTTCATGGTCGCGCTGCTCGGTATCTATGTGCTGGTCGTCGGACAGTTCCGGAACTTCAAAATCCCGCTGGTGATCCTGACCCCAATCCCGCTGACGCTGGTTGGCATCGTCGCCGGGCACATGCTGTTCGGTGCGCCGTTCACCGCCACGTCGATGATCGGTTTCATCGCCCTGGCCGGGATCATCGTGCGCAACTCGATCCTGCTGGTCGATTTCGTGCGCCATGCTCGGTGTGCGGACAAATCGCTGCGCGACACCTTGCTCGAAGCGGGTATGATCCGGTTCAAGCCGATCGTGCTGACCGCGGCGGCGGCGATGATCGGCGCGGCGGTGATCCTGACCGATCCGATCTTCCAGGGGCTGGCAATCTCGCTGCTGTTCGGGCTTGCCTCGTCGACCCTGCTGACCGTCCTCGTCATCCCGGCGATCTACATCGTCTTGCGCGACGACGGCCGGCCGCTAACTTTGCCGACATGAAACATACCGATCCGATCGACGAATTGCGCGCGAATGCCGACCGCATGGCGGCGGTCCTGCGCCTGCTCGCCAATCGCGAACGGCTGATCATGCTGTGCCGCCTGTCGGCGGGCGAAGCGTCGGTCGGTGACCTTGTCGAACTGACCGGCCTCGCCCAGTCGGCGGTGTCCCAGCATCTCGGCGTGCTCCGCGACGGCGGCGCCGTCGCCGTCAGGGCAGATGCGCAAACGCGCTATTACCGCATCGCCGACGATATGGTCCGGTCGATCTTCGACGCATTATGCGAGGCGTGCGCCGAGCAGATCCCGCCGGGGGAGATGCCCCCCCGGTTTAAGTACACTTCCCGATAGCGTTGGACCCCGGCCCGCCTGGATAAGGCGTCAGGAGGATCCGTCGTGCGTCAACTCGTCGTCGCCAGCGATCTGGCTAGCAATCCGGATGCCGCGCTAGAAAGAGGATGCGAGATCGCCGCGGCGAATTGCGCCGACCTGCACATTCTTCGTCTTCGCACCCGGCGCCGGCGGAACGGCCATGCGCCGCTCCCGGAGATCGATCTGGACGGCATCGACAGACGCTTCCCCTGCCTGGGTTCGATATCGCTCAGCGCACATATCCCCAGCCATGCCCCCGAGATCGTCGACCATGCGGCGGCGCTGGGCGCCGAATTGATCGTGATGCGCAACACGATCGATCCCGATCAGATCGACGACCGGCCGTTCGATTTGATCATCGACGTCGCCCGACAGGGATCGATTCCGGTGCTGGCCGTGCAGGCCGCGTCCAAGGGACCCTACAAGCGCATCCTGGCATTGCTCGACGAGGGTGACGACGCGCGGCACGTCCTCGACCTTGCGCTGCGGGTCAGGTCCGCGAGCGACGTGTACGCGGTGCATGCATGCCCGAAACGATCGACGGCGCAGCAGCTGGCCGTCGCGCTGGAAGCGTTGAAGCGCGTGGTCGCGACGACCCTCGCCGGACGTCCGGACGTCACGATCCCGGTAACACCGGTCGTACGGCGCGGCGATGTGGAATCGGTGCTGATCGAGCAATGGTCGGCGCTTCATCCCGACCTGATCGTCGCCGCCACCCATCGGCACCGCGGTATCGAAGGGATATTTCGACGCAGCAACGTGGCCGATTTGCTGGAGATCATGCCGTTCGACCTCTTGGTGACGAACCTCGAAGCCGCGCAACGCATCTCTCCGAGCATCCCTATCGTCGATCATGAGGGACAGGCGCCCGTCACGCGTCCGCCCGGTAGTCCGTAAATCCACCAATAGCGTGCCCTGCGCGGCGGCGATTAGGCTCGAACCATGCAAATCGGAGGCACGCCATGAAAACCCTTTTGGTACTTGCACATGAGGACGCCGGACAAGAAGCTCGGCTGCAAGTTGCGATCGATCTGGCGCGGCGGCTCGACGCACATCTCACCTGTCTCGATGTTGTCGTATTGCCCCCGGCCTATGTCGACGATTCCGTCGGCAGCACGCTCAGCGCCGCGATCGTCGAGAGCGAAGTCGAGGTGGAAGCCGCCAATCGGGCCAAGGTGGAAGCGCGGCTCGTTCACGAGGACGTGTCGTGGGATTGGCAGGAACGGACCGGCGACTTTGTGGGAAGTCTGTGCAGCGCCGCGCAGTTCGCCGATCTGGTCATCGTCAACCGGCAACTCGAGGATCCGGCCACACCCATGCGCAGCGTCGCGGGCGGCGTGATCACGGGAGCCGGCAAGCCGATCCTGGCCGTGCCGCAAGATGTGCGGAAATTCGAGGATCGTTGTGCGATCGTCGCATGGGATGGGTCGATGACCGCGACCTCGGCACTTCGCAACGCCATCCCGCTCCTCAAGCTCATGGAGCGAGTATTCCTCGTGGAAGTAGAGACCGACAGAGCCGATGGCTGGGCAGAGGATGCGGCACGCTATCTGTCGCGCCACGATATCCATGCGCGCGTCGAGCGCGTTCCTCCCCTCCCGTCGGGCATCGCGCGCACCCTGATCGCCGAGGACGGGCGTCACGGCGCGGGGCTGATCGTCGCCGGCGGCTATGGCCATTCGCGCCTGCGCGAGGCGGTCTTCGGCGGGGTGACCCGCGAGCTGCTCTCGCATTCACCCTACCCGCTTCTCCTGTCGCACTGACCGAATGACCGCGCCGGCAGATTTGCTCCCGCTGACGGTCGGCGCGCGCTTGGTGGCGCGCCCGCCTGAAGATGCTGACGCAGGAACGGTCCGGCCCGTTCGGCAAGATTGCGGCCATGCCCTCTTACGGAAAGATGACGTGATGTTGGACAAGACAGAGACTCGTACCCGCCTGACGGAGCGGCTTGCCGCTTTGATGGCTCAGGTCGGGCGCATTGAAAGCGAGTTCGGTCAACCATTGGACGACGACTTTGCCGAGCAAGTGGTCGACCGAGAAGACGACCAGGCATTGGACGCTTTGGAGGACTCCGCGCTCGCGGAGATCGAACAGATCAAGGCGGCAATCGCCCGGCTCGACACCGGCAGCTACGGCATCTGCACCAGTTGCGGCAATGCCATCGCTGCCGAGCGGCTGAACGCGCTGCCGGCGGCAGCCGAGTGCATCGGTTGTGCGACCGCAGGGAATATCGCTAAGCGGTGAAAAATGGCTGGAGCGCGAGAGCACCTTGCACAAGCATGTCTTCGGTCGCGCGCCGCGCCGTCGACACGCCCTTCGTCAAACCGGCTTAATCGCGGACGATCGACGATAGATCCCCACCGGTTCGGCCGTCCGGGCGGTCTCGCCTTCGCCCGATACGCGCATTGGCAGTTGCGCCGTGAGTGACGGCAGGCGGCTCAGCATGACGCCGTCGCGCGTGTTTCTGCTGTCGCTGGTCGCGGGCGCCACGCTCGCTTTCCTGTGGCTGGTCGCCCCCTTCTCGGGCGCGATCCTCTGGGCAGTGATCGCGGCCGTCCTGTTCGAGCCGCTCAACGCGCGGCTGCTCGTCGCGATGCCGCGGCGGCGCAACGGCGCGGCGCTGATAACATTGGTCATCATCACCGTCGTCGTCGTCGTACCGGCAATGTTGCTCGGCGCGGCGCTGCTGCACGAGGGGGGCGTCTTCTACACCCGGGTGCGAAGCGGCGAGGTCGATTTCGGACGGCTCTTCGTCGATGCGCAGGCGCATCTGCCGGATTGGGCCCGAAGCTGGCTCGCGGATATCGGCCTGGGCGACGTGGGCGGCCTGCGCACCAAAATCAGCCAGGGCTTTGCGAGCAGCTTCCAGGCGGTAGCGTCGCGCGTGCTGAGCATTGGCCAGGGCGCGTTCGGCTTCTTCCTTTCCCTCGGCGTGATGCTCTACCTGACGTTCTTCCTGTTGCGCGACGGGCACGACCTGGCGGCGCGGATCGAGCGCAGCATTCCGCTGCCCGCCGAGCAACGCGCGATCCTGGTTGCGAAATTCGTGCAAGTGATCCGCGCGACCACCAAGGGCAGCCTGATCGTCGCCATGCTGCAAGGACTTGTCGGCGGCCTGACCTTCTGGCTGCTGGGATTGCCTGGCGCGCTGCTGTGGGGGGTGGCGATGGGCGTTTTTTCGCTCTTCCCGGCGATCGGCACCGGGCTGATCTGGGTACCGATGACCATCTACCTGCTGGCCACGGGTGCGATCTGGCAGGGCAGCGTTCTTTTCCTGTGCGGGTTCTTCATCATCAGCAGCGTCGACAATGTCGTCCGCCCGATCCTGGTCGGCCGCGATGCGCGGATGCCCGACTATGTCGTCCTGATCGCGACGCTGGGCGGGTTCGAACTGATGGGCTTCAACGGTTTCGTGATCGGACCGGTCATCGCCGCCTTGTTCATGGCGACGTGGGATCTCTTCGGCAACGCGGAGGGGCAGGCGCCCGCGATCGAACCGGAAGGGCAAGGCGATGCCGGATGAAGTCGAGCTCAAGCTCGCGCTGCGGCCGCGCGACGCCGTTATCCTGGCCGATTCGGGCTTATTGGGCGGCGAGCCGCGTAAAGTACGGCAACGGTCGCTCTATTTCGACACCGCCGATCATTCCCTCTTGAAGGCTGGACTCTCGCTGCGCATCCGCCGCGTCGGGCGCAAACGGATCCAGACGGTCAAGGCCCGCGGCGGCAGCTCGGCCGGCCTGTTCGCCCGGCCCGAATGGGAAAGCGCGGTCCCGGGCGACACGCCGGTCCTCGACGACACGACGCCAATCCAGACGCTGCTCGGCGAACGCGCCGACGAGCTCGCACCAGTCTTCGAAGTCCGGGTCGAGCGCCGCATATGGGACATCCGCGAAGGCGATACCCTTATCGAGCTGGTCATCGACCGCGGCACGGTGGTGGCCGGCGATCGCCGATCGTCGATCTGCGAAATCGAGCTCGAGCTGAAGAGCGGCGATGCCGCGGCATTGTTCGCCTTCGCGCGCAAGCTCGATGCCGCCGTGCCCCTCCGGCTGGGCGTCCTGACCAAGGCCGAACGTGGCTATGCCTTGCTCGATCCGGCTGTCGCCGCAGTCAAAGCGGGCGGAATAGACCTGCCCCGCGACATGACGGCGGCGCAGGCGTTGCAGCAGATCGTCCAGGCCTGCTTGCGCCAGTTCCGGCTGAACGAAGACCTGCTCCTGATGGGACGGGCGCCGGAGGCGCTGCACCAGTCGCGTGTCGCGCTGCGCCGGCTGCGGTCGGCACTGTCAGTCTTCAAGGCCCTGATCGCCGACGATGCCAGCGCGGGATTGCGCGAGGCGCTGCGCTGGCTGGCGGCCACGCTCGGCCGGGCGCGAAGCATCGACGTCCTGGTCGCGCGGGCACCGGCCGGTGCGCTGCGCGATCGGCTCGAGACGGCGCGCCACGATGTCTATGCGCAGGTGGTAGGAATCCTCGCATCCGCCCGGGCACGCGGGGTGATGCTCGACCTGGCGCAATGGACCGTAAGAGGCGCATGGCTCGGCACGGTTGATACCGCGGAGCTTCGCGACCAGCGCGCAGGCATATTCGCCCGCGCTGCGCTGGATCGCCTGCGCCGCAAGGTCAAGCGGGGCGGCCGCGATCTCGCCGACCTCGACGATCAGGCGCGGCACGAGTTCCGCAAGGACGCCAAGAAACTGCGCTATGCGGCCGAGTTCTTCGCCGCCCAGTTCGATCGCAAGCGGCAGCGCCGCCAGTACAAGCGATTCATCGCGGCATTGGAGGCGCTGCAGGAGGCATTGGGAACGCTCAACGATCTGATGACGGCGCCCGCAGCCCTGAACGAGCTTGGCATCGCCAATTCGCCCGACACGATGGCCATGCTCTTCCCGGACAGCCGCAAGAAGCTGCTCGAAACCGCCGGCGAGGCCCATGCGGCGTTGGTCGA